>Ga0172378_10001943_pt1 | contig 19217 bp, 15 predicted proteins | sample GrowelOW332metaG_FD_119755 | JGI IMG/M metagenome (GOLD analysis project Ga0172378, IMG submission 119755) | Groundwater microbial communities from an aquifer near a municipal landfill in Southern Ontario, Canada - Pumphouse #3_1 metaG | ecosystem: Environmental > Aquatic > Deep subsurface >... | reverse complement strand
ATAACACCCGCTTTGACGATAGTGATGATTATTACCACGCTTTTTCCGGAAGGAACTATACCATCGATGATGACTTCGAAACAATGGATTTTCCCTCTTTCCCGGAATTGAACGCTTATCTGGATCAAGTACAGACCGCTTTCAATCACGATGAGCTTCCCTCTTCGGAGCTTCAGGCTGCCTTGGTCTTTGCTTGTGGAACCGCTTGTAAGCAGATTTATTCTTCCCAGGTTTCCGGAACTCTCTCTGTGAATCAGGCTTATGCCGCTTTCCAGAGATTCGGTTTCCCCAATGTTGAGCTTTTGGGACCGGAGCATCCCCAACTATACACCAGGATGATTCAGAACATTGAAGAAGGCATTCCTCTACTGCTGGCAATGGTGACTCCTGCGGAAGATGCCGGACACAATGTAGTCGTAGATGGGCACAATGAAGGCATGTATCACCTCAATTTCGGCTGGGGTGGCCAATACAACGGATGGTATTCTCTCCCGGAAGGCGTTCCCTACAATCTTACCGTGGTTGAGGGAGCAGTTGTTAATCTGCAACCCACCATCGCTATGATTGGTGTGCCCGATGCTCTGGAAATCGCCTCCGGAGGCAGTCAGCAACTTGAAGTAGTGAACCTCAGTGCCTTGACCATGCAATTGGTCGATCTGCAGGTGGGCACTGAATTGAATGCCGCAGAGTGGCAGATATCTCCCGCTCCCGGCATTGCTACCATCGAAGCCTATGGGTCAATAGTCTTTAGCATTACTAATCTGGTACCCACCCGCGACATCATTGAAAGTACTATCCGCCTGGTCTTCGATAATGCCTGGCTGGAAATCCCCATTGTCTTCCGCAACAGTTCCGCTACGGATGATTCCGAATATAGTCCGGTCTGCGTAAGTATTCTGACTAGTCCCAATCCCTTTTCCCAGAGCTGTGAATTCCACGTATCCGGCACCAAATCCCCCATCAACGAACTGCGTATATACAACTTGAAAGGGCAATTGGTGCACCAATCCCACCACAATATTTGGGATGGACGGGATTCCCTGGGCCAAGCCTGCCCTACCGGACTTTATTTCTATAGGATTAATGGTGAAGACTTTTCTAAGAGTGGCAAATTGATTAAGCAGTAGATCGAATCGGTATAGCCCTGATAATGATGTTGAAGTTAGCAACACCATCAGCAATCACTAGTTCATACCAAAATAAGCGCATACTACAATTTTCGCTTGACAAGATTAGCTGCACTTACACAGTAGTTTTGCATTGCTCAATTGGCAAATCACAAATCATTAAGAGGAGTAAAACTATGATCGGTGAGAGAATACGTGCTTTCCGCACCAGTCTTAAAAAGAAACAAATTGAGGTAGCAAAAGACCTCAAACTCAATCCTTCAGCCATCTCACAAATGGAGAGCGGCAAGATCAATCCATCCCTTGAAAACATGCAACAGATGTGGAGGCTTTATGGTGTAGACCTGCATTGGCTGATTACCGGAGAAGGCAATATGTTTAGTGATAGTAAAAAGGGTATAGCTCAAAGCAAGAGTAAAGGCTGGGAAACCCTACAGCAGATGCTGAACAAGAGCCTGGAAGAGATCGCCCGGGCCAAGACAGACCTGGTGGATTCTTCTGTGATAGACATCCCAGTACAAGGAGAGATCGCTGCCGGCCCCCCGGTGGAAAGCAATCTCCCCCATGCAGACACTATCTCGATCCGCAGAGGTCAGATCAAGGGTTCTCCGGGCAGTTTTATCAGCCTTCGTGTAAACGGACACAGCATGGAGCCTTCCCTGCATCATGACGATATTGTAGTAATCAATCAATGTAACGATTGGGAGAAGCTCTCGGGCAAGATCTGCGCCGTGCGCATCGATGGTGCCATCACCTTGAAAATGATGACCATGGATCATAAAACCAGCACAGTGATCCTTTTGCCTATCAACGAAGAATACAATCCCATCCTGGTAAAACCGGATGAACACAACGATCTGACCCTAATAGGAAATGTGGCGTCCCTATTTAGAAGATTTTAAATGCTCTTTGTATACCGGAGATAGTATCATTCTGTGTTTAGATGCTTGAGGTAGGCGGTGAGGTCTATGATCTGTTCTGCAAAACCCAGACCAAAATCGTCGTCGATACTGGCGATCAGCATCGGATACACAGAGCGTAGTTGCGAAAGTACATTCAATAGTACTGCCCGCTCGTTTTTGTTCAATACGTAATATGGATCATCCAGCAAAAGCACTTTGGGCTCGATCAATAGAGTCCGCACAAAACTAAGCAGTTTCAATTCTCCCGCCCGATATTTCGCCGGACGCTGGGAGAGGTCCATATCCAGCCTGAATCTCTGCAACATCGCCGCAATTTTCTCATCCATCACATCCTCATCCAGATCCGGATGCAACCATTTCAGCGGCAGCATCAGATTCTCTCTCAAAGACAGGTTGGAGAGCATAATGCCTTCATCAAAGACATAGCCAAAGCTTTGAATCTGGGGACCTCGTGATAGATACTCCTGTAACCCAATCCCATCAATCAGGATTTCTCCCTCCAAGATTTCATCCAAACCCACCATTGCATTTAGTATTGCGCGAGAAAGGTTCTCGCTGGGATCGTGGATCAGGATCACCCCAGTAAGATCCAGCTTCAGATCCAGCGCTATCAAACCTTCTTTACTACTTACTTTGCAAAACTCGATGATCATCGGAACACCCAAAACAACCAAGTAATCAGTATATCGCTCAGGATAACGGCAAATATCGAACTAACCACTGCCCGGATTGTGCGTTGCGGCACTTCGGTGCTGGCGTGACCCACACTCATACCGTGATAGGTGGATGAAATCGAAATGATCAGGCCAAACACGATGGATTTAATTAAACTGGAAAAAATGTGGGATAGCTTCAGAACTGAGAAGAATTCGCTCATAAAAGCCCCAAACTCCAGCTGATTGAACATCCTGGAAAACAACCATCCGCCCAAAACAGCAACTAAATTGAAGTATAGCACCAGGATTACCATTGACACTACCACTCCAATGATGCGGGAAAGAACCAAATAAGATACGGGTGATATCCCAAAAGACTCTATCAGATCAATTTCCCGGCGCACACGCATATTACCCAGTTCCGTAGAAATAGCTGTCCCGCTGCGCGCCACAACTACCAAAGCAGTGAGGATACCGGAAAGTTCGTTTACCACCACTGTAACCAATACAATGTGAACCCATATCCCCTGGCCAAATCCCGATAACAGGTTTGTTCCCTGCAAGATCACCAGACCTCCAATTGCAAGAGCTAAAAAGCTGATGAGCGGTAAGGCTTCGTAACCGGTAAACAGTATCTGCCGCAACATCACCATGGAACTGACATGGCGATTGGATGGGATATGGAAAACCTCCCTCAGAGTAAGGGCAACAAACAAAAAAAAGCCCATAGCGGACTTTTTTTCGCTTTTATATATGTGATCCACTGTCAACGCTGAGGCGTTACTTCAATATCAGTGTCTTCTTGGTGGAGGTGTAGCGGCTTTGGTATTGAACCTCTACAAAGTATGTACCAGCTTCCACCCAATTGCCAAGGGCGTCGTCGCGCAACCATCTGTAGCGACCTGATTTGTGAATGGGGCCATTGTAAATTGTCTTTACAGTGTCACCTTTCTCATCCAAAACCTGTATCTCGATAATGGCGTCGCCGCTGTATTCCAGGCTGATATCGCAGTATTCCTTCATAGGATTGGGACTGATATCAAATAGCAACAAGGACTCAGTTACTTGGGCCACGAGGCTCAGGCTCATCAGGAGCATAATACCGGCAAGTACTAAAGCTTTGGTTTTCATTTTATTCCTCTCATTATGTTACATCACTTATAATTCTACATGGTTGCAATTTTCGTTCCGATGATACAATTTTTCGCACAAAATGATGCCACCCATCACTCCGGCACGGTTCCCATAGCCGGCATGAACGCATCTCAGGTGCTGTGAAAGAGCAGTTGGAACCAATTCTTTGATTCCCGCTTCCACTTTCTGGATGTTGTATATGGCAAAGTCCATTGCCCCTCCGCCCAATATAAGCAGATCGGGATCCAATACCGTGCAGAGATTTGCCAAGCCACGGATCAAAACCTGTTCGCCCTCTGAAATATACTTATCCACCTCTGGAATACGAGTTCTGGAAGCAATTAAATTGGGCAAATCCAAGCCAGCATAAGGTGAATTGATGTCATGTAAGCGGCGCCTGATCCCATCCACAGAACTGTAGGCTTCCAGACAACCCTTTTTCCCGCATGAACATAACAGGCCATCCGGATAGACTATCATGTGCCCCGCTTCAGCGGCAAAACCATGTGCGCCATGAAAGATGTTCTTTCTGTGCACCACTCCACAGCCGATCCCGCTACCAATCGTGATTCCCACGCATACCCGACATGGTTTCAAACATGCCTCAGCTAAAGCCATCAGATTCGCATCATTATCAGCACAGACTGGAATATCGATCCCCTCAGGTATCAGATCCACAGGTCTGAAATCCGTAAAAAACGGCAGATTGGGATTGTGCCCCACAATCTTGCCTTCGGGATAAGTGATGGTTCCAGGACTGCCTATGCAGATGCCACTGATCCCCTGATTCTCCGTTTCCGAAATGATGTCCAGGACAATCTTGCGAAATCCTTCAATGCTTCGATCAGTAATTCGTTTTACGGCAAAACGTTGTAAACCTAGGTTACTGTTGCCAATGCCGTATTTGAATCTCGAAGCGCCGATATCGATGCCAAGGTACTGTCTCACTGTTCTCTCCTTAACCTATATATTTACATTGTATTTATGGAGCTTCCTATGTCAAGTGTAAAAACCCCAACATTTGCTTTTCACTCAGATATGTGATGAAATTAATCAACAACTGCGACGGCAATCCTCCGAAAACTCTCAGGCATAGCCGTGCAACCAATGATTCAAAAGATAGTCAACACTAACGCAAGTCATCCTTTTATGCTGCTAGTATTCTACGGGCAGAGCTTTAGCACATACCCAGCCCTACATTTCATCGGGATATAAAGCAGATATCATCGGGTGATCATCGAGTGACGACCCGATAATATCACGATGATATCCAGTTCGGCACTGCTCAATCAAGAGAGAATGCCCTGAATAATCTTCGTTTTGGCTCAAATATTGTATTACTGTTATGTAGTAGAAAGTATATATCAATGAGATCAGGAGGTCTTAATGACGTATTTCAACCGACTGAAGAGTTGCATATTGTGCGCGGCAATGCTGCTGTTTTGCTTGGGGCTTGGCGCATCATTCATCAGCCCTGACCAAGCGCTTACGGTTGCGCAAAACTGGATGCAACACCATCAACCTGGTTCAGCTTATCAGTTGTTGGAGATGAAAAGTTTCCAGGGTGGCACTCTGAAGTCCCAAAGTTTGCGGACAGATTTTAGTCCTGAAGAAGAACCGGAATTGTATCTGATCCATTTCAATAATGGAGCTTTCACGCTTGTCTCTTCTGACAGCAATATGCCTCCCGTTCTGGCGTATTCTTCAAGCCCCTGCGACGATCTGAACGACATGCCTCCCGCTTTCCTGATGTGGTTGGATTACTATGCTCAAAACACCAGATATATAAGGGATAATTTAGTAGAAAATGAAGCTAATTCCGGTCTTTGGCGAGAATATGGTGAAAACGATTTTGGCAACTTACCCCGCACCAGGGATGTAAATCCCCTGATTCAGACAAATTGGAATCAGGATTGGCCTTACAATGAATTGTGCCCTGCAGACGCCGCAGGTCCCGGGGGTAGGGTTTACGCCGGTTGCGTTGCGACAGCTATGGCTCAGGTGATGAAATACTGGAACAAACCTATCACAGGAGAGGGTAATTCCAGCTATTATGCCTACGGCTACGGATATCAAAGTGTAAACTATGGCAACACCACTTACCTTTGGGATGAGATGCCCAATGCGATCAGCAGCTCAAACATCCCAATAGCCACCTTGATCTACCACACTGCAGTGGGAGTGGAAATGGGCTTTGCTCCGGATGGATCAGGCTCAAATGGAATGAAAGCACAAAACGCGTTTCAGGAATATTTCCGTTATCCAAATGCAGCTTATGAACAGAAACAGTACTACAGCACAAGCAATTGGCTCAGCATGTTGCGGGAGCAGTTGGACAACGGCTCGCCTTTGTATTACAGCGGATCCAATAACTCATCCGGTCATGCCTGGAATTGCGACGGCTATCAAGGCACGGATTACATCCATTTCAACTTCGGTTGGGGCGGATCTTACAATGGATACTTCTATCTGGACGACATCAGTCCCGGCAGCTACGATTTTAACCTGTATCAAGCCACAATCATCAATACCATCCCGGAAAACTATAGCATTACGGATCCCAGGATTCAACTGAAAGCAAATATCCCCATGGCGGGAGATCCTTTGACCTTGAGACTAGCCACCTATCCGGTGCTGGCAAGTTGGGGTGTAAACAGTGTATCGCTAAGCCTGTTTTACGATTCTAACTCCATGCAGTATCTCGAATATGATCTCAGTGATACTATGACTGAAGGCGGAAACATGCAAGTAATAAATGACGAAGAAACCGGTTACCTGCACATCACGTGGTCGGGAAGCACGGCACTCTCCGGAGCTGGAGATCTCTTCAAATTCCGCTTCAGAGCTTTGAATCCGGGTAATTACTATTTTGGGCAGGTAGATATGGCATACAATGGGCAGTATCTGCAAAATGTGGATCCGCTCCTGATTGACATTGTAGCCCCCGTCGCTACTTTGGCAGAGACTTCTATATCTGTGAACAATGTAGTACATCTGGGCTACAATCAGCTGGGAACAATGCTTATGGAAAGCAGCTACCTACCACCTTCCTGGGATGTAACTCACATTGAATACCAGATCAATTTCGACGGCACAAAAGTCGAACTGGCTGATGTCATCAGTGAAGATACCTTGCTGGAAGGGATCGATAACGTGACCATAAACACTCTGGAACCAGGTGTATTACACATTAGCTGCGATTCAGAACAGTCAATCGGAGGTGACATTCTACCTCTGATGAAACTGAGCTTCAGGGGCATCGGAAATACTAGCCAAATAGAGATGGTACCCGTTACCTTCAGCAATTTCTACATGAACGAAACACAGATCACAAACATCAGAAATGGTTTCGTCATTCTTTCTCCGATTACGGCAAACGAAGACGACGTCAGCCCACTCAATATTGTGCTGAAGAGTTACCCAAATCCCTTTAACCCAACTACAACCATCTATTTGAATAATCCGGAAGCACAAAACGTGGATGCCGCCATCTACAATATGAAAGGACAAAAAGTATATGATCTGCATACTGGATATCTTGGCGCCGGTGAACACAGCTTCGTGTGGAATGGCATAAATGCGCGGGGCAGCAGCGTGGGAACTGGAGTTTATCTGCTGAGAGTAAGCAGTAAACACAATACACTTAGTAAAAAAATTAGCTTGATGAAATAGAACAGACCGCCGATCCACATTAGTCCCGCCCACAAGCGGGACTTTTTTGTGTGAAGAGTACTATGATGGCAGGGAATGGATAGGTATTGCAAAGTATATTGGGTGATTGACGAAACGTCAGCTATCGGTCTCACTGCTTGTGGGATAATGCCCTTGTTAACTGCTGGGTGAGACATCGGAATAATGTAGAATCTTTTCAACACCAGGAATAGAAGAAAATTAACAAATATCGATATCAGCAGGCACGACAAATGCATTTTGGACGATGTAAATCACATAAGCCCATATCTATTATAGTAATATAAACATGATGGTATGGAAAGCTTATTGTAACCTTATTTCTGGAGGATCGCAGGAATATTCATTAGTGATGTTGAAAGATATCAACACCTATTTATCCACATTCGTAATTTGCCTTTTTTGCTTGACAAATAAGGCATTCTGGCTATTATAGATATTATTATAGATAGAGTGGTTTTCGGATTGCGCTTAAGACCAGGTTGAAACGAGTAGAGTATAAATGCAAAATTACATTCTTGGAGGAATATTATGTGCAAGAGATTATTAACTTTGCTTGTCTTTGGGCTGTTCACTGTAATGGCTTTTGGAGCCGGTATCAGCTTGATAACAGCAAGTTTATCTACAGATGACAGTAGCCCTCAATTAGCCAGACCAGGGGATACTATAACCGTTACTTACAACTTCACACTCAGTGAGTTTGATGAAATCGAAGGATTGATCCAGGGTGCTTCGTTGGGATCAACAAATCTGAATAAGATTCGTATCTACTGGTATTCAGGACAAAATGGCACCGGATCGTCGACTACTACAGATGTTACAACCAACACTTTCGTCGATCAAACGGTAGTCAATGGCGTACACATTACCAGATCATTGACTTTCGTGCTACCTGAGCCGCCTACTGGGATGAACAGTTTCAAGGTTCGCACTCAGATCTATGGTGATGATGGGATGTTCAATACCGTCCTAAGTTCCATAGTGTATTCAACAGGAGATTATGGCTATATCACACTGGATACAAACACTGCACCCACAGCAACAGTATCTCTTGTGAATCCACCTGATGTCCCCAGGGTGGGACAGACATTGACTGGAAACTATGGCTATTATGATGCTGATAATGACTTAGAGGATACGGGAAGCACGACCATCCAATGGATGCGTTCCACTGAAGCTAATCCCAGTGGATATTATGTAGCCATTGTTGGTGCCAACAGTTTGTCTTACACCATTACTGATGACGATTTGGGCAGATTCCTGAAGTTGAGAGTGATCCCTTTTGCACTCACCGGAGTATTGCAAGGCGAGCCTGCATTTAGCCCAGCTACAAATCAGATCATGCAAGGTTCCACCATATCCATAGACGCATCTACGAATCTGCTGAATGAAAACGGCAACAACGACGGCAGCCTTGCTGGAGAGATAATAGTAAATATCAGTAATGGTCAGTTCAAATCCAGTGTTAGCGGAATAACGGTTAGCAACCTTCCCACAGGACTGGCGGTAGGAAGCATCACCCGTGTCTCAACTACTCAGATTCGGTTTGGCATAAGCGGTAATGCCGTGTATCATGAGCACAATGCTTCCATACTGAACACTGGGACTCTGCGTGTAACCATCCCCGCAGATCAGATGGAGGGACAGACCAACGCACTTACTACTCCAACCGGTTTCATGATAGACTTTACGAACAATCCCATCAAGAATTTTGCCTGTGAATCTGTGGGAAACAACCGGGTAACACTTACCTGGGATGCGCCAAACGGCTTGCAGCCCACTTCAAGGCTGGATGCATTTATCATATACCGCAACAGTAGCTTGCTTACCCAAGTGGACTACAGTGCAGGTAAGGGTGCATATTCATACACCGATACTGCAGCTCTAAATGGAAGTTCATATTCCTACTATGTTGTAGCAGATTACGATAATACCGTTATAGAAGATCCTCAAAGCATCAACGTGGGCGCTACTCCCATGGGCTTTAGCTCTTTTGCCTTTACTGCCTTAAGCGTAACTGGTGTGATCGATCACGATGTCCGGACCATTGACCTGCTGGTGCCTTATGACACCAATCTCACAAATCTGGTAGCCACCTTCGCGGTTCCCACAAGTATCACAGTGAAAATTGGCTCAAACACACAATCTAGCGGAGTTACCGTCAACAACTTCAGCACTCCGCTCAGCTATGTACTTAGCGCCAGTGATGGTTCCAGCAGTACTTATGTAGTGACAGTCACTCTCGATGAAGAGCCCATTGCTGCTCCTGTAATGTTGGCCGCTACCACTACCGTCACCACTATACGGCTCATTTGGAACGCTGTGGACGGAGCTACAGGCTACAGCCTGGATATGTCCACAAGCGACACCTTCTCTAGCTTCGTAACTGGTTATGAGAACAAGGCTATCGATGCATCTGTGACATCACACTTGATAACCGGCCTGACCGAAGATACCGCCTATTATGTCCGCATGAGGAGCAAAGACGCCGATAACGAATACGGTGAATATTCTGCTACTCAGCAAGTATCCACCGAGCAGACGGGATCAGGAACCGGTAGCATAGAGATCAATACCAGCGATCCCGTAGCCGTTACACTAGGCGCATTAGGTGCTGTTAATCCAGCTTTAACCATCGATCCGGCAAGCTTCACATCCGGCACAAACGATGTGGTGAACGTAACCGTAAGTATCGGTACCGCTCCCGAAGGTCTGCGTTATCTGCTGGAGTTTGATAACCAAAGTATAGGCGTGGGTACGTTTACTATGTCCTACGCTGGATTAGGATACGATCCCACCGACATTGGATACAGAATCAACGGCGGATCCTTGATATCTCTCGGCGCTGGCGGAATCAACACAAGTGCCAAAACCTTCACCATCACAATAGACGCCATGAAGAACAATGGTAAAGCAGGATACAGCTTGGAGATGATCACAAATGACATTTCCGGGCAAACTCTGCCTGTGGTTCTTTCCAGTTTCAGTGCCACGGTAGTTAGCGACTCCAAGGTCAGAATCAATTGGACTACTCAAAGTGAAACCGGCGTACAGGGTTTCTACGTATTGCGCAGCCTGGAGAACAATCTGGATCAAGCTGAAATGGTGAGCCCTCTCATCGATGCCACCAATACTTCAACTACAACTAGCTACGTGTATACAGATATCAGCATTCCTCAGCCTGGTGAGTATTACTATTGGCTGCAAATACAGGATATAGATGGCGTTTCCACCTACACCAATTCCATAAAAGTAGCAATAGCCATCTCTGAAGAACCCACTCCGGAAGTGATTTTGGTTACTACATTGAAAAATGCTTACCCCAATCCCTTCAATCCTTCCATTACGATAGCGTACGAAATCGCCGAGGCCGGTCCGGTGAGCCTGGAGATTTACAACACAAAGGGTCAGAAAATACGCACGCTGGTCTCTGAAACCAAAGCTTCCGCTTCCTACAAAGCAGTGTGGGACGGTAAAGACGCAAGCGGCAGATCAGTAGCCACCGGTTCTTATCTGTTGAAGATGAGAGCTCCGGGATTCGATACTATGAGGAAAATAACCCTGATGAAATAATCCTGCCTTTTGCAGGTACATTGGAAGCCCCACTTACTATGGTGGGGCTTTTTGATATGGCGAGCTTATCTGGTGCGGTACCGAATAGAGCCGTTGTAGGTGTAGCGCAGCATAGTGCCAGCATTATTCATGCGATGGACAACATCTGGATGAGGAAAACCATAGACATTGCGTTTAGAGCTGGGAAATACAGCCTCAATCGGCTTGACTGTATCCAGAAAGGCAGTCGAAGAAGAACCCCGAGAGCCATGATGAGCCACCTTCAGAATGTCGGCTTTGAGTTCAGCAGGATAATGCTGAAGCAACCAATCTTCTGCTTCCTTTTCGATATCTCCGGTAAAGAGAAAACTAAGCGCATCGGTATCGTATCGACAGACTACGGATTGATTGTTCATCTCGGCATCGGTAAACTGGGAATCGGGATGGAGAATCTTCAGACGGCCATTACCCATAGTGATGCTCATAGTATCAGTGATGCATACAATATTGGTATCTTCCAGACTCAGATGCGGGGCTAAGCTCTGCCATACATCACTGTCCAGATCTTGTTTAGAGATTATCAGGTTCTTCACATTCAGGTTACTTAATATGGCGCTTAAACCTCCAGCATGATCTGTGTGTAAATGAGTGACGAGCAGATAGTCCAAAGTGCGGATCCGGTTTCGAGCCAGCCATATCAATAGCTTCTTTTGCATCCAGGATTCACCCTTACTATCCTCACTCATGTCGGTTTCCGCCCGGGAACCGGGAACGCCCCCGGTATCTATCATCAATGAATGCCCCAAGTCGTCGAAGATCAAGCTGCAATCTGCTACTCCCGCATTGAAAAAGATTACCTCATCCTTGTGGTATGCAGGTAGTAACAACAGAACCAACACCAACAATACCAGCGGAAGCGACACTTTAAGAAGCAACCGGAAACGTCCCTTTATCAGCAAGATTAGCAGAAAGACAAATAATCCTGCTGCCAACGCTTGAGCCAGAGACACCCAGTATCCTTCGATAAAGAAGGGGAGTTGTGCGCAGATATCAGTCCAGTATTGCCAGATGTCGGCTATAACCTTGAAAACACAGATGAAAACACCAAAGGGAAACAGCAGAACGATGATGGATAATGCCAGCAGCAGAGTCATCAAAGGAATCCCCAGAAGATTGGCCAAAATACCGTTCAGTGAGGCTGTCCCGAAATAATACAGGGTCAAAGGCGCAATTCCCAAGCCCACTACGAAACTAACTAGCATGTAGTTAGACAGGGTTACTGCAGTTCTGCGCAGCACCGATCGCCCATTGTGCCTAATCTGCGGTAAGGCAAAGACGATCAAAGCAACGCTGAGGAAAGAGAGTTGCAAGCCCAGTTGAAACAATTCGGCAGGATTGATGAGTGTGATGACAAACAAAGAGACTGAGAGATTCTGCGCCGCTCCCAGGTGACGGGAAAGCCAGCGGGATAGGATCAGCAAATCTATCATCAGCATGGCGCGGAGTATGGGCGGAGCCCAGTTGTTCAATGCTGCAAAAAAGAGCAGAAAAATCATGAACAAACCCTCCGCTGGACGTAAAGGGAAGAAAAGCCGCAGAATAGTCATAAAGATCATACTCAGCATCATTACATGAAGACCGCTCACCACTATCAGATGTGTGATGCCTGCCCGGCTCAGTTCCAGCCGATGCTCTCGCTTGAAATTGGTATCACTCAGCACTAAAGCTTTCGCCAAAGGTGAATATGCGCCAAAATACCTATCCATCCGCTCTTGCAATTGCGTTCGCACCCTTGAAACCAGATTGGGTTTGAACTTCACACTGAGATCCTCTGGTGGCAGGACAGGGCGTAACACTGCTTTGAAGCGTTGCGGATAGATGTCCAACAAGGGATCACTGAGGCTTGGTTCCAGCATTGATAGTGAGGAGTAGCTGTGTCCTACATCCAGCTCATTGGAGTGATACAAGAGCACTTTTTCAGAGACCTCGAAGTCCGCGATCTTCATCAAAGACGCCTGAAACACATTATCACCCAGTTTGGTGTCGACCCGGTATTGCATCCTCTGCTGCAGTTCGGTCTTTGTATTCAAGATGTCGATGAGTCCAGAGTCTTCTTTTTTGCTTCCCTCATAGCGTAGAATCCCGAAGCTAAAGAAGAGCATTAATATCACCACAGAGCGCAGACTCTTCAATGCCAATGCTGCAAAAGCGAGTCCCATCGCAGATAGCACAACACCCACAATTGGAACTTGCAGATGATGCCCCACGATGATGCCAGCTACCCAAAAGACTACAGGCCAAAGCATTGGGCTGGGTAGCCGGTTTTGATGTATTGTGCTACTATTTTCGGTTGTAGAATCCAAGAATAAGTCCCAAAGCCACTGACCACACAGCTGCCAAACCCATCCGGAACATATCCGGCATCATGAAAGTGACAGTGTGCGCCGGGATCCAGAACCAGAGCAGACTATACATGCTCTTATCCATATTATTCCAGTTCTTTACTTTTTCAGGGATGTTGTCCAACACTCTATGCATAATAACCATTGTGGGACCAAACTGCAGGTTCATCAGTACCGACAGCGAGAAAGCCTGGCCAAAACTACCTTCTGCAAAGCGGGGCCACATACTGGAATCAATAAGAGTCTGCAGGAATCCACCAAAGCCTTTGAAAGCATATTTAATACCGACAGCGAGCAGAGCCCAGACCAGCATCTTCCTCAGAGTAAGCCATAATCCGAATGGGTACTTGAAGTTCTTTTGGATAATCCACTTGGACACGATCTCGCCCAAGGTTCCCAATATGGCAAACTGTATCATTGCGCTGATGATAGGCCAGCTGTTCACCCAGTTCATATAAGTCAGCATTTGTTCTCCTTTATCTTCCGTTTTGCATTCCATTACTTCGGTAAACTTTTTGTGCTCCCTGAATCTGGTCAAGCCCAGTTTTCCAAAAAACGAATCCACAATGGAGTAGATCACTGGAATAATGAGCAGAATAAGCAGCATTCACAGTGTTAAATTACGGATAAACTTATCGTTATTATGAATGGATATCCAGCTTTGCATAGGTTTCTTGTTACTCCGTGCATTCTTTGGGTTTTATAGAGTGCCGAACCTGATATCATCGAGTTATCATCGAGTGAGCACCCGATTATAACGGCTTTATATCTGCTTCGGTACTGCTTGAACTACTGGGATTGATGGATGGAGACATCTTCCTACGCCCAATGCAACACAGATTGAGACAAATCACTGAAAAAACTTGACGAATAACCGCCCGGCTACATCGTGATTTTATCAAAACTAGGGATGATAAATGAGCTGGTTATACGGATACTATTTTAAAGAAGGCAAAACAGACCATGCGCCATTGAGGCCATATCTGCACTCATTTGAGTCGGCAAAGTTGGGAGTGTACGCCGGAGGTAGTGGCAAGAGCCTGCTCTCGTTTCCTCATCCACATCATCCTGACGAAACCGTATTCATCCTGGGTGATCCCATTCTGCGTATGGACACGGACTTTCGATATCCGGTATATGATGATTGGCAGAGACTGTTATCCAACGAAGAGCTATTGGGGTACATGGATGGGCACTGGTTGATTCTGATAGCGGGAAATCAGGAGATACGTGCATATAACGACGCCCTCTGCAAACGCAGCTTATATCTTCATGAATCATCCGACCACTACTTTTTCTGTTCTGACATCTCGCTGTTGAAGGATGCCGGATTGGCCACACTGGATCCTGCCAAGTTTGGAGTGTATTGGCACACCCAGTTTCCACCCCATCTGCGTCGCTATGGGCCTTCCAGACATTGTTGTTATAGCGATGTAGAGATGCTGTATCAGCGTGGAAGGCTGATTCTGGGCAGTAATGGGGCCAAGTTCAGTTTTCAGTCTTTCAGTCCTACAGCCGAAGTCCAAGACCTGCACAAGCTCTTGGAAAACATGACGTTGTTGCCCCTCAGAGCGGGGAGGAAAGTGTGTTTGGGATTAAGCGGAGGTATGGATGCGCGCACCTTGCTTGCCATTATGTTGCATAGTAAACTCCCCTTTACCGCCGTTCACTTCGGTAAGGATGATGGCGCTGATTATTGTATTGCAAAGCGTATCACCGACGATTTTGGGATACCTTTCCGGTTTATTCCTGAGAGTTCTGTGGATACAGGGTGGGAATCCGCAGTTAAATACCTTTATGAACGGGGATTTGGATACAATCCGGCAAGCAGTTGCCTGATGCAGTATTTTCCCATTCTGGCAGAGGATTTCGATGTCTTTTTGGGGGGATACTACGGGGAGATGTTCCGCTGTCGCATGATGGCAGCACACTATTATAGTCTTTTTGAACTTCATGGCCCGGATTACCTTAATTTTGCCAAATATATGAATCTGAAACCCACTTGTTTTTTTGATCCCGAGATAAACTTGATCCTGCACAAAGGCTTCATCAATTCCCTCAAAGAAGTAGTAGCACAGATGCCATCGACGAAGGGCATGATTAATCCACTATGGATGGATCTCCTATATGTGCGATATTCGCCGCGGAGCATCAACATGCCGGACTTATGCCAAATGGACGACATTATAAATGATCATATGCCTTATCTGCAAGCCTCTTTACTCAATCAACACTGGCATTACGGCGCATTTGCCCAATTGGATGAGCAGCTTCACCGCAGGATGATCCGGATGCATCAACCGCTCTTGAGAAACTACCCGCTGGCTCTTGCAAGGCACAGTGCCCCATATATTTGGCGGCCTTATGCGGTGAAACTCATTGTATCCATGAAGGCAAGAAGAGAAAAGAATCCCCCGCCATCCCGTAATGATGTGTTTCTGAAAGCGCACAAAGAGCAGATTATGAATCTCAGGTATGATTCCAGAGTTGTGCAAGACTCCTGGCTGGATCATGCAAAAGTGGACAAAATCATTGATGAATACTACAAGGGTAACTCCTCATATATGAGCGCCCTGCTTGGTTTTGTAACTTACGTGTTGGGAAAGTAGCGCTAATATTGAAAGTATAAGCTGATACCAGCCAAATCTGGATTAGGCAACACCTGCAGGCGCGGAGTGGAATCCAGCGTCAGTTTTGCGCTCACATAACCGATCACGGCACCTGCAAATACATCGCTGGCCCAATGATTGTTGTCGTGTACTCTTGATATGGAAGTAAGAGCGGCTATGCCATAGGCTGCAGGTGGCACCCACTTGTTTTTCTGATACTGATCCGCCAGGATCGGAGCAAGGCTCCACACAATCGTTGAGTGTCCGGAAGGAAAACTGTCCCGCTTGCGGTCAAAGCCCTTGCCGGAGAAGAACTCTTTACCCTTGTCTGCGGAAGGTCGCGGTCTCTGCAAAAGTGTTTTCAGAGTGATAGTCACAGAATTTGCGAGGATGAAGCTCTTCAAAGATAAGAGTCCGGTGTCCATAGTTTTATCGGAATCCAGTATGTAGCCTCCCAAAACCGTTGCGCCTAAAACCGGGAGTACGTATTTACTCTCTCCGAATTGTTTTGCACTCGTCATCAGCGCATCGCTGAACTCACTGTGGTTGCGCTGGAAAAAGTCTCGAATGTCTTCATCTGCCAGATACAAGGCTCCTGTGGAAAACACCAGCGCTCCAGTGCGAAACCAATGTCCGCTGTTCCAGTTGAGGGGTGCTACGAGTGCCTTTCCTACGCTCTCAGGATAAGACTCTAAGTATCGGAGGGTATAGCTTTGCTGCTGCTCTGCACACAGGACAGAGGCAATAGTCATTACTATCAGTAGAAAGAAAAGACGCATCTTCATAGAATCACCTCCCGGATTTCCCTGTCATTCGTCAAGAATATTCTCGGGATCTATCATAAAGAAAGGGGGTATGTAAAATGCCACGGGAGGGGAACCCGTGGCATTAGTCTGTGTGTGTTGCTGAGGAGGGATACTGTTACTTTCTGTTCTTAAATTTTCTCTGTCCGTCGCAGTCATCGCAGTCGTTTTCACAGTCATGCTGTCTTTCGCCCATACCTGGTGCTCTGCGGTGCATCATTCTGCCGGAGAATCTGTTTCTGGAACTCATTTGAGGATGGAAGCCGTGCCCCATCATCATGGGCATGTGCTTCTGCATGATAGCTTTCTGTTCTTTGTTGAGTTCTTTCATATAATTTGACATCAGATCCACGCGAGCATTTTGCAATTGTAGTTCCTTGTCGCTAATCTGTTTATTCAGTTCCTTTACACGCTTCATGTTTTCAGCTTTCATGGCGGCGACAAGGTCCAGTCTCAGGTTGTTGATTTCGGCTCTCAGAGTGTTCTCTTGCTTCTGAAAGGCAGCTCTGCTCTCGGCGAACTTATTTAATTGAGCTTCATTGAGATTCAATTCTTGCATGCATGTTTGCCCGGGATCTGGCATTTGACACATCCCCATGGGATTGTTGTCGGTTGCGTTTCTAATGTCTCTCTGGGCGAGGAGGATGCCGGTGGCCATCACCAGGATCAAGCCTATAATCATTGTTTTCTTCATTTTTATTACTCCTGTTCGGTATGTTTCGGTATCGGTTAATTTTTGTTTCCAACATATCGGCACGGGAACCGAAATACTCTTCAGCTTCTTCCGCGCTCATTTGTTTTCGAATGTCCAAAAGTCTGTAGCCAAGTTCCTTCTCGAGATAGGTCTGGGCTGTCAAAGAGGAATCAATAATCGCAGTAACGTCCATTTCCTCGTAGTTCGGGAGGGCAAGTGCGCGCATCAGATTCACTCTTTGGTCATCATAAGCTACGCGCAACCGCCTCAATTCAGGATCGCTACGGTCATTGCGAATGTGCTCGGGCAGGCGAACCCATTCATTGTGGGTGCTGTTATGGCGCATTGGGTGCGGGAAATGCAGTTGTATCCAGATAATGCTTCCTAAAAACCCCAGATTGAAGGATAATGAGATAATAAGCAATATCGTAGTGATTCTTCTACTCATCATGCATCTCCAAGAGGCTGTTTTCGCCAAAGATCAGTTGAGTGCTTTCTTCATCGGCATAATCAGAGAGGTATGCACTATCCTGAAAGCCCTTGAATCCGGCAAAGATGCCCATATAGAGGCTTAGTGCCACCACAAGGCCGGTGCTGGCAAAGCTGAATGCGGGTTTATATAGCCAGCTTTTGGGCTTTACCTCAGGTAGATTGTGCATAATGCGCTGATGCATCCAAGATGGATACTCACTCTGGATCGGGGCATTTAGCAGGCTCTGTATCTTTTGGTTCTGCTCCATGATATTTCTGCAGGAGGAACATTGCTGCAGATGCTGCTGCAATTTATCAGCACGAGGGACGGGAAGCTCATTATCGAGCTTCAGGCTGATGTAGCGTTCAGCTTCGTTGCATCTCATAGTTCTCTCCTTCTGTATTTTGGTACTTTTCGCTTTCTGCTCATATTACTTAAAACTCCTTGTTTACCTGCATAATTTTTTACGCAGTATCCGCTTGGCCCGCACTAAGAGAGATTCCACTGCTTTCACGCTGATTCCCAGTTGGCCGGAGATCTCCTTGTAAGAGAGCTTTTCAAAGTATTGTAATTGGATTACTGCGGCCATGCGATGGGGCAATTCTCTCAGAGCATCGTGTAAGAATGTGTAGTCAGGCTCTGCGTGAGGGGTGGGTGTTTTTAGTACATTAACAAAGGACGATGGATCCACATTCACATAGCGGCTTCTTTGCTTCATGAAGGTCATCGCCTTGTTGTGCGCTACTCGATATGTGTATGCAAGCGCGGTGGCTTCATCGATGCTTTCAAACTTGTTGTAAATGGCTATAAATACAGCCTGAACAAGGTCTTTGGCATCGTCTTCGCTTGCTGTAAGTCCCAAAAGATAGCGGAAAATCCGCTGCTCGTGGGCGCTGAGAAACTCCTCAAAACACTCTTTTTTCATATTCTTTCCACTAAATATATTAAGCCTCTCCGCTCTTCCCGCAAACGAAAAGCGGAGATCAGGACTTGAAGATGAAGGGATCAGCAACTTGGACATCAGACTGTGGTATCCTGCATCATAAAAGCCATGTTTCATTAATGCTCAAGCACTTTTTACTTGACAGTATATTGCCACCATGTGAGAATGCAATAAGTTGAAGAATATTGTAGATATAGGAGATATAGATGCTT
>Ga0172378_10001942_pt1 | contig 19228 bp, 15 predicted proteins | sample GrowelOW332metaG_FD_119755 | JGI IMG/M metagenome (GOLD analysis project Ga0172378, IMG submission 119755) | Groundwater microbial communities from an aquifer near a municipal landfill in Southern Ontario, Canada - Pumphouse #3_1 metaG | ecosystem: Environmental > Aquatic > Deep subsurface >... | reverse complement strand
TAATTACCTTTTCTACTTCCGGAATGACATCACCAGCCTTATGAAGTGAGATATAGTCTCCAATCCGAATATCTTTGGTCTTGATGAAGTCTTCATTATTAAGGGTTGCCCTTGAAATCATCGACCCTGCCACTCTGACAGGAGCTAAAATTGCTGTTGGGACCACTCTTCCAGTCCTTCCAACAGAAATTTCAACATCTTCAAGCTTAGTTATCTGTTCTTCCGGTGGAAATTTATAGGCAATTTCCCATTTAGGAACTTTCATGGTATAACCAATCTTTTCATACAGTTCCATATCATTGACTTTAATGACTAATCCATCAATGTCATAGCCAAGAGTCGGTCTTTTAACGGCATATTCATGCATATAGGCAATAACCTGATCAATTCCCTGAACAACTCTTCTTTCGGGATTGGTCACAAAGCCTAAGGAAGCAATATAATCCAAAGCCTCACTATGCTTTTTCATTCCTAAACTTAAAGCCTCAGGAACATAATACCAGAAAGCTGATAATTTTCTTTTAGCAGCCACAGAACTGTCAAGCTGTCTTAAAGATCCGGCAGCAGCATTTCGGCAATTAGCAAATAAAGGCTGATTATTGGCTTTTCTTTCCTCATTACAGAGAAGAAGACTGGCCTTAGGCATAAAGACTTCACCTCGAACTTCTATTTCCCGCTTATCAGTAATATGTGTAGGAATTGAAGCGATAGTCAGAACATTCTGAGAAACGTCTTCACCTATACTTCCGTTTCCTCTGGTAGAAGCCAAAGAGAAATCCCCATCCTGATAAATGATAGAACAGGCTAAGCCATCAATCTTGACCTCACACATATATTCGATTTTACTTAATCCGGTAAGTTTACGAATGGTTTCATCAAAGGCATAAAGTTCTTCTTCGTTAAAAACATCACCAATGGAAAGCATGTATTTCTTGTGATGGACTTCCTTGAATCCTTTGATGATTCCTCCTCCGACTCTGGAAGTAGGAGAAAGGCGATCTTTCAGATCAGGGCGTTTGTTTTCCAGACGAATCAGTTCTTCCATCAGAGAATCATATTCAAAATCAGAAACCGAGGGTGAATCATTGACATAGTACTCGCGATTATAGCGATTCAAAAGCTCTGTGAGCTCTCTTACTCTTTCTCTTTCTTTGTCAACAGCATCCATATCATTCATCCTCCTTCAATTTTCTGAAAGCCTTAAATCCGATTAAAAGTTTTTTCTGGCCATATTCCGGACCAAAATCAACGATAATCTTGTTTCCTTCGACAGCAATAACGCTACCTTTTCCAAAAGAAGTATGGACAACTCTATCGCCAACAGCATAGGAATCGCTTCCGGAAGTTTGGGCTTTTGAAGCAAAGTTCTTTATTTCCTGAATGTTGGAAGCTGGGAAGAAACGGCTAGATGCCGGCTTATTCTTGCCCAGGGAAGAATAATAGTTATTGATTGGTTTAGAAGTATCTTGTTTGGTTGAAGCCAGTCCAAGTTCTTTGATGAACCGCGAACGGACATAAGAAGTACCATTGCGGAAATTTGTTCCTCCGAAAGAAGAAATATACAGCTTTTTCTTAGCACGGGTAACACAGACATAAAAGAGTCGTCTTTCCTCTTCAATGGATCCTTTGCTATCTCCAATGATGGCATGGTTGGTTGGGAAAATAGCGTCATTCATCCCATTCACAAAGACATAAGGGAATTCCAAACCTTTGGAAACATGTCCAGTCATCAAAGAAACCTGTTTTGAATCAACCATGGTGTCCTGATCAGATTGAAGAGCAACAGAAATAAGGAAATCTTCCAAAGTTGAGTCACGGTTATTGCCATCTTCATCAACCACGGGAGAATCAAGGGCGGAAGTAAGCGAACGGATAAATTCGTTAACGTTGTCAGTCTTAGAGGTGGAAGAAGAGGCGGTATATGAGAGCTTTTCTTCGGCTTTCTTATCCTCTTTCGACACATAATCCCTAAATCCGCTATCAAAGAAATATTTCTGAATGGCAGAAAGCAGGGCGGCATTGTTGCAGCCAGATTTATAAGCGGCGGAAACCTCATCAAAAGCAGCAAAGAAATGATTCAGAGAACTTTTAGAACCACTGTTTAATTTGAACTCATTCTGATGATGGCGGAAGACTTCATACAGACTTCCTTCATCGCCTAAAGAAGCAGCAATTTCTCTAGCCTTAGTCAGAGTAACTTCACCGATGCCTTTAGTCGGAGCCGAAAGCAGTCGAAGAAAAGAAATATCATCCTGATTGACAATGAATTTCAGATAAGCCAAAGCATCCTTGATTTCCGCTCTCTCATAGAATTTAAGACCACCATAAACCTGATAGGGAATCTTAAAGGCAGTAAACTGTTTTTCAATAGGATTAGTAAGGTAGTTTGAGCGGTAAATAATGGCAATGTCATCGTAATCACATATTCCTTTAGTAACGACCAAAGAACGGATAATTGAGGCAATTCCATAAGCTTCATTTTCATTGGAGGCGTACTGAACAAAACTGACAGCATCACCCTTTACACCGCTAGCCGCATTCAGATTTTTTTCTAAACGGTCATGATTATTCCTAATGAGGTTATTGGCGGCATCAAGAATAGCTTGGGTGGAACGGTAATTGTCATCCAAAACCACAGTTTCAAGAGTTGGAAAGTCTTTCTGAAGACGGTCTTTAATGATTTCATTCTTGGCTCCACGCCAAGTGTAGATAGTCTGATCAGGATCACCGACAACGGTCAGTCTGGTTCCCAGATCACCGCCATAAGGTTTACGCATAAATAGTTTGACTAAATCATACTGAACCTTATTTGTGTCCTGGAATTCATCAACGAGAAATATGTCATATTTCTGTTGCCAATGGGAACGGATGTCCTCATGTTCACGCATGATTTTGGTAGTAAATAAAAGCAGATCATCAAAATCAAGCATGTTTTGACGTTGAAGATACTGCTGATAAGAAGTAAAAACATATTTAAGATCATCAAAATTAAAGCTTGCGTTTTTAGAAAAATCAACATCGCTGGGACGTATCATTTCCAAAGTCACGCCTTCGCTTTTCAGATCTGAGATTTTTCCGACAACTGCCTGGATGAAATCCTTGCTGCTGCCTTTAGGCATTGGTTTGAAGATTTGCTTAAAAATTGAATTCCGATCTTGATCATCGACAATATTGAAAGAAGGAGTAAAACCCGGGAGAATAGAAATTTCCTTTCTCAGAAAGCGATAGCAGAAGCCATGGAAAGTGGAAATGAGAGGACTGCTGGCAGGAAAAATATCTTCTTCAGATAAAATCTCATCAACACGGGAATTCATTTCCTTGCTGGCTTTATTGGTAAAAGTAATGGCAACAATCCTTCTAGGTGAAATGCCCTGGCTGATCAGATAAGCTAATTTGTAAGACAAAGTTCTTGTCTTTCCGGTTCCGGCTCCGGCAATAATTCTAAGATACTGTGAATCACTGGAGGCAGCCAAATACTGCTTTGAATTCAATTTTGTTTTGATATCTATCATAAGTAAATTTTCTTTCAATAAAATTATACCAAAAAAGACCGGTTCTTTATAGCCCAAAAGCGATAATATTCCCTTAAGGGAATAGGTTAGAATACGGAAATAAAAAAATCCCGATTACTCGGGAATTGATTGCAATGGCTGGGGTACTTGGATTCGAACCAAGGCATCACAGTTTCAGAGACTGCTGTCTTACCGCTTGACTATACCCCAAAGGCGTAAAAAAGTATAGTTTAAAATCGTCACAAAGTCAACAAGGAAATCAAATAATCTTCAGAAAAATATCAAAAAACGGGTCTATTTATCGTAAGCTTCTCCAGAATTGATTTTCATAGCCCTATAAACCTGTTCCAAAGTGAGGAGCATAGCCATATAGTGAGTGAAGGTCATGTTTGATAAGGAAAACGAATAATTCGCTCTTTTTCTAAGAGAATCATCAAGTCCGTAGGATGATCCTAAAAGAAAAACCAGATTCCCGTTTTTTCTAGAAGCCTGAGAAATTTTTTCAGCCAATTCCTGACTAGAAAGGAGAGGACCATGTATATCTACTAAAAAAAGGATGTCATCTTCTTTAATCTGATTCATTGCCCTGACAGCTTCTTTTTTTAACGCCAAAGAAATTTCTTTTTCATTAGGAGAAGAAGAAAGTGGTTCTTCATTGAGATTAATTAAACTTAGTTTAGCAAAACGGGATAGCCTTTTCAGGTATTCCTGATAGCCATCCTTGATAAATTTTTCGCGGGCTTTGCCAGGTAACAAAAACTTCAAAGTCATTAATCTCCACCTTTTGTCTGAGCAAAATCACTTGCGGTTTTAAGACAAACATCGGGAATAAATCCCAGTTGAGATTGGGTAACAACATCAAAAGCATCTTTTGCTTTTTGTGGTGTGTTGCATTGGTCGCTTAGATGAGCAAGAACAACTTCTTTGGTTTCTTTGGTTATAAAATTAGCCAAATAATAGGCTGAATCAGCATTACTCAGATGGCCTTTATCGGAGATGATTCTGCGAATCAGATAATCCGGACGGCCGCTATTGAACAGCATTTCCGGATCATGGTTGGACTCAAAAATATAATAATTCAATCCCTTCAGATACTCAAAAACTTTTTCAGGGACAAAACCAGTATCAGTAATATAGGCCAAAGATTCCTCACCATCGCTAATAACAAATCCGACAGTATTCGGAGCATCATGGCTTAAAGGAATCGGCAATACCGAGAACCCATCAACATAAACACTTGATAAAGGCTTAAGCAGATGAACCCCAGTAATCATGCCATCAATTTTTGGAAGAGTGACTGTAGAAGCATAGATTTTTTCAAAGGGAGCACTGAAAGCATTGGATGAATGATCCGAATGATCATGAGAAATAAATATTCCATTCAGATCATTGAATCCTAATCCGAATTCATTCAAAGCTGAATTTATTCTTTTTTTGGATATGCCAAAATCAAGAAGAATAGCTTTCCCATGAGATACGATAATAGTGGCATTGCCTTTCGAGCCTGAAGAAATAACATCAAACTTCATTAAGAAAGCGGCTCCTGGGAATCCGGGTCAATAATATTGAATGAGCAATGTTCCTTGTCAAAACTGAACTGCAGATCTCCGATTCTTCCGTTACGGTTTTTCAGCAGGGCAACATCAACCTGAGATATCGGGTTATTATTATCAACTTTAAGTTTTTCATCATCAGTACCCTGATGAGAATAATAGTCTTTTCGGTAAAGCATTAGAATCATATCAGCATCCTGTTCAATAGCACCAGAATCTCGGATATCGGAAAGCTGAGGTTTATGGTCATCACGCTTTTCAGTATCACGGCTTAACTGAGAAAGGGCAATAATCGGTAAATCCAAAGTACGGGCTAATTCCTTAATCTGTCGGGAAATATCGGAAACTTCCTGTTGTCTTGAGGAAGAATTAGCCTTGCTGGGTGAGGTAATAAGACCAAGATAGTCGATTGCTACTAATCCAAGATTCGGAATAAGATTTTTCAGTTTCTTACATTTGGCAGCAATACTGGACATCTGTCCGTTTGGAGTATCATCGATATAGAAAGGAAGCTTATTTATTTCCTGCATTCCGCGAACGAGTTTGGTGGCATTAGCCTTATCAAGATCGTTCTTGGCATTAATGAGAATTTGGTCTTTTGAGGAACCTTTAAGATATTCCATGTTATTAATTTCGGTATCAGAGAGACCAGCAGTCTTTTCCAAAAGTCTTAGACCGATGGAGACCGCATTCATTTCCAAAGAGAAGAAGACAACCGGTGTTCCTTTTTTAGCAATATTATAAAGAAGATTAATAGCAAAAGCTGTTTTTCCGACACTAGGACGGGCACCGATAATAATCATTTCCTGTTTTTTCCAGCCTTTGGTCAGCTGATCAAGATAGGCGTATCCAGTTTCAACACCCGTGACACCATTAAGTCTTCGTCCGTTTAGACGGAAATCCTCTGACTGGGCAACTAATTTATTGACGATTGAATCAGCAACCTGATTCATACCAATAACATCAGCTACACGCCTGGTCTTAGTGACTGCCAGAATATCCTGTTCGGCTTTTTCAACAAAAGAAGAAATATCATCAATTGACTTAGTCTGAGCATCAGTAACAATGGTGCTTAAAGTAGAAATAAAGTTTCCTAAAAGTGATTGGTCACGGACATTATTGATATAATTGCTGACCGGAGCCATGCTAGTGAAGCTATTCATCAGGTAGGCAATATAGGCATAACCGCCAGACTGATCAAGAACTTTGAGATTCTCCAATTCGGTAGTCAAAGTAGTAGGAGTAGCTTTGACACCTTTCTTATCCATATCAAGAATGGTTTTATAGATAATCTTATTTTTAGAGTCTGAAAAATCATCCACCGTCAATGATGTGGTGATAGTCAGAAGATCATTGCCGGAAGTGTCATGGAGAATATCAGCTAAAATGCTGTCTTCATTAAGCTTGGCTGTCGAGGATTTTTCCTCAGCCATAATTTATTTTTTCTCCTTCAATTCGACATTAAGGTTGATTGCACCAAAAACGCCTTTAAACAATTCGACCTTCAGAGAAGTCTTTCCAAAGCCGTTGACAATGACATTTTTCTCAACAATCATATTTTTGTTGATGATGATATCATATTTTTCCTTAAGGGTTTTGATGATTTCCTTGTTGGAGACAGTACCAATCATTTCCCCACGTCTGCCAGCACTTGCTTCAAACTGAAGAGTGATACCAGCTAACTTGGCAGCAAGTTCAGTTGCTTCCTGTCGCTTCTGAGCATCAATCAAAGCCTGTTTAGCTAATTCACGTTCATAGTCTTTCTGAGCTGCCTCAGTATAAAGGACGGCATAACCGTTTGGAATGAGGAAATTAGCACCATAACCATCGCTAACTTCGACAATCTGACCCTTCTTACCGACTTTTCGGACTTCTTGTTTCATTAATACTTTCATAGTTTAATACCTCTTATTTTTCTTTATTTTTTCACAGTAGCATCATCTAGATAATCATTAAGAATATGTTTCAGCTTTTCTTTTACTTCATCAACCTTTAAATCCTGATAGGCACAGGCTGCCATGGTGAAGTGTCCTCCACCGCCCATTTTTTCCATAATGAACTGGCAATTGACGGTTCCATCACTTCGGGCAGAAACCTTGACTTCATGCTCACCAACTCTTCCTATACAGAAGGCAACAGAGATTCCACGGATATTCACTGATTCAGTTGCAACTGTCGCTAAGATAATTTGATTCACGATATCCGTATCCGGACTACTAGTAATCATTGCCCCATAATAAGGTGTTTCAGCACTGTTGAGAATGGAGATCTTTTGACGATATTCTTCCAGGTTTTCCTTCATAAAGTCATCGACTTTACCACTATCAGCATTGAAATTCTTTAATTCGGAGCCCGCCTCAAACGTTAACATAGTAGTTCTTTCCCGGAATGAATGAGTATCAAGAGCGATACCGGAAAGAAGGAAGGTAGCGGTTCTTTGATCAATATCAATATCATCAGGAGAGTAGATAATATAGGAGGTGAATAATTCACTGGCACTGGAGGCGGAAGTATCAACACCAGTGAAAACCGGATTATTGATTACAACACTTCCTGGACGATGATGATCCACGATAGCAATGTTACTCATCTTCTTGACAATTTCCGGGAACATCGATATTCGCGGATTATTATGGTCAACCATTAAAAGCAAAGTATCGTTATCAATCCAATCCATGGCATCCTTGTATCCGATAAAGATGTGATCCATTTCACTTTCAGTATACTGAGACTGGATGGCAACTCGGCACTTATCTTCAACCAATTGGTCTTCCCAACAGATTTTAGCATTGACATTGACATGTCGGCAAAGCAAATAGGCTCCCAAAGAAGAACCGATAGCATCAAAATCAGCGTTATCATGTCCCATAATCAGAATCTTTTTGTACGATTCAAGAATTGTAAGAAGTGAGTGAGAAATGGTACGCATCTTTACTCGGTTTCTAGCTGGCTTGAGTTCAGTCTTTCCGCCGATGTAGATCAATGATGAACCAAATGGTGAAATAACTGTCTGATCTCCACCTCTGGACAAGGCCACATCAAGAGCAGAAGAGGCTAAATCACTAAGCTTAGCAAAATTATCAAATCCATAGGAAACGCCTATAGAAATAGTGAAACCATTAGGGAAGGCATTCCTGACATCATCAACAATAGCAAACTTATCTAAATAAAGTTTGTCATAATTTTCTTTAGTGGTGATAAAGAAATAGCGGTCTTCCTTTACTCTTCTGACCATGGCTGAATATTTTTCGGAAAAATTATGGAAGAGAACATTAAGAGCAGAAACCATATCAGCGAATTTTGCTTCATCAGAGACATTCATCTGAACGTCAAAATAATTATCAATAGTGAAGTATCCGATAGCCGGAGTAACCTTAGAATTATAGTTATCAACATTTTCAAATTCGGTAATATCCTTGAAGAAGTAAAGTCTCACATCTTTGATTTTCTCAACTAAATAGGTATGGCTTTCATAAGTTACCTTGACCTTTAAGGAACTTTCGGAAGTTTCAAGTGAACTAAGGGATGGGAAAACATCAAGGATTTTTCTATCAACGATATCCGGACATCTTGAACTAAGGAATTCGTTAACCCAAAGTATATCGTTATCACGGTTAGTGATGGCAATACCGATTTCACCGAAATTATAGGCTTCATTTATTTCGTTACCCATGACTTCGGCACTGGTGAGTTCAGTCTTGCCCTTAGCAGAATAGGTTTTGGCGTTAAAAACAATTGAAACAATAAAATCGTAAACTAAGAAAACCGTAACCAAGCCTATCGAAATATAAAAGAAGCCAGTGAAATCAGGGAGAAAGAAATAAGACAGGCCTAAAGCAACAATAAGCAAAGACTGGATAAGCATCGACCAGCATAACCAACGGCGATGAAATTTCAGAAGATTATTCATGTGACAGCCTCCAAAAAAAAGACACTTATTTAATTATATATAAAATTATAAATTAATTAAAGTTATACTTGTATTGACTTTTCTCCGAAATGCCCATTATTCATCAAAATCAACGCTTTGATTTCTTTGGGATGCGCTTTAATAACGGACGATAATGAATTCTTTAAAGTACCACCGGAAGTATAGACATCATCAAAAAGCACGATTTTTTTACCCTGAAGATCGATACCTTTCTTTAAATAAATGTTCTTTTTAGACAGTCGTTCTGATGGTCCTAACTGCTTTTGCTGAATCATTTCTTCTTTAATCAGACAATCTAGGTAATTCAGTTTGCTGGCTTTCAGCATCTCTTCCAAATGGTTGAATCCTCGTTTTTCAACTCTAAGGGCATTAGAAGGAAGCGGAACGAAAGTCCATCCAGCATATTTGATCCGAAGCAGAGGAAGAAAAACGAAAAGAAAGCAAGGCGCCAATTCAATATCAAGATTTTCTTTGTAATCCATCAGCCATTTCTTAATAATTCCATCATATTCCGAGAGAAAAAGGCAGTCAATTCCGAATAATAAATGATGTTCCAATCTTATTTTTATTTGAGAAATGCATTCATCACATAAAAAAGGTTCTTTTTCGATTATTCCTCGGATTGGTGTGGTAGAAAATTCTTGAAGACAAGAAGTACAGATCATGATAATCCCGCTTTCCGATTGTATTTCTTAATCTGATTGATGGCTTTAACAATGCTTTCATTTTTCTCATATCCAAGAAAATAGACTTGTCCGGTTGAGGCATCAATTTTTCTTCCGACTCTTCCGGCAATCTGAACCAAAGTTGATTCATTATAGATTTCGCTGTCAGAGTGAAAGACAATAACCTGAAGATTTCTCACTGTTACTCCTCTTTCGAGAATTGATGTCGTCACTAAATATGAAAGTTTTCCTTCTTTAAATTTCTGAACATCTGTCTTTCTTTCATTTTCCTTTGAGGAAACAAACCCACCATTGATATTCAGAACTGAAAGAAAGGCATATAACTTTTTTCCTTCCTCAATAGTCGGAACGAAGACAAAGACGGGTTTCTTATCCTTTAAAAACCTTCTAAGATAGGAAGAACAGACAATATAGGAAGTCAGTGGATTGGTCTGAATGAACTCTGGCACTGGTAAAGGGCTATGATGATACCTTTCAAAAAGTGTGACTACCTTTCCGTTATCTTTTTTGATACTGCTGATATCTTCTTCAGATGGTGTAGCCGAAAGCAAAACATAATTCCCTTTTATGCTTTTCCGGAAGAAGTTTTGTAAAAGCGTATTGCCTCGGTAGGGAAAGGCATCTATTTCATCCAATATCAGTAAATCAAAGAAGTTTCCATAACGATAAAGCTGGTGAGTGGTTAAAACAATGATGTCTCCTAATAGTACTGAGGTGTGTTGGCCATAGACGGCCACACACTTAGCCATTGGAAAAGCAGTCTTGATTCTAGGAAGAAGATCAATAACAACGTCCTTTCTCGGGGTAGAAAATCCGACATGTCCACCCTTTTTTAGGATATATTCCATGGAATAATAAACCAGTTCTGTTTTTCCTGCACCAGTCACAGCATGAATGAGGACATTCTTTCCCTCAGTAACGCATTCAAGAACTTCACTAGCTACTTTTTCCTGTTTTTCACTCAAAGGATAATCTAAATGAAGACTGATCTTTTGATTGACAGTCCATTGATCTGGCAAAACATTTTTTCCAGAAAATGAAATACATAGTCGGCAGTATGGTCGGCCATTTCTAATTCCAAAATAACGCTTATCCCTATTTCCACAGCGTGGACAGATATATTCTTCCATCAATCATTATTGGTAATAATGATGATTAAATTCTAAAAAACAAACTTAATAATAAAAGAAAGATCCCCATCTTCCTTGATTCCCTGATACACATCAAAAGAGTCGAAACAATTTCGGAATATCCGGATTTTTTCTCCTAAGAAGCATTCCTTTTCAAAATTCACTTCGGAAGAACTGACTTTCTTACCGATGCCATGATTCTGCAGTATTCGGAAATATACAGTATTATTCATATGATTGTTGGAATCCAGGTCACTTTCCTGAACTGTATATTCAAACAGGAACTGCCCTTCATTTTCTGGACAATCCATTCGCTGAAGCTTATCAGAGAAAATGACTGGCTTATCAAAGCTTTTCATATATTCATCCTGAACGGCCTTGACCTCATCGGTTTTGCAAATACGTCTGGTGGTAAAATCAATAAAAACCCAAAGAGAAAGAATCTCCGCCATTCGATTACCGTTTTCATCCAAAATATAGGCTTCACGATACATATCAATTCTTCCAGGAGAAAGAGGATAAGTATAAAGATTATACTTTTTGTTTTTTTCAAAATCCCGAAGGAAAACTATTTTTTCGCGGCAGATGACAAAAACCTTGTTTGTTCTTTCACGATACTTTTGACCAAATCCATAAAGCTCAACATGGTCAGCTGCACCTTTTTGAAAGGCTAAAAGAACTTCCTGTAATTCAGGATTGCCACTAGAATCAACTTGCTTAAGTTCGAAAGGAACTAAATATTCAGTTATCGGATAATCAATATGTTCCATTATTCATCCTTTCCATCAATTCCTGATACGATGAAACTTCTGTATATTCAAAAGGCTTATCTATCAGTTTAAGATGTCTTTCATTAGATTCATGTTTCCAATTCAGCCAGATGGAGTGAGCAAATCCTGATTGATATGATCCGTAGGCATCCTGATAAAATGCATCACCAATATAAATACAGTCTTCCGGTTTAAAGCCAGCCTTAATGACACCAGCCTGGAAGAACCAAGGATTTGGTTTTTTAACACCAACTGAAGCAGAACCAAAGAAAAAGCCAAAGCCATTATCAGGAATCAGTCTATCAATTATTTTCAGAGTATCCTCATCAGAGTAAATGGTATTAGATAAGATAGCAAAATATATTCCTTTTTCTTTTAAAAATGAAAGGAACTGCTTTATTCCTTCAACCGGTTCTGGATCAAGTCCTGAAAGAATTTCATGATAACAGGTTTCAAGTGAGCAATTCAGCTTAATGCCAAACATGGTCACCATAAGATTTAGGTACTGCAATCCGTTAATTTCAAAATTAAGACGCGAGGGATAATATTCACGGAAAAAACCAGCACTAAAATTTTTCACTTCATCCCAATTGATATTTTCGTTATTTATGCAATGATTAATGAGTGGAAGGACGTTCCAATTTTTATCCTTTTCACAAAATGTAATTACTGTATTCCAGCAATCAAAGAAAACAGCTTTAGGAAATAAATCATTCATAGCATTCACCTCTTCCCAATTCTAACATACTTGGTTATCAGTTTGCTAGTAAACAGGGGAGTTTCACGACTCTTTGGCTAGTAAACAACTTTTGTTTAATAGTAATGTTAAATTTCACTTCGATTTTTAATATTTATGTTGCATTTAAGGTGAAAATAGTTTACATTATTATTGTTTAAACAGCTAATTAAATTCCATTGAATAGCACACAAGAAAAGCCCATGCGATTATTCATTAACGTATGGGCTTTTCTAATGCTTTATTAAGTTCGGCAAGGTATATACATTCGTTGTAAAGTTGTTTCTAAGCATTTTATGATAAAAATCAAAGACTTTTATTGTATCTATATTTATTTAAGTGGTATATTATTCTAAATTAGAATATTAGTTTTTAATTTAGCAAGGAGATTAAAAATGAGTGCAAAGAAACAGGAAGTGAAAGAAAAAAAGACAAGTGCCGGTTCCATGGTGTTCCGGGTTATCTTTATAATTCTCTATGTAATTTTAGCTGCCCTGGTGGTTATTACCCTAGTTCCCCAAGCCTATAAGGTAACTTTAGGTTCGAAAGTCTTAGTAAATATTCTCAGCAAATTATCACTATATATTAATGACCATTGCCATCACCTCCTCAACTTCTCCCAAACAATTCTTTCTTATGACACCTACCAAACTGGTCTGCTTGAATTGATTGGCCTTGCCGGTGTTGGTGTTACCTTGATCTATTTCTTCATCAAATCCCTGATGCTCATCGGATATGTAAGAAAATCCGAAAGAGGCGGAAAAGGTATCCGAATATTCTTATTAGTCCTCATGGCTATCATCAATCTTGCCTTCATTGCCTATGGCGTTATTACAGTCATGAATTCCTACATTCCTGTTGCCGGTGAATTCTGTCATAATCTTTATATCAAAGTCGGTCAGAAGTTCATTGATGCCCTTAGCAGTAACATTGTCTTCTCCTTCGGTAACAAAGTTAAAGGCTATGGCGGATTCTTTGCCTGGTGTGTCATCTTCGCAGTTATCCTCAATCTTATCTATCTGCCTTGTGTCTGCCTTATCGGTAAGAAAAAGAAGGAAGAAGAAGCTGAAGCTCCAAAAGAAGAAACCATTACTCCAGTTGATGAAACCCAGACCTCTGATTCCTCTATCCTTGTCAATGCTGTTGATAATACTCAGGTTCCTACTCCAGTCGCCGCTGCTGCTGAAACCAAGGAAGATAAGATTGTTGCCTCACGCCGTGACTTCGCTATTCTCAATACACTTGAACCTTATGAATTAAATGAAGCCAAAGATCTACCAGGCTTATATGAAACTGATGTCAATCAGATAATTGAAGATCTGGAACCTACCAAACTTACCAATGTTGAAATCATTGAAATTCCTGAAGACAACAAACCTGTACGTGTTCTTCCCGGAGTAGATGAATGGAATGCTAACCCTTGGGGAGAAGATAGATATATCCCTGAAGAAATTAAAACTGAAGTCCCTGCCGAAGATAAGTATGAAGATATGACAGCCCAAGCTAAAGCCACTGAAGAGAATACTGAAATTTTCCAGGAAGTTCAGCCATCCGAAGAACCTGTTGAAGAAGCAAAAGAAGTTGTTGCTGAACAGGCCGAAGAAGTTAAACCTGAAATCGTTGAAGAAAAAGTTGAAGAAGTCATTGAAGAAAAGCCAGTTCCTACTGATCCTAAGGATCGTTGGACAGCCATCAACTTCCTTGACGGAAATGTTACCGAAACCACAACCGATGACAATGGCTTAGAGAATACTTGGACCTTACCTGAGTATGTTGAAGAACCTATTGCTGAAGAGCCGGTTAAAGAACCAATTGAAGAAAAGCCAGCTGAAGAAAAGAAGCCTGAACCTGTTAAGCCAATGGGTACAGTCAAGCCGATGGCTCCAATTCTCAATCCTAATCTCAAGAGAGATGAATCCAGAAAGCCGATAAACTTAGTCACTCCTATCAAGCATGATGAACCCGTTGCCGAAGAACCAGTTGAAGAAAAGAAGGTCATTGCTCCTATCTCTGGTCCTCTGCATTCCATCAACACCAATGCTGCTAAGAAAGACATTAAGCCAGTCGCAGCCAGAAAGGTCAAGTTTGATCTCAAGAGATATGTCGTCAAGACTTATGCCGGAAATCTCACAGCTGCCGAAGCCTTCGAAAAGGGTGTCACCAAGGTGTCACCAGTTGTCAATCCGATGGTTGCCAACCAAAAGGGCGGATATTCTAAGAAGAAAGACGACTTCGATAACTTGGTTGTCGTTGAAAATCTGACACCAGTCAAGCCTGCTTCCAAGGGTACTGACCTCTCCAAGGCCACCAGTCTTAGAGATATTGCAAAAGCCAATAAGGCTGCTGAGCAGGAAAAACCTGCTGAAGCACCAGCTGAAAGCAACATTGCCAGACCTGCCACTCCTATCAAACTCGTCACTCCTATCAAGCATGAAGATGCACCTGTTGCTGACAAGACTGAAGAAAAGAAGGATGCACCAAAGCCAGTTGCTATGGCTCATCCCGTCTCATTCAAGAAGCCTAGTGCCAATAAGCCAAAGCCTATCAACCCAATCAAACCTATCAAGCCGACAAAGTAAAATCAGGGCGGTACTGAAAAGTACCGCCTTTCTTTTGTTTTTATCTAGATATTAAGTGGTTTTTCTTGAATTTATCTTACTGCTTTGATAGAATTGTAAGGCTAGTTAAATTGAGGCGTGGTGCAGCTTGGTAGCACGCTTGGTTCGGGACCAAGAGGTCATGGGTTCAAATCCCATCGCTTCAACCAGTAAAAAATTTAGGCTTTTCCTCTGTTTCAAGGGAAAAGCCTTTTTTTGATTTAAAAAAGGCGTTTAGGCCTCATAAGAAATCAATTCTTAATAAAGGTTTCTAAACCGCCTATTTTTTATAGTTTTCAACTTTGTCAATAATTTTGATACCGGTATTTCCTAAGAAAACAATGGAATTCTCTTTTACCGATGAGGTCACATAGACATTTCCGCCAATAGTGGTGTTATCACCAATGCCGGTATCTCCTCCCAGGATTGAGGCACTAGAATAAATAGTAACATTATTTCCAATGGTAGGGTGTCTTTTCATTCCCACAAGAAGCCGGCCTTTTGATAAGGAACGGGCACCAAGAGTAACCCCTTGATAAAGCTTGACGTTATTTCCGATAATGCAAGTCTCACCGATAACAATACCAGTTCCATGATCAATAAAGAAATATTCACCAATAGTTGCACCAGGATTAATATCAATTCCCGTTGACCTATGAGCTTCCTCAGAAATAATTCGGCTAATGTAAATAAGTCCCAAATGATAAAGAATATTAGCAATACGGTAATTCAGAATAGCAGAAAAACCTGGATAGCAGGTAACAATCTCCTGAATAGAAGTGGAAGCCGGATCACCATTAAGAATAGCTTCCATTGAGGTGTAGACCAGTCTTCTGGCTTCCGGAAGCTGACTCATGAAGAACTCAGCTTTGGCATCAATATCCTCACTGGAAAGACCGGACTGAGCAAATATCAGTCTCAGCTTATTATCAGCTTTCTCCAAGTATTCCTCTAAATTATTCTTGCTATAAAAGGGATTGATATAATTCAGAGTAAGGATTTTTCTGACGTCGCTAAGAAAAGAATAGACCAGGCAAAGATCAACATCATTTCTTTCGGTCTCCTGATCCTTTGAGAAGCTCTCAACGAGCCTGTCAGCTAATTCATGGTAGTTTTTCATTATGCTTTAATTATAATGAGAAAACCGCGAATAATAAAGCAATATGATTTTTTTCTCATCTAAAGGTGATTGACTTAGAGTATACTCTAGGTGTTTTAATATTTATATTAACAAAGGAGAATCATTATGAACATTTCGGAAGCTGGAAAAGATTTCGGTTTTTCTGCCGATACTCTTAGATATTACGAGAAAATGGGACTGATTATGCCTAACCGAACTAAAAGCGGAATTCGTGATTATTCCGAAAATGATCTAGCCAGGCTGAAATTCATCCGCTGCATGCGGGATGCCGGTGTTTCCATTGAGGCTCTGAAAGAATATATCGACCTTTTTCAAGAAGAGGAGGACACCACTTATGAAAGAAGACAGATTCTGATTGATCAACGTGAAATTCTTTTGAAGAAGAAAGAAAGCATCGAAAAGACTATCGAACTATTAAATAAGAAAATTCAAAATTATGATAGTCTCTGCTGTGAGAAGAAGCAGGTAAAGTAATCATCAATTGACTTTCAGAAAAAGAATAGTAAAATAACTTTTGGAAATGATGTCTTCCAAGTTTTAATTAACTGAACCGCACTTATGCTGATGACGTCTATGTTTTTTAACATAGGCTCATCAGTTTTTTATTTAAGGAGGCTACTATGGACTTATTCTTAAGCATTGGTGTAATCTTTATTCTAGGTATCGCCGGAGGATGGATTTTCGATAAAATCAGAATTCCTAAACTTGTCTTCTATATCTTCATAGGAATTCTTTTTGGGCCATCTCTTCTCAACCTTTTTGATTCTACTCTTTTAAGTATCTCTCCCTATCTTCGCCAGATTGCTTTGGTGATTATTCTTACAAGATCCGGTCTTTCCTTGAATCTCAAGACTTTAAAAGAAATTGGCAGACCAGCAATCCTTATGTGTTTCATTCCGGCTTCCTTTGAAATCCTAGGAGTCACCTTATTCGGACCATTGATTTTCGGTATCTCCATACAGGAAGCTTTACTTTTAGGAAGCGTATTAGCCGCGGTTTCACCAGCTGTGGTAGTTCCCAGGATGATCAAGCTTCAGAATGAAGGTTACGGTCAAGAACATCATGTTCCGGAACTGATAATGGCTGGAGCTTCCTGTGACGATATCTTTGTCATTGTTCTCTTCTATGTCTTCAAGGGACTGGTCTCAACCTCTTCCTTTGAAGCCATCAGTCTTCTGCAAATTCCTCTAAGCATTATTCTTGGTTTGCTTTTAGGACTTCTATTCAGTTTCTTGGTAATTCTGGTATTCCGGAAAATAAAGTTCAATACAATTATCAAGACCATCATTCTCTTAGGCGTCTCTTTCCTGATGATCGGAATTGAGAATTTAACTAAACCTTATATCAGCATATCCTCCTTGTTAGGAATTATGTTAATGGGAATTCTTGTTCTCTTTTTCACCAAAGAAGAGGCAGTTGAAATAAAGAAAAACTATGACAGCCTTTGGAATGTTTTCGAGATTCTCCTTTTTGCCTTAGTTGGAGCAGCTGTCGATATTAAATACGCTTTTTCTCTCGACGGTCTGAAAATTATCGGACTATTGATGATTGGCTTAACTTTTAGAAGCTTCGGAGTCTTCCTTTGCATTATCAAGACAAAATTCAGCTGGAAGGAAAAGATCTTTATTATCATTTCCTATCTTCCCAAAGCTACAGTTCAGGCCTCCATCGGTGCTATTGCCCTCTCGGAGGGCTTGGCAGTTGGTTCTTTGGTCTTAGTTGCTGCCGTAATATCCATTCTTATCACAGCTCCTTTAGGAGCTTTGGCAATGGACTTATCATACAAAAAGCTGCTACCCCTAAGAAAGGAACAGCAGCCTGAAGTATTACTTAACTAATTTAGACCGGATTTCCTCAAGTTCGGAAATTGGATACGAATACTTTTTTCCACAAAATGAACAGACAATTTCAATTTCTTTTCCCTCGGAGATCATATCATCAAGTTCAGCTTTTCCTAATGACTTAAGGATATTAGCTCCTTTTTGATGATTGCAGTCACAATGGAAAGAAACATCTATTGATCCATTGAATGAAATATCAAACCCATTAAGCAATTCACGAAGAATTGATTCTGGGGTATTTTCCTTTTTCAAGGCCTTAGATACTCCCTGAAACTCAGCAATATTCTTTTCTAGCTGTGCAATAACTCCTTTTGAGGCGTTAGGCATCAGCTGAATGACATATCCACCAGATGAAAGTATTTCCTTTCCATCTTCAGAAAAAGCCATATCTAATCCGACATTTGTCTGGGTCTGTTCTGACTGGGTGAAATAATAAGTAAGGTTCTCAGCTATGTCTCCATTTTGAAGGTCAATCTGGGATGTATAGGGTTCTTTCATTCCTAAATCTTCAATAACAGTAAGAGTACCTTTTCCAATCGCCTTGAATATAGCTTCAGAATCCGGAATGTCACCTATGGAGGGAATATTTCCGTTATGCATAGTGCCTCTGACGGAACCATCATTCTTTCCGGTAACCACCATATAACCTATTTGACCCTCACATTTAATCTGAAGTGTCAGTTCATCAGTGGAATTCTTCTGCATGTCTCCCATCAGCAGTCCGGCTGAAAGCAGTTGTCCTAAAGCTGATATTCCTATCTTCGAATACTGATGTATATCCTGCTCTCTTTTTAGAATATCCTTATTGGTTAAAGCAAAAGCCCTAATCTGATCGTTTCCGGCGGTAGCACGGACAAGATAATCTTTATAATTTTTGATTTCCATAATATTTTTTCCTAATCCATTATATCCTGATTTAACTAAAAATGAATTAAAAGAAAAGTTTTTGTTATTCTGACAAAAGAAAATTGAATATAAAAGTAATTCATGTTATATTATTTATCGGCTAAATTTACAAATAGTGTGATTTAAGATATTTCCTAAGTTATCCTATTGCAAAAGCCGAAATGTTCTTACACAGAACAATTTCACGAAGCAAACCCTTGCATCAATGCAGGACGATGCTTCAAATAATTGCTCGAGTGGTGAAATCAGGTATACACGATAGACTCAAAAGAGTCTCGGTTCGCCAAAAATGCAATTTCAAAAAAGCCACTAAAATGGCAAAATTACCCTTAAATTTCCACTCAAACGACTAAAAACAGGGTCGAATTTACCTGAAATTGGTCAAAAAATAGTGGTTTTCAGAAAAATTCGGATGTGCCTGATTC
>Ga0172378_10001940_pt1 | contig 19231 bp, 15 predicted proteins | sample GrowelOW332metaG_FD_119755 | JGI IMG/M metagenome (GOLD analysis project Ga0172378, IMG submission 119755) | Groundwater microbial communities from an aquifer near a municipal landfill in Southern Ontario, Canada - Pumphouse #3_1 metaG | ecosystem: Environmental > Aquatic > Deep subsurface >... | reverse complement strand
TTTCCACTCTTTGCACAGTCTGGTAAAATCAGTCTTTTGCAACCAGAGCATTCTTTTTTTCACCTCTTCAGACAAAACCTGTTTATCAACATACCCTTTGTATCTATGAACGATATTCTTACCATTAACCTGATTTACCGATAACGCCTTGGTGTAACATCGTTTGAAACCTTCGCATTCGCTTCGGTCCTCGACTACAGACTCTCGGTCAGGAAACTGCATTAAGAGGGATTGTGTGATTTCCACCTTATATCCAAACAAGTAACAACGTATTCCCCAATCCAAAGCCTGCCAATATTCACTGAGTATCTGCTCGTCATATCCACGCAGGCGTTGGAAGAGAGCCCGATCATACAAGCCAAGCCCCATGACAGGATAGAGCGTCAATAAAGGATTGTCGTTCTGCATGTTGGGAAAAGCTGAGAGGGGATCCAATTCCCGCTCAGATATATGGGGAGCACGGACACAGGGAATGATTTCTTTATTGGCATTCGCCAGAACGACAGCAAGTGCTGCTGGATGTTCAGCCTGCCCCATACGAGAGAGCAGTTGCGGCCCATCGAAGCGCACCAGAAGAAGATCGCTTCTGACAATGAGAAAATAATTGGTATGGCATTCATTCGCCACCGCATTGATTTTCTCACCATTGAACGTCATGGTAGTGAATACCAGAAACGTAACCTCTTTATAGGCTTCCTGCATTGCAAGGATGTCGATGCGATCTTCTTGGGTTACCACATGGAGTGCGTAATTCATGTTCTGTACAAACCAATCGAGGTTCTCCACCAATTGCTCTTTTGTACCGGTGTCGAGAATCCCCACGGCCAGTTGTTCGGTGCTGTGCAGTTGGTTTATTCTAGAACCAAGATCTTGTTTCCGTCGATAGATCCTGTAGTTATTCAACATCGTCGAGCAACACCAAATCCTCCGGACGAAAAAGTACGTCCTTATGTCCAGAACCGAGAATCTCAACAATCTCACTGCTCTTATGACCAGCCAATCGAGCGATATCAGTGCTGTTGTAGTACGGAGAAGCCTTGGCAAAAGGAACTCCATCCACGGTGCAAATCTGAACGACATCACCCGAACCAAACACTCCCTTTACATTCACCACGCCTTTTGGAAGAAGGCTCTTATGAGAAAGCAAAGCTTTCTTTGCTCCTTCATCAACTTCAATGGAACCCAGATGGGAGTTGTTGAGAATCCAACGTTCCCGTTGGCTCAACCTCTCCTTGGGATGTACAAAGGTGCCCAGCTCTTCCCCATCAAGAAGACGAATGATGGCATTCTCCTCGTACCCACTTGCAATGATGGAACCACATCCTGCAACTGCAGCTATCTTGGCGGCAAGAAGCTTCGTCTTCATTCCGCCGGTGGAGAAAGTACTTCCTGCTCCCCCTGCATAGCTGAGAATCTGCTCATCAATAATCTCAATGTCGCTGAGCAACTTGGCATTCGGGTCTTTTTTGGGGTCTGCAGTATACAGACCGGGAATATCGGTAAGGATTATAAGAAGGTCAGCATCTATTTTACTGGCCACCATGGCACTCATACGGTCATTGTCACCAAACGCCGATCCAATTTCAGCAGTGCTGATTGCATCGTTTTCATTGAAAATTGGTAAAACACCCAAATCCAACAGTGTAAAAACGCTGTTTCTCAGGTTTACATAGGTATGCCGGTTGTTCATATCCTTGCGTGTGATCAATACCTGAGAACAAAGCATATCATGACGCTTGAAGGATCTGCGGTAGCTGCTCATGAGCAGAGGCTGCCCAATGGAAGCACAAGCCTGGCGCATGGAAACCTGCTTGACGGCATCCTTCAATTTCAGTTCTTTGGCTCCCATTCCAACTGCTCCAGAAGATACCAACAAAACCTGATACCCTCTTTTTCTCAGGATGGCAATTTGGTTGCAGATATTGTCGATGCATTTCTCATCGATTCCGTCGGATGAGGAGAGCAAATTGGTACCGACTTTCAACACAACTCGATGGATAGATGAAAAGTCGCGACTCATTGTACATCTCCTGAAGCAAGACTGACTCCGTCCGTAGACATTTCGGTATGCAGAAAACCTTTTGCCTTCGATCCTGTATAGGTGGAAACAACCTGCCCTGATCCGACAAGAAGCCATTTGCTGCTCATCAATCCTGCAAGACCTACCGGCCCCCGTGCATGAATCTTTGCCGTGCTGATCCCAACCTCTGCCCCCAGGCCATACCTGAATCCATCCGCAAAACGAGTTGAACAGTTGGCGAATACATCAGCAGAATCAACCTCACGCAAGAATCTTGCAATGAGTTGCTTATCTTCAGTCATGATGGCATCGGTATGATGGGAACCATATTCAGCAATATGAGCTACCGCCTCTTCATAGTTCTCCACAACTTTGATGTTCAATTCCAAGGCAAGATACTCAGTATGATAATCTCCCTCTTCATACGGAATGCAATCTATCAATGAACAAGTATAGGCATCACCGTGGATGCGTACACCTTTTTCTTCGAAGCGCTTTGCCATTCGCACAATGAACGTCGAAGCAACCGCCTTATGCACCAATAACGTCTCAATGGCATTACAAGCAGCAGGATACTGAATCTTAGAGTCATACGCGCATTCAATGGCTTTATCCAGGTCTGCTTTCTCATCTACATAGAGATGGCAGATTCCATCAGCATGTCCCAGCACCGCTATGGAGGTATGGTCCATGACATATCGGACAAATGCATTTGACCCACGGGGAATCAGCAAATCTATCTCCTTATCCATTTTCAGCATCACATCGACATCACTGTGACTTTCCAGGAGCAACAGCCAAGAGTTTCCCAAAACGGATTTTTCAGCGCTCTTCTTGATGGAAGCCATCAATGCTGTATTGGTATTGAAGGCCTCTTTGCCTCCCTTGAGGATGATTGCGTTCCCGCTTTTAAGGCAAAGCGATACAATCTGAACCAGAGCATCTGGACGTGATTCAAAAATCATGCCGATAACCCCGATCGGAAAACTGACTCGTTCCAGAAGCAAATCTTCATCCAGAATTCGTCTTTCCAATACTTTATTGATTGGATCACTCAAAGTCGCCACCTGCTTCAAGCCTTCGGTAACAGAAGCAAGTTTGTCTTGATCGAATATCAGACGCTTGACCAAGGATTCTTTCAGATTGTCTTCATGAGCTTTTCGAAGGTCCTCTTCGTTTGCTTTTTGTATGATTTCCCAATCGCGATGCAATCCTTGTGCTATTGCAAGCAACAATTCATTGCGAACCGATTCGCTGCTTGTGCATAGCGCAACCGAGCTGGCCTTAAGCTTTTTTATATCTTCTTGAATGCATTTGCCATCCATATACAACCCCTTGACTATAGTGCTTATACAGTAAACCGAATACAAGAAGGTATCAAGGAGAAAACCAGTGTCATGATGTATCATTTACGATTGCATTTTCATAAACATAATGGTAGACTGCAACCGTTCGCAACAACACAAGGAGCCATCATGAACGCAAGAAGACTTTCTTTTCTCATTTTCCTGATTCTCATCCCTGCATTTCTGTTCGCACAGGCCAGTGCTGAAAACCAGATGCTTGCAAGCGATTATTATAGTGCCGTCGATGCCAATGGAAGGACTGTCAAACTTAATGAAAAACCTGTCAAAGTATTGATTGCAGGCAAAGCGGGAAACATGCCGGCCAACGCGCTGTTTCTCTTTCCTGAAGTAGAAGACATGGATCTCACGCTCCCCCTCACCGACCAAGGCTTAGGTGATTTTTTTGCATTCATCCGGCCTTCATTGCATGATACGGTTCGTATCAGCCAAAATGCCAGTGTTGAAGAGATTGCATCCAGAGAGCCACAGTTGGTTCTTACCAAAGCGACACACTTCGAATCCATAGCAAAAAAACTCGATCAGCTGGGAGTTCCCAACTTCACCTTGAATCTTGAAAGTTATGAAGACTGGCAGAAGGAAATCGTACAACTGGGGAAATTGTTGAAAAACACCAAACGTGCAGAGCAAATACTCTCAATGTATGAAAACCGTCTCTTGCAGGTCACCTCAAAAGTCTCAACCTTGTCTGAAGTGAATAAAAAACGCGTATTGTTGTTACAAGGAGCAAGAGGGGACAATGCAAACTCCTTCAAGATTGCACCAGATACATGGATGCAGACCTGGATGGTGGAAACCATAGGAGCGACTCCGGTCTGGAAGGGGGCAAACTCTGCAGCAAACGGATGGAGCACCGTCTCTTTCGAACAAATTGCCGCATGGAATCCTGAGGTCATGTATATCGTCAGCTACAAGACCCCTTCAGACTCCTTCATCAAGGAGATATACAATTCCCCACTTTGGGCAGATCTTGATGCAGTGAAGAACCATCAGGTAAAGCAGACTCCTTCGGATATGATGAACTATATACAACCGGTCGCCAGTTGGATACTGGGCGTGGAATGGATGGCTAAAGATCTGTATCCTTCTCTCTTTCCAACGATGGACATGGAGAAGCAAATCGCATCTTTTTACCACGACTTCTATTCCATCAAGGATGAGGCTATGCTTGAAGAACTTCAAAAGCGTTATAAAGCCTCAATTTCCCTTAATTAGCCCCCATGAACAGCTCAATATACAAACAAGAACAGAAGCGCAACAGGATCATCCTGTTGCTGCTCTGTTTCATCTTGTTGGTGCTATCTTTCCTGTTCCTGTTTGCCGGGCGCTATCCTAAAGGCGGCTTCACCTTTGTGAAGAACCTTTCAGAAAATTCCATGATGAAAAACATCATCGTGAATGTACGCCTTCCTAGAATTCTGTTGGCCATCATGGCAGGAGCAATCCTGAGTGCAGCAGGGTTTACGTTTCAGATGCTTTTCTCAAATCCGCTGGTTGAACCTGGATTCCTTGGAGTGAGTCAAGGAGCGGCTTTTGGAGCAGCTTTGGTGATCGTTGCAGGAAGTGGCAGCTCGATCATGATTCAGCTCAGCGCCTCCTTTTTCGGGCTTCTGGCCTTAGGATCTTCGTATTTTTTGGCAAAGAAATTCCGATTTGGAGGTTGGTTGCTCAGGCTTGTCCTTTCAGGCATAGCGATTTCAGCAATTTTTTCATCTGGCCTGGGTGTCATCAAATTGGTGGCTGAACCAACCAAGGACTTACAGGACATTACGTTCTGGATGATGGGAGGGTTGTGGAACAGCAATTGGAACCAGATCTTTTCCATCATCCCAGTTGTGGTGTTCTGCCTTTTGGTGATCTACAGCTACCGATGGAAGCTCAACCTACTCTCTTTACAGGAAAAAACAGCCTATTCAGTAGGTCTCAATCCCAAGCGGGACAGAACCATTTTATTATTGGTCGCCACGATAGGGACAACGCTGACCATTTCCATTACGGGTTTGATCGGCTGGGTCGGCTTGATCATGCCCCACTTATCCCGCAAGCTTTTCGGTTCCGACAGCAAAGCAGCGCTTCCGGGATCAATGGTTATGGGCGCTCTGTTTCTTCTTCTTTGTGATACGATAGGAAGGACGGTGCTGGCCACCGAGATCCCCATAGGCTTGCTTACCAGCTTCATTGGGGCGACCATCTTCATCATCATTCTCTCACTCAGGCATCAGGAGGGAAAAGCATGAGATCTGTACAGATGGAACATATCTCCTATACCTATCCTACAGGAACCAAAGCACTCCATGACATCTCCTTGGAAATAGAAGAAGGCTCTACTGTTGCCCTATTGGGAGCAAATGGTGCAGGAAAGAGCACCCTCATGGATCTGTTGCTTGGGTGGAAACACTCCCAAGGAATCAAGCTGTTCGACAAACCTCTCTCCTCTTATGGAAGGAAGGAACTCGGAAGGTGCATGGCTCTGGTTCCTCAAAGCGAAAACTATAATTTTTCCTTTACGCTCCTCGACTACACGCTCTTTGGAAGAGCTCCATACCTTTCGGAAATGGGATCACCTACAGAGAACGATGTAGATATTGCCTATGAGGCTTTGAAAGAAGTCGGTCTGGCATCGTATGCAAAACGATCCATCACTTCGTTATCAGGCGGAGAGCATCAATTGTTATTGCTATCGCGAGCAATAGCCCAACAGAGCAAGGTATTGCTTCTCGATGAACCTACCAGTGCCTTGGATCCTGCCAACAGACAGAAGGTCATGAAAATCCTTGAGCATCTGCATGAGCAAAAGAAAACCCTCATCTTCACCACGCATGATGCAAACCTTGCCTACGAACTTGCCACCCATGTAGCAATGCTCAAACAAGGAAACTTGCTCTGCTTTGGGACAAAAGAAGAGGTGGTCACCACCGAAATGCTGACCACCCTGTATGAAACGAAAATGACGGTATGTTCCATTGGAGAAAAGACTCTGATTTATTGAGTTACAACTCCAAGGGGACGAAGGAGAAGGTCCTTACATCAAAAAGCCCCATATCAGTAAGTTTATAGGAAGGAATGACAGGAAGGGACATGAAGCAGAGCGTCATGAACGGATCGACTTCTTTACTGACCTGCAGTTCCTTCTGCGCCAACTCATGTAACGCATCCAGGGACTTCGCAATGGTGTCGCCCTGCAAGTCACTCATCAGGCCGGCAATAGGAAGAGGAAGATCCGACAAAACCTGACCATGCTTGACCATGACCATACCACCACCCAACTCCATCAAGTGGCGCACTGCTTGATACATATCTTCATCATTGTCTCCCGCTACGATGATGTTATGCGAGTCATGGGCAACAGAGGTTGCAACAGCACCACCCTTGAGACCGTACCCCCTGAGAAGGGCGACGGCAACATTACCGGTGCCTGTATGCCTCTCAACAACTGCGAGCTTGATGATATCCTGATGTGGATCATGTACCCACTTTCCCTGTTCCACCTTGACGTTCGCCTCTCCAGCATTGGTGACGACTCCTCCCGGGATGATGTCGATGACCCTGACATGACTGGACTTCAAAGGGAGATTCAAAGATCCAAGGGTGAAGTCCTTCACGTTCATTTTTCCTACGACCCGCTCATCGAAGGCTGCTCGTAGAGGTTCAAGTATTTTCCCATCAACAGCTACCAGCTCTCCTCCTACATATACATGATGCATGGAAAAGTCTGTAAGGTTGTCACAAAGAAGGAAGTCTGCCCGTAACCCTGGAGCTATGGCTCCACGGTCAGTAAGATGATAGCAATCACAGCTATTGATGGTTGCCATACAAATGGCCTCGATTGGATCGAGCCCCGCTTGCACGCTCAGGCGCACATTGTTGTTTATGTGCCCCTCTTCAAGAATGGTTTTGGGTTGTCGGTCATCGGTACAGAAAATACAACGCCGGCTGTTTGCTTGGGTTACTCCACCAAGCAGATTAAGCACGTTTCTACAGGCAGAACCTTCGCGAAGCATGACATACATGCCTCTTCTGATTCGTTGCTTCAACTCATCTGGGTTTTCACACTCATGATCGGTATGAATGGATGCACTGCAATAAGCATCCAGATCCGACCCATCGATTGCTGGACTGTGACCGTCTACTATCTTACCTGCAAGCTTTGCTTCCCATATCTTGTCAAGAACCATGGAAGAAGCAGAAATGACACCCGGGTAGTCCATCATCTCTCCAAGGCCCAATACCCGATCATTCCCCAATCTACTGGCAATCTCTGGAGCATGGAGTATAGCTCCACTATGCTCAAAAACGGTTGCAGGAACGCAGGACGGAACCATGAACATGGCTTGGAGCGGGGTGTTTTCTGAAGAAGAAAGCATATAGTCCAAACCAGACAATCCACAAACATTGCAGATTTCATGGGGATCGGCGACTACCGTAGTCGTGCCACAAGGAACCACCAGGTTGGAAAATTCCGCGACAGTACTGTGCGAGGATTCAATATGGACATGTCCATCGATAAACCCAGGAAGCAAATATCTCCCTTTTGCATCGATGACGTGTTCCGCTTCACCGGTTCCCTTTTCAGAGAAACCACAGATGTAGCCATCGCTTACCAACAGATCGGCGTCAAACCACTCTTTATTATATACATCCAGGATGTGCGCTCCGGTTATGCAGATCTCCGCAATTTTTCTCCCGGAGGCTACATTGATTATCGTATCTAAATCTGATCTATTTTTCATGTTCCCTCCATACAGCAACAAGTTGCAACATATTTTTCTTAGTTTATCACCGAAGCAAGATTCTTCAAGTGAAAACTCGTTGTATTTTCAATTAATTTGCAACATTTCCCCGAACAAAAAAAAATTTAGAATAATTTTTCTTCATTTGTTTTCAATCTACCCAATTCATATTTGTATTTTTTGTATATACTGCAAATTTTTAGCGAATTTTTTACAGTGAAATCACTATTTGAATTCCAGAATGTGCTATTTAACAATCAGAAAGATTTTTCTGTACTAGATTCGACACTTGTATTAGAATATCAATATTCAAACATCTGCAAGGAGTGCATCGATGGAAAAATTTTTTAAGCTTAAGGAAAGAAAAACTGATGTCAAGACAGAAATCATGGCAGGAATCACCACATTCCTGACAATGGCCTATATTCTTGCCGTCAACCCTGGTATTCTTTCCGAATCAGGAATGGACTTTTCGAAGGTTTTTGCAGCAACGGCTATCGCCTCTGCAATCGCTACTCTGGTAATGGCCTTGTTGGCCAACCTTCCGTTTGCTCTCGCACCGGGCATGGGACTGAACGCCTTCCTTACCTACACCGTCGTTTTCGGCATGGGGTATACTTGGCAGTTCGCTTTGACCGCTGTTTTCGTTGAAGGTATCATCTTCCTCATCTTGACTGCTGTCAACATCAGAGAAGCTATCGTCAACAGCATCCCCGCTAACCTCAAGAAGGCTATCGGAGTTGGTATTGGTCTTTTCATTGCCTTCATCGGCATGCAGAACGCCGGTATCATTGTAGATGGAGCCACATTGGTTTCCCTCAATGCTGATTGGTTCATGGGTGCTCCTGGCCTGGCAATGGTCGGCCTGGTCGTCACCGGTATTCTGTTGGCTTACAAGGTCAAGGGAGCACTGCTGATCGGTATCATCGCAACCACCATCATTGGTATTCCATTTGGAATCACCAAGTATGCAGGCGGTTCTTTCGTTCCCCCAGCCCCTTATTTCTTCCCCTTTGAGTTCTCCAACATCCTTTCTTTGGATTTCGTCGTCATCGTATTCACCTTTTTGTTCGTTGATATGTTCGACACCGTTGGAACCCTCATTGGTTGTGCAACCAAGGCCGACATGGTACAGAAAGATGGATCCATCCCCAATTGTAAGGAAGCTCTTTTCGCTGACGCAGTAGGAACCACACTCGGTGCAGTACTCGGTACTTCAACCGTCACTACGTTTGTAGAGTCTTCTTCAGGTGTTGTTGAAGGTGGACGCACCGGTTTGACCGCTCTTACCGTAGCCATTCTCTTCTTGCTTTCACTGTTCCTCGAACCTCTCTTTGGTTCGATCCCCAGTGCAGCAACTGCTCCTGCCTTGATTATCGTTGGTGTCATGATGATGTCTCCTGTAAAGGAAATCGAATGGAACGACATGACCGAAGCCATCCCTGCATTCCTGACCATGATCTTCATGATCGTAGCGTACAGCATTGCAGACGGCATCATGTTCGGTATTCTTTCCTATGTTCTTCTCAAGGCATTCACCAAGAAATCCAAAGACATCAGCAAGATGACTTGGGTTGTATTCGGTCTGTTTGTATTGAAGATCATCTTCGGTGCTCTCTAGAAACGATTGACTCTGTTCAAAGACGGACTCCTTCAACGGGGTCCGTTTTTCTTTGCCAAAGGGCCTGATTCCCTTGCTTGTTTGGTTTCATATCCTCACACCGTTCATTCACACTTCCTTTCAAGCGATCTACACATATCTTCCTTATTTTTTTTCTGACAAGGTTTTATCTTGCCTAAAAATAAAATATATCACATTAAATGCTCATATAACCTTTACAAAGATAAGTGAAGATTCTATGCTCAGAAAAAGAGAAGGAGAAATCCATGAGGATACTCGATCATCTTTTTGAATCATCAGTGTTGTTCTTATCCAGTAGTGATAAACAAGAAATATTAGCTTCCATGGTTGCCCATGCATCTTCATTAGGGTTCATCTCTGAAGAGACTCCCTTCAAGCAGGCAATCCTTGAACGAGAGACTCTTATGAGCACGGGAATAGGATTGCAAGTAGCCATTCCTCATGCAAAATTACCAGAGATTTCAGAATTTTTCATCATCCCTGCCATTTTGTCACAGAATTCGAACTGGGACGCAATCGACAAGCAACCCGTACGGCTTGTATTCATGATTGGAGGCCCTTCTGATAGACAAACAGACTATCTCAAGATTCTCTCCAAAATCACGCTCGTCATTAAAAATCCTGCCAGAAGAAAAGCCCTCATGGCCGCAAAAGACGCAAAAGCTGTCTTGTCTGCATTTTCTGAACTATAGGACCAAGGAAATAGAATCATGGAATTTCATCTGTTCTTATATCTTGCCGCCATTTTCGGGGCAGGATATTGCATTAAGGTCATCACCAATGCAATCAAAATCCCGGAAGTCACCGGATATGTCCTACTCGGTGTCATCTTGGGCACCTCATTGGTCAAACTGCTGACCAACGAAGTGTTGGAAATACTCAGCCCGTTATCGTCCATAGCCTTAGGCCTGATTGCTTTCACCATCGGAATCGAACTGAAACTGGATGTCATCAAACGCCTGGGAAAGAGTATCCTGGCCATCGTCACGTTTGAAAGCATTGGAGCCTTCATCGTGGTATTCGTGGTGCTGCAGTATCTCTTCAAGACTGATCTCAACACAGCACTACTTTTAGGCGCGGTTGCCTCTGCAACGGCCCCGGCAGCCACAGTGGCTGTAATCAAGCAATACAGGGCAAAAGGTCCGTTGACTTCGACCATTCTTGCAGTTGTTGGTCTTGATGACGCTTTCGCCTTGATCATCTATGTTTTTGTGGAAGGTTTTGTAAGCGCCAATCTTGCAGGAGAATCGATTGCCATATTCACCATGCTGGGAAAGGCTCTGTTATCCATCCTCATAGCCATGGGAATTGGAGTTGTTGCGGCCATCATCTACAGCCTCATCCTTCGCAAGGTGAAAAACAATGATTGGATTGCCTTGCTGCTTACAGCATTTCTCTTCGGCCTTCTTGGAGTCTGCGAGTTGCTCGGAGTGTCGGAGCTCTTGTCGATCATGACGTTCGGCATGGTCATCGTAAACAGTTCTCCGACCTTGAGTAAAAAAAGCGAAAGCATCGTATCTGGTTTTTCTCCCATTTTTCTCGTTGCCTTCTTCATCTTGGGAGGAGCCCATCTGGATGTGGCGCTGATTGGAAAAATCGGAATCCTAGGCCTCTATTACTTTGTTGCTAGAAGCATTGGTAAAATGGGTGGAGCAACACTTGGAGCCATCATTGGAAGGGCTCCCAAGACCACTAGAAAATTCATTGGTTTTGCTCTGTTACCCCAAGTCGGCATCGCATTGGCTTTGGCTCTTGCCATCAACAAAAAATTCAACATACCTCAGTTTGGCATACGTGGTGCCGAACTTGCGAGTACCATCATCAATGTACTGTTGTTCACCACGATCATCACGGAAATTGTCGGACCTCTATTGACCCGCCTTGCTCTCAAAAAAGCAGGTGAGACGAACAGCATCGTTGATAATCGCTAGAAGGAGAACGCTATGAATCTGTTGCTTATTGAATTATCCCAATTAGACTATAAAGAAGATGTGTTTTTGGCTCTCCAGAGTGTAGGGATAACCAAAGCCTCCACCTTCGATGCAAAAAGCCTGAATCGGAGTCTGGAAAGTGAATTCAGCCTTTTTACCGGATTTCTGCAGAGCAGGAGCAACAAAGAAGGCGAGATGCTCATCATCATGGCTCCCATAGCCTCACCAGAGGATGCGAAGGAATTGCTTTCCAATCTGGAAGCTGGAGGCATTCCCATTAGAAGTGAAGACATCCTCAACCTTGTGGTGGTCCCTGTGGCCCTATCCTTCGACCAAGTGTTGGGTTTACAAGAATAGAAATCCTTGATCATGGAACAAGAGACAGCAATGCAAACCTCTGCTATGATGGGATCATGTATGACGTAATTATTATTGGTGGAGGCGCAGGAGGCTTGTTTCTTTGCGCCAACCTCAAAAACCAAAAGGTACTGCTTTTAGAAAAATCCGACCGATTAGGAAAGAAAATCCTTATTACCGGTGGAGGAATGTGTAATCTGACAAATAGGGATGATACGCAGACCTTTCTCACACACCTTGCAGACAAGAGACAAGCAAACTTTATCAAACCCGCCCTCTTGAATTTCGATACCAAAAAAACCTTTGATTGGTTTGAAAGCCAAGGACTTCCCTTGGTCATCAGAGAGGACAAAAAGGTTTTTCCAGCTTCGCTTAAGGCACAATCGGTCGTAGATCTGCTTGCTACGCTTGCAAGACATAATCATGTCGAGATACACACATCTGAAAAAGTCACTGATCTTGCATACCACGAGACCCACTTCACCGTAACATCCTCCAAAGAGACCTACACATCCAGCAAGGTCGTACTCGCCACCGGGGGGATGAGTTATCCCACCACCGGCAGTGACGGCTCTGGGTACCCATTGGCTAAAGAACTTGGGCATACCATTGTAAGCCCTACCCCGGCTCTTGTCGGCATAACAGTTTCCAACTATCCCTATACCAATTTTGCAGGTAATTCAATAAGAAATTCTCAAGTCGATTTCTTTCATGCAGGAGAGACCAAACGGTATCTTTCAGACAAAGGAGACCTTCTCTTCACGCATGATGGGCTCTCAGGTCCCGTTATCCTCAACAATTCCCGTCTGATTAAGAAAGGCGATAGGATACATGCCTCCTTACTAGGCACGACAAACAAGGAAACCCTTTACAAACACCTTGGAGACCTCTTCACCCAAAATGCAAAAAAACAACTCTACACGCTGCTCAAGGGTGAAGGCTTGTTCGGAAATCTCGCCCAAGAGGTCTTAGCTACTCAGTTTCTTTCCACTACCGACACCTGTGCCAATCTCTCCAAAGAGAGACGCGTGAATCTGGTGAAAGCCCTGGTCGACCAAGAGTTCATTGTCTCGAGCAAGAAAGGATTCAATGCAGCGATGGTAACTGCTGGGGGAGTAGCGTTGGAGGAAATCGACAGGAAAAGCATGGAATCGAAGCTGGTCAAAGGATTGTTTTTCACAGGAGAGGTCATGGATATCGATGGAGATAGCGGAGGATACAACCTACAAAGCGCTTTTTCGACCGCCAAACTGATGGCACAACACATACAAGGAAGTAAACCATGAAATTTTGTTGGACGACACTCAATGTCAAGAACATGGACGATTCGTTGGATTTCTATCAACAGATAGCAGGATTACCTTTGCAAAGGAGAGCCTTCGCTGGACCGGGGATAGAACTGGCTTTTCTGGGAGAGGGAGAGACACAAATCGAACTGATTTTCAGGGAAGGGAAAACAGATGCTTCCATAGGTGAAGATATCTCTCTTGGTTTTGAGGTCTCAAACCTCGATGATATGTTGGAATATATCCATGCCAAACAGATACCCATTCATTCAGGACCATTTCAGATCAATGAGCACATTCGATTTTTCTATGTACAGGATCCCAATGGATTGAGAATCCAATTTGTTGAACATTCATAGAGCTAGGAAAGGCCGGGATGTTACTCCCGGCCTTAGCTTTACATGTTATTTTGGGTAATAAATTACATGATTCTCTTGGTAGCCTGCTCAAGCAGTTCATCAAGCTTGGCAGAAGGATTCTGGAACTTTGCCATGAAGATCATTGCAGCAATTACGTATGGCTTATAGCTGGCTTCCTTGTACAAAGGAACCAAGTATCTGTCAAATACGGAAGCTTCAACTTCACCTTCTTTGCATGAAAGACCAGTGATGTCTGCAGGCAGACAATGCATATAAAGAGCTTTGCCGTCTTTGGTGGTCTTCATCAAGTCTTCAGTGCAGGTCCAATCCTTGAACTTGGCATTGTTTGCAAGACAGCTCTTCTCAAGAGCCTTCAAGGCATCCTGATCACCGCTCTCTACAATCTGAGTTCTCTCTTCCATGACAGCAAAGGGAGCCCAACTCTTGGGATATACAATATCTGCATCCTTGAAAGCTTCAGCCATGGAATCAACACGCTTATAGGAACCACCGCTCTTCTCAGCATTGGCCTTGGCGATCTCTTCAACATCAGACATCACATTATACCCTTCTGGGTGAGCAAGGACGACATCCATGCCAAAGCGGGTAAACAATCCGATGATGCCCTGAGGAACGGAGAGAGGCTTGCCATATGAAGGACTATAGGCCCAAGTCATTGCAATCTTCTTGCCTTTGAGATTTTCAATTCCGCCAAAGTGATTGATGACGTGAAGTGCGTCAGCCATGCTCTGGGTGGGGTGGTCGATATCGCACTGGAGGTTGACCAAAGTAGGTCTCTGCTCAAGAACTCCATCATCATACCCTTCCTGTACAGCATCGGCAACAGTCTTCATGTAGGTATGGCCCTTGCCAATGTACATATCATCACGAATACCAATGACATCAGCCATGAAGCTGACCATATTGGCGGTTTCACGTACGGTTTCACCATGGGCAATCTGGCTCTTTCCTTCTTCCAAGTCCTGTACTTCAAGACCAAGGAGGTTACAAGCGCTGGCAAAGCTGAAACGAGTGCGAGTTGAGTTGTCACGGAAGATTGAAATTCCAAGACCACTTTCAAATACCTTGGTAGAGATATTGTTCTCACGCAGTGCGCGAAGAATTTCAGCTACCTCAAATACTGCTTTGATTTCATCATCGGACTCTTTCCAGGTGTGGAAAAAATCATTGAGGTACATGTCATCGGTTTTAAGAGTCTTCAACTCTTCAATCATTTTCTTAATAGCGGCTTTGTCCTTCATTCGGGAACCTCCATAGTATTTCTTCAAAAAGAATCCAGACATTGGCACTATAGCACGACTATCGTCCAATGTCTAGATTTTTTGTTGCAGTTTGTTGCACTAAAAATTAGATTTTTCCAAGTTCCTGCAATATCTTTTCAGCTGAGAACGGCCATGAACGCATCCAAATGCCACAAGCATCATGAATTGCAATTGCGATGGCAGGTGCTGCTCCATTGGTTGCAATCTCACTGATGGATTTAGCCCCGTAAGGACCTGCTTCATCATCGATATCAATCAGTACAGCTTTGAAATCATCAGGTTTCTCACTGATCATGGGAACACCATAATCGGTAAGATTTGCATTGATGCATTCTCCCTTCTCGTCGATGATCATTGACTCATACAGAGTATGTCCAATCGACTTCAAAGCCGCACCATACATCTGACAAAGAGCCAGTTCTGGATTGATTGGAGTGCCAGCATCCTGCAGAGCATAGAACTTCTGGACCTTGACCTGACCGGTTCTGACATTTACCGCCACTTGAGCAAAATGAGCACCGTAAGGAATTGAGTTATGGTTGGTTGTAAAGGAAGCTCGTCCCATCACCTGTCCACTTCCTGTTCCTGTAAGCGCATCGTGAGAAAGCTTGCCATACCCAAGCGTCTTTCCTGTCTTGGTACTGTATACCTCACCGGGGGCTCTACAAATCAGATCCTCAAAATTCTCATCCATCTGCTTTGCTGCCTCAGTAAGCAGGTTTTTCTTCAGGTCTTCTGCTGCCAGATAGGAAGCATTTCCACTGAAGAACGTTCCACTGGAAGCGTACGCACCGGTATCGAAGGTACAACTGTCGGTGTCTCCACTGACAATCGAGACCAAATCCATCGGAACGCAGAAGGCTTCGCTGATCATCTTGACGCTGATGGTATCGAGCCCTGTTCCAAGGTCTGCACCACCGCTGAAGATTTGAAAGGTTCCATCGGTGAGCAACTTGGCCCAAGCATTTGCATGGTCAAGCCCAGGAAGGCCGCTTCCCTGCTGGATCATGGCAAAGCCTTTGCCGATTTTCCAATCAGGATCAGAGGATTTCACCTTTTTACCCCATTCGATCATTTTGGCACCCTGCTTGAGGGCTTCATCCAACCCACAAGAACCTACGGGAACCACCGTACCTTCACGACCTTCACCAAGGCCTTTGAGAATCTCAAGCATATAGCCAGGCTCAACCTTGTTTTTCATAGCCATTTCGTAGTAGTCGATTCCAAGCTTGTCAGCAAGCTCTGCCATACAGGTCATCAACCCATAGGTACCCTTTGGAGCACCATATCCCTGATACGCACCGGTAGGAAGGATGTTGGTGTAATACGTGATTACATCGAACTTCATGTTGTCACATTTGAGCAACGGCAACGTCTTGGAACATGCATTCATGGGAACGGTAAGACAGTGGTTTCCATAAGGACCGGTATTGGCGCGGACATCCATATAGACACCAGTAAGCGTACCATCCTTCTTTGCCCCCATTTTCACGGTGACACGCATTGGATGACGGGTGGAGTTTGCAATGAACTCTTCCTGTCGCGTATTGCGATAGTAGATGGGTTTGCCTGTAATCCAGGTGGCATATGATACCAGATCCTCAACCAGGATATCCTGCTTGGATCCATATCCGCCACCGACTTTTTCCTTGATGACATGAATCTTATTCTCAGGAATCTGACAGACCCAAGCCACTATGCGGCGTACGTGCCATGGCACCTGTGTGGAAGCGTGCACCACCAGACGACCATTGTCGATCTTTGCATAACAAAGGTGGGGTTCGAGCGGGGTACATTGAATCTGACTGGTCTGGTAGGTTCTCTCCACCACTGCATCAGCTTCCTTGAAACCCTTCTCAACATCTCCAATCTGACCATGAGCGGCAGAAGCGACATTCCTTCGGATATCACCGTGGAGGGGGAATTGATAGATGACTTTCCCATCCCTGGGATCTGCACTCTTATTGTACTCGTCAAGATCAGCTGGAGCACCAGCACGGTATTCAACAATCCCGTTGTGCACCAGAGGAGCTCCCTCTTCCATTGCTTCTTCAACGGTGAATATGGGCTTGAGTACCTCATACTCAACCTTGATGGCATCCCGAGCGGCAATGGCCTGTTCTTCAGTTTCAGCAACGATGGCAGCTACGCGGTCACCTACATGCCTTACCTTTTTATTGAGCAGACGTCTATCATGCGGACTCGGTTCAGGATTGCCCTGACCTGCCTGCATATAGAATACATCCGGGCAATTCTCGTGGGTGATGATGGAAATGACGCCATCCATAGCCAGAGCAGCTTTTGTATCGATTTTCTTGATATAGGCATGAGCATAAGGACTTCTCAGCACTACCATCGAGTAATAACCAGGCAATACACGATCTTCAACGAAACTCTTTTCACCACTCACCAACTGAGGACCATCAACCTTGGACTTAGGTTTTCCGACGTAGCTCAGATGATCTCTGAATGTCGGGGAAATAGCGGTCTTATACGATCCTGTCTCTTTCTTCTCAATGGCAAGCTGCACTGCAAGATAGTAGTGCTCGTATCCTGTGTCACGGATGAAGATGCCGGAAAGGACAGTGTCTATCTGTTCCTTGGTGGGATGGCTCTCTTTTTCAAGCAGCCACGTCAACAATAAAGCTGCAGCAGGAGCATTATAGGCGCTTTGTACAACACCTGCATCAATCATCGCCTGTTGCACGATACTGAGGTTTCGACTATCCCCCAATCCTTCTGCAGTACGGATCTCAGCTCCATCCGCTTGAAGCGCGAGCATCAGATTCGCATACACGGGCATATCATTGAAAAGTATGGTATCACTACCGGCAAAACCTTCGCGGTCATCACTATCACGTACACTTTCATACCCGCTACGCACCAACAAGGAGCGCAAGGATTCTGATCCTTCACAGGTAGCTTTCAGTGTTTTTCCATTAACAGTACAGGTAATCTTGTTCATTTGGCACCTCCTGCAACAAATTCGGCAAATAGCTGGGCTATTCCCTCACTGGCGATATACCGCTTATAGGAGGAACTTCCGGTAAAATCATCCTTTGCTTCGATTGCATGTCCAACTGCTAGCTGGACATCCTGTCTACTGGTCAATTCTCCATTCTCGATGGCGTTCTCTACATCAGAAAGGCGCTGTACACCACTTCCCTTGACAGCAACATACACGCGTACATGATCGATGACCCCTTCATTGTTCTTGGTTGCACCGAATCCAACAGTAACGCCGGCTTGGCTTTCCAGGGTATTGGCGAAGCGAGAAGAGCCAACAAAACGTTGATCCTTGGAGAGGCTGACCCCGAGCAACAACGTACCACTGAATTGACTGTGGTAGGCATGATACTCCCTTATCGGAATGTTATCCTCGCTATACGCCCCACCTTCGGTCAGATTTGCCGTGAGCAAACGTGCACGGGATGCAAGCAATACGGGAGCAAGATACGAATGATCCCCACAGAGTGCTAGGTTGCCTCCAAGTGTGGCCATATTGCGCCGTGGAAACGAACCGCAATATAAAGCAGCATCTTTCAAGTATTGGGGAACCAAAGGAGATTCAACTAATTGTTGAAAGGTGACCATCGAACCAATTCGAATCGAATTCCCTTCGTCGGTTATGGTGTTCAAATGCAACCTGGAAAGACTGATGGCAGTTTTTGCCATCACGGTTGAATTCAAACGATTGATCTCTGTTCCTCCAGCATAAAACACGCTTTTAGGATTGTTTCTTCTCAATTTCAATGCATCTTCACTATCATTTGCAATAAGAAATTCCTGTATCATACAGCCTCCTGTTTGGCAGCTTTGTCCATGAGTTTCCTGCTGATGGCATTAGCTTTATCAGCAAGTTCTTGTTCGTCGAAACCAACCAGCTGCCCAGCATCGACAACCACTTTTCCATTGATGATCGTATAATCAGTATTATGATTGGTACCACAAAAAAGCAAGCTTGCAACAGGATCACTTTGACTTCCTGCATACGGAATGGTGGAAACATCAAAGATAGCCATGTCTGCAGCCCACCCTTCTTCCAATTTTCCTACATTTCCAAAATTCAACATTTTCGCACCATTGATGGTCCCCATGGTGAAGGCTTCATTGGCTGTCAGAGCATCTGCACCATAACGAACCCTCTGCAACAACAAAGCCTGTCGAACTTCATTGAGCATATCGGAACTGTCATTGCTTGCGCTTCCATCGACGGCGATACCTACGTTGATACCCATAGCAAGCATCTCTTTTGCCCT
>Ga0172378_10001938_pt1 | contig 19247 bp, 19 predicted proteins | sample GrowelOW332metaG_FD_119755 | JGI IMG/M metagenome (GOLD analysis project Ga0172378, IMG submission 119755) | Groundwater microbial communities from an aquifer near a municipal landfill in Southern Ontario, Canada - Pumphouse #3_1 metaG | ecosystem: Environmental > Aquatic > Deep subsurface >... | reverse complement strand
TTGGCTGGGATGGAGGGATTCGAACCCCCGAATGCTGGCACCAAAAGCCAGTGCCTTACCACTTGGCGACATCCCATTAGCAATACAAATTGTACACTAATCTTAGCTTTGGCTCAAGGGCTATACTTATTTTTCTTTAACAACCTATACCCCAACTTTAAAATATGAACGTATTTCAATATTTTTGATACTTTACAGGCCACATACCCCAGCTTGCCCAAGCCGCAATTAGACCAATCGCTATACTAACAAACACACTCCACCACCCAGGTACTAAATTAATAATCGTACCTAAAAAGCCAATATTAGAGGCTCCATTACCGACCAAGCACAACCAAAGCGATAATTTTAACCACATGGCAGGAACTAACCAACCAAGTACCATACTAACAACTCTCATTAACGGGCTAAGACGCATCCCCAATAAAAATGGTAACGCAAAAACTTCACTAACAACGATAACACTCCCGAGCAGATTAGACACGACAATGCCGCCAGGTAATCCAAAATTACCCAATAATATCAAAAATTTATCGAAAGTAAAAAGCTGACACAGTGCGAAAATTACTAATACCACTACATAAAAATATGCAACTTGTTGTGATTCGCGAGTTCTTGGTTTGAGGGCTGACGTTGATTTTACAAAAATACTCATATTAACAGTATATGATGAGATTCATATAATCACAAATGTTATTTTTTGCTATTTCGCTTGCACTTTTAAGCAATTTACAATAAAATACCTATTAGCGAAAGTTACAAAACAAACATAAAATTAAAAAACATATGTTGTGACAGGTCGCTCTACGATATACTCACCACAACGAAAAAAACGCCTCTATTTGAGGCGTTTGCTCTTTATTACAAGAGAAAATCCAGTCGGAGCAAGCTCAAACGACAAAGACAAACATAAAGGCTAGGCGATTTAAATATTTATATACCCCGCCTTTTGACGAGCGTTATAATAACCGCTCACTAATCCGTCGTGAATTAAATCACCGCCAACCACATAACCTTCAAATAAAAAACTATGGCCCGAACCATCCTCGTGATGCAACCCCACGATTTTAAGATTAATCTTTTGAATAATCTTAATCTGAGAAGACAGTTTACCTACCTTCAACTTTGAATCGATAGAAAAGGTTGGATAAATTTTTATACGGTTCTCTTTGCTAAATGCATATTTTAGTGCATCAAACAATAAGTTTGAAACTGGTCCATCAACGATCGTATATCTTGTTAAATTAGTAGTAGCCATTAAAGCCACCTCCATGATTTCACCCTAAGGCGTATTTTCACCCAGGCTAAACCTGTGCGAATAATTATATATTACCATAATATTGTTTTATTGTAAATAGCATTCTAAGCTTTTAATGAATTATCAGCCCGCCATTTAGCAATCTCGGCATGATTACCACTAAGTAGAACCTTCGGAACTTTAAGGTCATTAAACACCTCTGGGCGCGTATATTGAGGAAATTCCAACGTTTCACCATCAGAAAAGCTTTCAATCGCTGCGCTATTTTCACCACCCAAAACACCAGGGATCAAACGGACAATGCTATCAATTATTGTCATAGCTGGCAGCTCGCCACCAGTTAATATGTAATCACCTACACTTACCTGCACATCAATAAGTGTTAGTATACGCTCGTCATAGCCCTCGTAACGCCCACAAACAAAAATATAGTCATCAGTACTGTCAGCCCAAGATTGTGCCACAGATTGCTCCCAGCGCAGTCCACGGGGCGTCATTAGAACAACTTTTGCGTCAGAACAGTATCGCTTAGCCTCGTTTATCGCATTAAACAAAGGTTCTATCATCAAAAGCATACCATCACCGCCACCATAAGGAGTATCGTCAACTCGCTTGCGAGGACCTAGCCCAAAATCACGTAAATTAACCAAGCGAAATTCTACAGCTTGTTGATTTTGAGCTTTCCACATCATCGAATTGTTTAAAACGCCATCAAACATTTCTGGGAATAATGTAACTACTTGGATTTTTCTCATCAGTTACCATGATAAACCAAAACCACAAAAAAACCACCCCTAAAGGTGGTTTTTTTGATATATAAATCTCTCAACAATTATATTGTTGCTCGCATAGAGCTTTGTTATTTCCTCGCAGTTCAGACAACTCGTCTGTAACTATCTATGATTATATATCTAGATCGTCTAGTTCTGCAAGCTCTGCACGGGTCTTTTTTGAGTAATCACTAGCGTTATCCACAGCCTCATCTGTTGAGTTCTCAACAGTCTCGCTAATTGGCTCGGATGATGGCGTAGTATATGCTTCACGCTGCTCATCATTGTTCTCGATCTTTAGATTATAGCGAGCATCATTTTTGGTACCAAGTGCGCGTAACAACGTACGTAAACTCTGCGCAGTCACACCACGCTTACCAATAACTCGACCTAAATCTTCGGGATTAACTGTTAATGTTAACAAAACGCCTTTTTCATCAATCGTACGGCCTACAGAAACATCATCTGGATGGCCTACTAATGATTTAACGATATATTCTATGAATTGTTGGTCTATTGTTGACATACTGTCCCTTCGCCTAATTGGTCATTAATACTAACGTAATATTATTGTATCACGTTAATGTTTTTGGTGTAGGCTTAGATTTATTCAGTTGGCTGATTTTTGCGAAGCTTTTCAGCGTTACGGATAGTCTTTACCTTTGGAGTAGCTTTTTTAACCCAACTAGGCATTTTGACACCAGCATCTGCTAATAATTTAACGACTCTTGGTGATGGTTGAGCTCCGTTATCTAAATACTTTTGAGCTACCTCTACTTGAATTTTAGAGTCTTTAGTATGAGGGTTGTACGTACCGACATAAGCAACCACGCAACCACTAGATGGATGGCGTTGAGATTCTTGAACGGCCAAACGGTACATTGCGTAACCTTTGCGGCCGACGCGTTGTAAACGAATTGCTAGCATAAATTATAACTTCCTTTTATCTTCTCTTAAAATGATTTTTTTACTCTTGACCAATACTACACTGTTTTAAGAGATAAGTCAATCAGCTTTCGCGTTTAGCGTACTCTTCAAGGGCAGACTGAGCTGCTTGCTGCTGAGCAATTTGTTTGCTTGGACCGCTACCAGTGCCCATTAAAGTGTTACCAACATACACACCTAACGTAAATATTTTGTCATGATCAGGGCCAGTCTCTTCAATAACTCGATATTGTGGAGTTTGATTATCTATGCGCTGAGATAGCTCTTGTAAATGAGATTTAGCGTCCCGCCAACTTCCAGATTCTAATATGCTATCTAATTTACTATTAATATTTTTTTGAATAAATTTTGCTGCGTCACCATAGCCTCGTTCCAAATATATAGCACCAATAACAGCTTCAAACGCATTAGCGACAATTTGTTGACGAGCCCGATCACTACCGTGTTTCTCGCCACGACTCATACGAACAAGTGGCTCGTATCCTAATTCGGAACCAGCCGCACCAATGCTTTCAGTTCTGACCAAAGCCGCTCGCCAACTAGTTAATATACCCTCTTGTTCGGCATAATTATTATACAAAAAATCAGTGACAACCAATTCCAAAACAGCGTCACCTAAAAATTCTAACCGCTCATTGTGTGCGTTAACACTTTTCTTATGCTCATTTACATAACTACGATGTGTCAAGGCAGTTATCAAAAGTTGAATATCTTGAAATTCAAATCCTAATACTTCCCTTGCAAAATCTTGATATGGAGCTGTTTGCATCCCGCTCATAAGTCCTCCTGTCTAATTCGCTTCATAGCGAGTAACATTAATTTACCGATATCATCATACTCTATGGCGTCAAGAGCGTCCCTGAAGCTAAACCATTTCAAATCACTCATCCAGTGATCCTTTTCAGTTGCATTCGTGTCGCCAAGAGCTTTAACTAAATAAATTTGAGTGGTCATCAAGACCAATTTATCAACGCGTCGATAGCGAAAATGTACCTTGCCAAGCCAACCTAATATATCGACATCCAAAAGACCTACTTCTTCGCCAATTTCACGCTTTGCAGTTTGTTCGGCTGTTTCACCTTCCTCTATATGACCCTTTGGTATCGTCCAACGATTTTTAACGTCTTGAGCTAGTAATATCTCAACACCCCCTGATTTATCACGACGAAAAATAATTCCACCGGCCGTTGGTTCGCGAACTATCTCTTGAATTTGATTTTTCTTACCAAAGTATTTTTTAAATTTATTAAACCGTGGTGCTGCTGCCATTGGTTGTATCCTCCACAAATGTGCGATAAGCGGTTCCAAGGACACCGTTTATGAACTTGCTTGAATTATCAGAACCAAACGCTTTCGCTAACTCTACTGCCTCATTAATTGCAACTTTTGGAGGAATTGCTTCAGCTTGATATAACAATTCATACAATCCAATACGCAATATATTGCGATCAATTCTAGCAATCTGATCAATCGGCCAATCTGGTGCGATTGGTTGAATTTTTATATCTAGACCAATCTGCTCAGCCAAAACGCCCTTAACAAGGGCTCCAACAAATTTTTTATCCTCAATTGCATTATTATATCTCTGTAGATTACTAGATAAGATATCGTCTATGTCTACCGTTTTGTCCTCAGACTGAACACGAAATTCATATTCATATAATGTCTGTAAGGCAACGATGCGACCGAGGTGGCGGTTAGATGCCATAGTGTTTAGTTCTTTCTTTTATTATATTTTAAGGTAATTAAGTAAATCGCCTATTTAGCGAGTGCTTTGCCAGTCTCACGGCGAGTTGTACGCGCCTTGACTGGTGATGTTTTGTTAACACGACGGGCTAGTTCAAGCCGCAAGTGACTGCGACGTAAGCCAGTTTTGCGCGGACTAGTCTGTTTCTTTGGTTGTCCCATAAAAAAGCTCCTTTTAGGTTATTATATTAAAACTTGTAGCTATTATAACGAAAAAGACGAGATAGCTCAAGTATTAAACTACTATATTAACCAATCGACCAGAAATATAAATAATTTTGATTGGCTTTTTATCACCAACAAAAACTTTAACATTATCATTTTCAAGGGCAAGTTTTTTAACTTCGTCCTCTGTAATATCCGTAGCGACAGCTAATTTAGCTCGTAATTTCCCGTTCACCTGAACAACAACTGTTATCACCTGGTCAATAATCAATTTATCATCCCAAACTGGCCATAAAGTCTGCTGTATCAATCCTTTGCCGCCCAATTGTTGCCATAGTTCATCCGCCATATGTGGCGCAAATGGAGCAATTAATTGCGCGAGTGTCATCAAAGAGCCACGCCATACTTCATCCGAAAAACCATCAACCTTAAATTTATATAGCTCATTTGTATACTCCATTAACGCCGAAATAGCTGTATTGAAGTTTAATCGATAAAAATCCTCGGTTACTTTGCGGATAGTTTTATGTTGGACGCGAATAATAGCTGTATCATTGCCTGTAAACTTTTTATCAGATTCTAAATATTGCTGAGTCAATACCCAAATACGATTAAGGAATCGGTAAACGCCAGCAATCCCGCGCGAGCTCCAGGCCGCATCAAATTCAATTGGCCCCATAAATAAGACATAAGTTCGCAACGCATCAGCGCCATAGCCTTGATTGATAATATCAAGAGGGTCGACAACGTTACCCTTGCTTTTGCTCATCTTGGTACCATCTTCGGCGTTAATATATCCATGATAAACTAACTTTTTAATAGGTTCCTTAAAATTAGTTATCCCCATATCATAAAAAACATGTGTCCAGAAACGTACATATAATAAATGCGCCACAGCATGATCGCCGCCAACATAATAATCAACTGGTGACCAATAGTTAGCCATTGCCGGATTCCAAGCCTGTTTATTATTGTTTGGATCAGTGTAACGAAGCAAGTACCAACTACTGCACGCATAGCCATCCATAGTGTCAGTTTCACGTTTAGCAGGTTTACCGCATTTTGGACAAACTGTATTAACCCACTCATCAGCACTAGCTAAAGCCGATTTACCGTCGCCTTTTGGTGCATAATCAGCAATATCCGGCAACAACACAGGTAATTGGTCTTCAGGCACTGCAACGGCCCCACAGTCGTCACAATGGATAATTGGGATTGGCGCACCCCAATAACGCTGTCGACTAATTAACCAATCGCGCATTTTATAGGTAACTTTTGATCGGCCGGTTCCCCGTTGCTCTAACCAAGCAACAATTTCTTCACGAGCATCACTTGATAATGTTCCGTCAAACGAGCCAGAGTTAAGCAATAAACCTTCGCCAGTATAAACTCCAATTTCCGTGTTAGTCTCTGGTTTTTCTATAACTTTGACTACTGGCAAATCATACTTTTCCGCAAAAGCAAAATCACGCTCATCATGTGCCGGCACTGCCATAACCGCACCAGTGCCATAACCGGATAATACATAATCAGCTATCCAAATTGGCGTTTTCTTGCCATTTGCTGGATTAATCGCATAACTTCCAGTAAAAACACCCGTCTTTTCACGCGTATCGCTCATACGCTCAATTTCAGATTTTTTAACAGATTCATTAATATAAGCTTTAACCAATTCTTGCGCACCCTTAACTGCTATTTTTTTAGATAACGGGTGTTCTGGAGCCAAAACTACAAAAGTTGCGCCAAAAATCGTATCTGGGCGAGTTGTAAATACCGTAATAAACTCATCGCCATCGTCTAGCTTAAACTCAACCTCTGCACCTTGTGATTTACCAATCCAATTGATTTGAGCTGTCTTAATTTTAGTTGGCCATTCAAGGTCTGGAATTTCATCAAGTAAATCATCGGCATAATCCGTAATTTTGAAAAACCATTGCTTCATTGATTTCTTTACAACATCAGTTCCACAACGCCAACAATGACCGCCTTCTACTTGCTCATTTGCAAGAACAGTTTTATCAACCGGACACCACCACTGTAATGATTCTTTCTGGTAAGCCAATCCTCGCTCAAAAAACTTGGTAAACACCCATTGAGTCCAACGATAATATTCTGGGTCACTAGTATTAAGCTCACGAGACCAATCAATACTAACCCCCATGCGCTTAAATTGCTTTTTAAAATTAGCAATATTTTCAGCAGTTGCTACAGCAGGAGCTGTACCTGTTTTTATTGCATAATTTTCAGCTGGTAGACCAAACGTATCCCAGCCCATAGGATTAAGCACATTTTGACCATGTTGCCGATAAAAACGAGCTATAGCATCAACAATAGAATAGCTAAAAGCGTGACCTGTATGCATCCCAACACCACTAGGATAAGGAAACATGCCAGAAACATATAACTTTTGGCTTGAATGGTCGGCCGTTGCTTGGTTAATCTTTTGGTCTTCCCAGACACTCTGCCATTTTGGCTCAATTTCACTTGGATTATAACGCTTCATAATACTATTTAGTATAACATAACAAACAATACCATTTATCGGTATAAATCTAAGAGTTTTCTGAGAAAAAAGTTGTTTTTTTAGCCATCCAAGCGGATGATTGACGAACTAGATGTTCTTCATCGGCAGTTGAGTGTAGAATAACCTTAACAGCTTCTTCTAAGAAAATACCGCCCTGAGAACCTTTAAACAAAATAGCCGAACCTTCGTCTATTACACCACGAACAAACGCCCCAGCCTGAAGTGCAGTCTTAAAACTCTTTACCTGACAGCCACGAGCTTTAGCAGCGGGTGCTAAAAACTTTTCAGCTTCTTCGCCAACCGTCACGACCCAAGCTAATTGGTTTGGATCGCATAATTTACCTAAAATTTCGTGCTCGACTTGCGAAGTTTCACCTAGCTCATTCATACTGCCCAAAACTACAATTCGTTGAGGTACAGTCATTTGATATAAAACCCGTAATGCCGATTCTGCAGCTAGTGGACTAGAATTATAAGTATCGTCAATAATAATCGCACCGTCTGCCCCGCGAAGAACGTTCATTCGACCTGGTAATGACCTAATTTTTTCTAGACCACTAACAATCTCAGTAGGAGTCATATCTAGCTTAGCGGCAACGGCACCAGCCGCAACAACAGTTCTTATCATATGTTCACCTAATACATGAATATTTAATGATAACGGATCTTCCCAGTCTGGAGCAACAAACTTACCGCTATAACCATTATCCGAGCTATAATCCTCATTAAGATAATAATATTCAGCGCTAGCACTTGTACCATAGGTATTAATATTTGAGTTAGTTAAATATTTTGAATAAGAACCATCAATATCATCTCGATTAATTATAGCTAGCCTAGAAAAATTAGCTGCAGACAATTCTTCCTGAGCAACTATGCTGATATTGTGAAAAAATTCCATATGCTCGGGTGAAACTGCCGTAACGACACTAATGTACGGTAATAAATATGTCCCAAAATGTGGAATTTCACCAACCTTGTCAGTTCCGAGTTCTTGAATAACGATATCAACATCAGGCGGTTGTTTAATTCGCTTTCGAGCAGCTTTAAAAACAGCCCTCCATTGCTTAAAGCTTTTAATGTCATCTGGGTACTCGATACCCAACATTGCAAGCGGTGCGCTCATTTGAGTATTATGGTTACCCTCGTGTAATCGTACTCGAAATTTTTCAGACAAGACAGTTGCAATTGCAACCTTAGTAGTTGTTTTTCCTACACTGCCCGTGACTACAATTAATTTAATATCTGGATATTTAGCAAAATATCTACGAACGTATTTTTCAAGCTTTTTTTGTATATGTTGTTTAATCATAATTGTATCTATAATATATGATTTTGCAAAAAATAGGTAATATTATTATCGACATTACAGATAATACACACTAAAAATCGCCCTAGCTATAGGACGATTTTTATTTTCGCTGTTGCGCGCCCACCCGGGGCACGTTTTTGTTTTTGGATGTGTTTGTTTTACCAGCGCAAAGGTTACCCCTCATTGCGCACCAGCTATAAGTACATATTAACCTATTTTTTAAACTTATGCTAGCTTTTATTGCTAGACTATGATTAAATAATAGTGTTCAGAAGCACACGCGTATAAAGGCAAAAGGCGAGCGCTTACCTCTCAAGGGTAAACTCTCTTCTTCGCAAAAGTCGCAGAAGCGGTCGATCTGACTATAAAATATGAATCAGATAAAAGAAGAAAAGAGTACCTATTATATGGCACAACAAAATCTATTCATCGGTAGCCTAGCATATGCTACTACTGATGACACACTAGCAGCACACTTTGCACAAATTGGTGAAGTTGAAAGCGCACGAGTAATCACTGACCGCGACAGCGGCCGTTCAAAAGGCTTCGGCTTTGTTGAATTCAAAAACGATGCAGATAACCAAAAAGCTGTTGATCAGCTTGATGGAAAAGAACTTGATGGTCGCGCAATCAGCGTTGGTCTAGCACGTCCAAAGGAAGATCGACCTCGTCGTGACTCTGGCGATCGTGGTGGCAACGGTGGTAGTTCATTCCGCCAACGTAGCTGGTAATTTTTTACCAACCTCGTTCAAAAATCAAAAACCTCACCCTTTAAACGGTGAGGTTTTTTAGTATCTATGTGTAGCTATAAATAATATAACTTGACACAAAAACATTCATTGAGTATGCTAGACTGACTGGTCAGTATAGTATATTTAATGTGAGGATGTTTATGATATTTAAAGAATTTATTAATGAAGCAAAGAAAGCTACCGCTAGTACCTATCTACGGATAGCTATAGTTGCTGTAATACTAGTTCCCTTATTCTATGGCGCATTATATCTAAAGGCGTTTTGGAATCCATATGAAAAAATGGACCAAGTCCCTGTTGCCGTTGTCAATCTAGACGAGGGCTATTACGAAAATAACGAAGACAACAATATTGGTGACGAATTGGTAACCACTCTGAAAAGCGATGATCACCTCAAATGGGAGTTTGTTGATGCCAAAGATGCCGAAAATGGACTAAACCAAAAAAAATATTACGCTTCATTAACAGTTCCAGCTGATTTTTCAACTAAAATATATTCTGTTGATGGCGATAACCCTACATCCGCAACGCTTGTATACAGATCTCGCGAAGCTAGCAACTACCTAGCAACAACAATCACAGATAGTGTATCGAATAAAGTCACAGATGCCCTATCACACAAAATCACAGCAAAGTATCTTGATAATATATTTATGAACCTAAGGAGTACAGCTACTGATTTGACTAAAGCCAAAAACGCATCAATCCAGCTTGTTGGCGGCCTAGACTCAATATATAGCGGCGCAATCAGTATAAACAGTGGATTGACATCTGCGAATGACGGAAGTAGCCAACTAGTTACAGGCCTGAATACATTAAGCGCAAACCAGACGAAACTTACTGACGGATTATCATTATCCGTTGATGGAACAAACCAGCTCAAAGTTGGCGCAGAAAGCGTATCAGGCGGATTAGCCCAAGGTCAAGCTGCATTAAGCGCATATATTGCAACCAACTCCACAGCCTCTGAGAACCTATATCTTAAGGGATTATCATCAGCACTCACAGCTTCAAAGAATGGACAAGCACAAATCATATCAGGTCTTAGTACTATGGCAACTCAACTTGAAGTAGCCAAAACCGGATCAGCTAAGCTTGCTAGCGGAAGCTCTCAGCTATCAGCCGGAGCAACAACCCTAAACAATGGTATAACCGAACTAGCTAACGGATCGACTACACTGTCATCAGGAATCAACCAAGCCAAAGATGGCATGAGCGAATTAAGTGATAAATTAGCAAGTGGAGCTGACGAAGCCACTGCAAGTACTAATATCGAAAAAACAACCGCCCAAACTGAAGTTATGTCATCACCCGTTTCGATGACCGTTGATTCATATGATTTAGTTGCAAATTACGGATCAGGCTTTGCTCCTTATTTTATATCACTTGCATTGTGGGTTGGCGGATTATTATCATTCTTTGTAATTGATTTCACAAAAAGACCAAAAACTAAAAAAATTGCAATGATTAAATATGGCATATTAGCAACACTTGGTACCGCTCAAGCCATACTACTAGGATTAGTTTTACAACATTCACTTGGTTTAATCGTAACAAACCCATGGCAATTCTATGCATTCATAATACTCATTTCACTAACTTTTATGGCTATAATCCAGCTATTAGTCCAACACCTTGAAAATACCGGTCGATATCTTGCTATCTTATTATTAATATTACAACTCGCATCAGCTGCCGGAACTTTTCCAAAAGAAACCCTACCATCATTCTTTCAAATAATTAGCCCTGTACTTCCTATGACGTATAGTGTATCAGGACTCCGTGATGTGCTATTTACCCATGAATTATCAAATTTATGGATACCAATAATCTACTTCATTGCTATACTAATAATATCCATAGTTACCAATATAATTTTAACTAAGGATTTAACTAAAAAAGGATAATTCATGTCACTCGTTAAAAAACATAGCATATTAGCTGCAGCAACAAAGATTTTTGCCAAGGAAGGCTATGATAACGCAAGCGTCGATGAAATATCTCTACAAGCAAATGTCGCCAAAGGAACATTTTATTACCACTTTAAGTCAAAAGAAGATCTATTTATTTCACTAATTAGCGCTGGCACCGATAAACTATCCGATCAAATGACAGATGCAGCCGACAAACAGTTAAATCCAATCGATAAAGTTGGCGTTATTGTCGAATCTCAATATAAATTTTTTAATGACAATAATGACCTTTGTAGAGTTCTACTTTCAGAAATATGGAGATTTGAGTCTAAGTGGAAGCAAAAATATGAGCCAAAAAGAAATAAGTATATATACGCAATAGAGCATGCAATTATCCAAGGTCAGCACAACAAAGTATTCGATAAAGATATAGACCCAAAGCTTGCCTCGATTGCAATATTTGGATTAACTGCAACATCTGCCCTAGACCAAATTGTTGTTGGTAAAAAAATTACAGTAAAAACCATTAAGATGATTAAAAAAATTGCAATAAATAGCCTACTAACGACCTAATACTGCAAATAACATCACGGATAGGCAAGACAAAAGAATGTCATAGTTTTCTAATCAGATAGTATCTCGATTAGTTTATCTTCGTCAATTATTTTAGTCCCGTAAGTCTGAGCTTTTTTAAGTTTGTTTGCACCAACTTTTGCACCAACCACTAAATATGTAGTATCTCTAGCAATTGCGGTCTGAAAAACTCCACCAAACTTGCGAATTTTATCAGCTGCATCATCCCGCGACATTGTGTTCAAAGCTCCAGTAATCACAAAATTGTTGCCTGTTAATTTACCTGACATTATTTCAAAATAAGGAATTACTCCAAGTTTATTAAACTTACCTATCAAAGCCTCGTTGTCGGAATCAACAAACCAAGCAATTATACTTTCAGCTACAACTTCACCTATTCCCTCAATATTACGTAATTGATCAATTGTAGCCTGCTGTAGTGCGTCAATTGAGCCAAAAGCGTTAGCTAAGTCAACTGCAGTCTGAGCGCCAACATGACGGATACCAAGACCAAAGATAAAACGTGAGAGTTTTGGCTTTTTAGAATTTTGAATTGCATCAATCAATTTGTGAGCCGAAATATCAGCAAAACGATCTAATTTTACGACTTGATTAAATGTCAATGCAAAAATATCAGCAAGATCATTAACTAAGCCGTTATCGACAAGCGCAACTACGTTCTTTTCACCCAAAGTATCTATGTCAAGAGCGCCCTTACTAGCAAAATGCTGAACAGAACGTTTTAATAAAATCGGCCCATCTAAGCCTTTTGCTCTGTATATAACCTCGCCCCCTAACCGCTCAAAATCTAAATCTGGAAATTGTTCAACTAGTGCTTTCTTAAAATCATATTTAACTGAGTTTTTTGGGCGAAGTTCCGTAATAACCGACTCAACTTTAGGAATAATATCACCTGCCTTAAAAACAACAACCGTATCACCAATTCTAATATCCTTGCGCTCAATCTCATCAGCATTATGCAGGCTAGCATGTTGCACAGTGCTACCAGCAATAAACACAGGATTAAATACTGCGACTGGAGTTGCCGCACCAGTGCGGCCTAGGCTAATTACAATGTCTCGAATAATTGTAGTTGCTTGCTCGGGAGCATATTTATAGGCAACAGCTGCACGTGGTTGTTTGCCGGCTATGCCCAAACTAGCAAACTGAGAACGATTATTAACCTTAACAACTAAACCATCGGTATTAAATGGCAAATCATCACGCTTAGTATCCCATTTATTGATAAAATTAATAACATCGTCAAGATTAGTAAAAACACTAGCTTCGTTGTTGCGAGTTAGACCCAATGCACTAATAGCTTGGTAAGCAAACATATTAGTTGGCACTTCACTTTGATTGTCGCGTAATAAATCATAAGCGCGAAAATGAAGTGGTCGCTCTGCAACTAATCGTGGATCAAGTTGGCGAATTGTTCCAGCCGCCAGATTACGCGGATTAGCAAATTCCGGCTCGTCAACAGATAACCGCTCTTTATTTAATTTTTTAAAATCCTTTTTTAACATAACTATTTCGCCACGCAACTCTGTTCTGCCAGATAAAAAATGCTCAAATCCATCAGCTTTTCGCAGCCTTAAGGGAATGTTTTTTATAGTCCGAACATTATCGGTTACATCTTCGCCGACAAAACTATCACCACGAGTAATAGCTTGAGTAAATAAGCCATCTTGATATATCAAAGCACAAGCTAAACCATCCATTTTGATATCTGTAAAAAAATCATGTTTATGTCCAGGCAACAATTTATCAATGCGTTTCACCCAAGCTTCTATTTCAGAACGATCAAAAACATCGTTAAGACTCAACATGCGTGAGCTATGAGTTGCTTTGGTAAAACCATCAGACAGCTCACTTCCAACCCTCTGAGTTGGACTATCACTAGTCACCAAATTAGGATATTCTGTCTCTATTTTTTTTAATTCAGAGAATAAACTATCATAAAGGGCGTCATCAACAGAAGAATCATCGAGAACATGATATTGATAACTATACTTTGCGATTAATTCACGAAGCTCACCAGCTCGTTTTTTAAGCTGGCTCGGAATCATCATCAATAACCTTTCGATAAAGCAAGTAAATATAGCTCGAAGTCCAAACAATAGTCAAAGCACTAAGCAATAATAAAACAAATGGAACTATTGGAACTTCGCCAATAGCCGGCCACAAGCCTTTGATCCAAGAATCTAATAAAACAATAGGTATAACGATAAAAGCCCAAGCTATTAATTCAACCAACATCATCCACAATAACCGGAATAATATACGCATTCGACGTCCAATAACCAAGTCTCCAGACGCTTTAATGGCTCGCATTGGATACATTCCAGGTAATGTTACTATAATCAGCGCAAAAATAGTACCAGTTACAAGATATAGCGACAATACCGATAATAATCCTGCTGCTATCCAAAATAGCATAGCCTCAACCCCGCCCGACAATAAGATAGTAGTAGACGCTGCCCCATACCCAATCAAAGCCAAAGCAAGAGGTATCAACTGGATTAACAATATCAAAGCAACTGCAAAAGTCGAAACTATCGGAGAACCTGCACTATATAACCCATCGCGCATTTTTACTTTATGACCAGCCAAGATATTTCTCAACAGCCAAACACTAGTTAACCATGTCAATAAAGTTATTAACCCAGCGTATACTTGCTGAACTTCCGTTAAATTCTCTGATAAACCGCCCGTTATTGCACTTAAATACAAAACGCTAGCCTCACCTATCCTACCCCAATTACCAACAAATACATTACTACCTGTTACTTTTAACAAATCAGCCAAAACCGAATAAATGTCTTGAGACGCAATGCCAACCAACATTGCAGTTAATATGGCATATAAAATTGCAACTAGTATAAAAATTTTACGATTTTTCCATAATATTTTTTGAACATACAAAGTAAACGCAATATAACCAGGCAATTCTAATGAACGAGTATAATCACGACGACGAGTAAAGCAAAAACTACGATGAGGTCGTCTTTTAAGATAATCTAATATACGCTTTTTAATAGATATAAATATTTTTTTAAATTTCATAGATTAAAACTTATTAGAGTTATTATGTAATCTAGCGATACGCTCGTCTAATGGTGGATGTGTGCTAAATATTTTGCTTATAAAACCCGGTTTCAATGGGTCTGAAAAAAACATATGAGCTGAAGCTGTATTTTGCTTTTTCATAGGACGTCCATTTTGCTTTAGTTTTTCCAAGGCAGATATCATAGAATCTGGATTACGCGTTGTCATAGCACTAGTTGCATCAGCCAAATATTCACGTTGACGACTAATAGCCATCTGAATCAACGCAGCCATGATTGGAGCTAGCACAATTACAACTATACCTACAACCATAGCCACAGGGGAATTATTATCACTATCTCTATCTCCGAACAAAAACATTCGAAAAACTATATCTGTCAAAAAGCCTATTGCACTTACTAATCCAAAAGTAATCATGCTCAAACGAATATCATAGTTTTGGACATGACCCATTTCGTGAGCCATAACCGCCTCTAACTCGTTGTCGTCCATTAGCTCAATCAGCCCAGTAGTAGCCGCGACAATCGCATGACTAGGGTCACGACCAGTTGCAAAAGCGTTTGGCGCTGAATCGTCAATAATATAAACTTTTGGCATTTGTAACCCAACAGTAATTGCCAGATTTTCAACTATACGGTAAAATCGTGGATTATCACGCTTTTCTATCTGTTTAGCGCCTGTCATAGAAATACTTAATTTGGTTGCAACAAAATATTGCAACCAAGCATATAAACCAGCACAAATAATCACATAATAAGCTATATTCGTATTGCCGTAGAAATAACTAACAACCCAACCAATTGCGCTAATAATACCAATAAACGCAGCCATAATTAGTATGGTATTGCGTTTATTGGCAGCAATTGCTTTATACATATAAAACCAACTGACCTACTAGAACTTTACGTCAACAGGCTTTTCAGCTTGTTCTTGCTCGGCTGCATCAAGCTCAAAGAAATCACGATTTTTAAATCCAAATATATTAGCAATAATATTACTTGGAAAAGTCTGAATCTTGGTATTTAAATCACGTACGCCACCATTATAAAAACGACGAGAAGCTTGAATTTTGTCCTCGGTATCAACAAGTTCTTGCTGTAATTCAATAAAGTTTTGGTTAGCTTTTAGGTCTGGATAAGCCTCAGATACGGCGAATAAGCTCTTTAGAGCACCCTCAAACTGATTATCAGCCGCAGCAGTCTCTTTAACGCCTTTTGCATTCATTGCGCTTGTACGAGCCTCTGTAACGGCCTGAAACACACCTGATTCATGTGCTGCATATCCTTTTACGGTTTCGACAAGATTTGGAATCAAATCCAAACGTCGCTTTAATTGAACTGTAATATCGCTCCAAGCTTCATCAACACGAACTTTTAAAGTTACCAATGAGTTATAAGCAACCCACAAGAACAAAATTGCTAAAACTACTATTGCTAAAATGACCCAGAAAAATTCCATTACTTATTCCCCCTTAAAAAATTACGGATGTATGCCATTATTATAACAAATATATCAAACTAAAATAAGCCCTAATTAGGACTTATTTTAGTTGGTGCGCAGAGCGGGACTTGAACCCGCACGACCGTAAGGCCAAGAGATTTTAAGTCTCTCGTGTCTACCAAATTCCACCATCCGCGCATAAATAAAATTGTTAAAGGTTTTGGAGGCACGTATGGGAGTCGAACCCATTTATAAGCTTTTGCAGAGCTCCACGTAACCGTTCCGTCAACGCGCCGTTCCAAAATTTATTATACCAGACAAGGCTACGCCTTAGTCATTAATTATACTAAAGATTATGTTATTTTGACATTAATTCTAATAATTTAGCTTTTGAAGAGGCGCCGACGCTTGAACCTGCCATTTTGCCATCTTTAAAAATTAAGAATGTTGGTAGCCCGCTAATATCAAGCTGCTGGACTAAAGCCTCCTCGACCGAAGCGTCAACTTTAATAATTTCGGCCCAATCTTTCGTTTCTTCACTGATTGCATCTAGGGCTGGTTCCATGCCTCGACATGGTGCACACCACGGAGCCCAAACATCCACTAATACTGTTTTTTTTGACGCTAAAACATCTTTAGCAAACGTGCTATTTGTTGTTGATTTCATAATCCCCCTTTTCAATAATAATCATAACAATTAATATTGACATACGCAATATGTAGCGTTTATACTACGGACTAGACACAATATATGGAATAAGGGGAACATTGAAATGAAGGAAACAGTCCAACTGATTACAGAACCCAGTGAAGCCGAACGACTTATAGAAATGCACAAAATCGGATGCGAGATACCAGTAGCTACAGAAGCATTGCCAGAGCCAAAACTAAGCGAAAATGCTAAATATATCAGCGACACCCGTTATTCACGTCGTGATGCTGATGGGAATGCAGTTGAGACACCAAAAGATCTAATGTGGCGGGTTGCGTACAACATTGCGACCGCTGATCGACTTTATGGAGCAGATAAAAAACAGCATATCAGAACTGCAAATAAATTTTATAAATTAATGGCAAGTCGCCGTTTCTTACCAAATACACCAACTTTATTAAATACAGGTAAGCCAAATCAACAATTATCAGCTTGCTTTGTATTACCTATCGAAGACAGTCTAAACGGAATTTTACAAACTGCCGCAGACATGGCAAAAATTCACAAATCAGGTGGCGGAACAGGATTTTCATTCTCTCGATTACGACCAAAAAACGATAGATTATCGACATCCGGCGGATCAACAACTGGACCAGTGTCGTTTATGCAAATGTACAACGATATTACATCTTCAGTACGCCAAGGCGGTGTTCGCCGTGGCGCAAATATGGGTATCTTACACTATAATCACCCAGATATTTTACTATTTGCTATCTACAAACTTGATGAATTCTCTTTAACAAACTTTAATATTTCCGTTACTACCGCCAAAGAATTCTTTGAACAAATTGAAGTTGACAAGCAAATATTAGATGTTGATTATGAAAAGGGTTTTGATTTTGCCGGATTTATTGGCGAAGTACGCGAAGCCCATCAAACTCGCGACATGGACCTAAAACAAGTCCGACTCGACAGTGCAGTTGCTAAACTTCGCGACTGGTGCGACGAAGACACACCTGGTTATGGATATGGTTTAATTAATCCACGTAATAACGAAGAGGTCGGTCGACTAAATGCCAAGAAAGTTTTTGACATAATAACTCGATTTGCATGGCAATATGGTGATCCTGGAATGATTTTTATTGACAGAATTAATGAATCACGCGCCAATCCAACACCGCTGCTTGGTCAAATCGAAGCAACTAACCCTTGCGGAGAGCAACCGTTATTGCCATACGATGCCTGTACGTTAGGTAGTATTAATCTTGCACAATTCGTAGTTGGTAAAGATTTTGATTGGGATGCATTACGCAAAACTACTCACCAATCAATTCATTTCCTAGATAACGTTCTAGACATGAATGATTACCCAATTGATAAAGTTCGTGACATGGTTCGCCAAATCCGCCGAATCGGACTAGGCATTATGGGCTTTGCCGATGCTCTTTTAGCTATGGACATAGGATACAATACAAATGAAGGTGTAAAAGTTGCCGAAAAAGTCATGCAATTTATTCAGCACGAATCAGATGTCGCATCCGAAGAATTAGCTGTAGTTCGTGGTACATTTCCAGCATTCAAAGGCTCAATTTACGACAAACCAGGCGAAATTCACCCACGTAATGGTGCCCGGACAACAATTGCCCCAACTGGAACTATTTCTATGCTTGCCGACGCATCAAGTGGATGTGAGCCTCTATTTGCCCTAACCTATTCTAAAAATACCATCGAAGGCAAACGCATGTTTCAATCAAGTCCATATTTTGTTACGGCTCTAAAAAAACGCGGACTTTATTCCGAAGAGTTACTCGAAAAAATTCAAGCCAATAATGGATCAATTCAAAACATTGAATCAATTCCAGACGATTTAAAGAAAACCTTCGTAACAGCGGGTGACATTAGCCCAGAATGGCATCTAAAAATTCAAGCTGCCTTTCAAAAGTACGTTGATAATGCTATTTCAAAAACAATCAATTTCCCGAATGATGCAACTATCGAAGATGTCCGAGAAGCATACTTAACAGCTCACGAAACTGGTTGCCGGGGCATTACAATTTACCGTGACGGAAGCCGTGACAAACAAGTTCTTGAAACTAAAAAAGATTCATCGTACTATGATAAGCTATCA
>Ga0172378_10001936_pt1 | contig 19251 bp, 40 predicted proteins | sample GrowelOW332metaG_FD_119755 | JGI IMG/M metagenome (GOLD analysis project Ga0172378, IMG submission 119755) | Groundwater microbial communities from an aquifer near a municipal landfill in Southern Ontario, Canada - Pumphouse #3_1 metaG | ecosystem: Environmental > Aquatic > Deep subsurface >... | reverse complement strand
TTCTTCTGGTAGCCCAGAAAATCAAACTCTTCTTTTTTGGAACCAAACCAGTTGCGGTATTCCTTCATGTCGAGAATATACAAGGTGCGCAAGTTAATGAAATAATAAAACATATAGTCTGCTTGCGTCTTTTCGAAGCCGCCGATAGAGCCAGTTTCTTCTGCGGAAATAGTTTCATAATACATATTCCCGCTCTTGTACGTGTCTGTTTTGATTTCCAGTTTGAGTTCCATGCCAGTAGCCATTTGCACCAGTAAATCAACATCGATATCTCGGTACATTTTATTATCTCTTACATCGATAATATTTTCAACTGCTGTACTGCGTTGCAAATAATCCAATATTTTGACTTCCCCTAATTCGCCGATAACCAAGGACTCTCTAAAATTGTGTATTTTCTCCACAAAAACACGCTCCCTCTTCTTACTTTAAGGGAAACGTAACCACTAGTTTGGGTTTTGTCTATAGAAAATACACAAGTTAGGGTAATAAAAGAATCAGATATTGAATTATTCTATTTGATTATAATTAGCGTGCCAATTGGTTTTCATGTAGCTCTTTTGTGGTCACTTTCAGTTCTTTGCAGAGGTTCGTGATATCAATCTCAATACTGCGTTTGGAATGTTCGTCTGTATTGAAATCGTTGTCGGCAATCAGGTCATTAATGACGTTTAATAATTTCTCTGTCTTCACGGGTTTATTCTCCCTTTTTTGCTTTGCCTGCCATTCTTCATCGACTTTTTGGCATTTAAGTAGCAAGTCGGCTTCTTCCGGTAACTGAGTCGTCTTTGTTTTGCACTTTGGACAATACAGAATAGTTCGCTCCCACATGTCTTCCAAAGGATAGGGGGCGTCGACGTAAGTGGTAGCCACTTTTATGAAATGATGCGCACAGGGGTCAATCCTGGGGAAAGCCGGTATGCCTTTTGTTTCTGTTTGTTTTTTTGAATTCCAAAACATATCAAAACCTCCTTTTAGGTATTGGCATGTAGCAGTGCTTCCTGCAATTCGCTTGTACCGTTGATGTCCATTTTCTGCAATTCTGTATCAAGGGCCAATTCGTATCCCAAAAAGGCATAAAAAGTATCGACGGTTTCGTAGTCGTATTCGTCTGTTCCGTACATGTTTTCGTACAATTGGTTCAGTATGGTTAAAGCTACTTGATAATTCTCTTCCATTTTCTATTCCTCCTAAGCGACTGGTTCGAAATCTTCAATGACTTCGACAATATCATGTTCGTGCCAAATGAAACATTTCAATTCTCCATTTTGAACGACGAATTGGTTTTCTTCCTGGTGGTCGAGCGGGCTGACCCATTCCTGATGAAACTTGCTGTATCCTTTGTAGGCTAATTCCATTGTATCCAACTCCTTTGTAAGGGTTTTCGCGACAAGTAATAAAAAAGCCACGCAAGAGTGTACAGGTCTTGTGTGGCTAAGTGTATATGAATGGGTCGAACCGTACTTCCCATTCAGCCGTCCGAGACGGCTTGTTTTCTGTTCCCCAAATCTTTGACAATCGAAACTGTTAATAGGGGTAAAAAGAGTGTCGAAACATCAACAAAAGGAGGAGCTTTTGAGGCGAGGGGAACACGGAAGGAAAACGCAGTCTCCCTTATTCCCATTCCAACCCTAATCCTGGGTGTTGTCAATCTTTTTTATCCAAAAAAATTAATTGGTTAATCTTCAGAGGTAAGAGATTTAATCAATTTAATTATGGGAGCAAGTTTTTCTTCGGCCTCATAATCGAAATCGAAATCCAACGTTTCAATAAGATTGTATGCTGCTTCAAGCTTTAAATTATTGTGGAAGAAATCCCCTTCGGTCTTTTCCCCTTCAACGATAACGCGAAGGAAACGATTTGTTTCTGGGTCATGACTTCTCATTTCGAAATAATCTTTTGTTTCTTGCAATTCTTTGACCATTTTTTGGTATTTTTCTTTATCTTTTTTGTCTTTTTTTGTGTCTGAAAATAAATCAAACATTTCTGGATTCATCCATAGTTGTTCGCATACTAATTTATCCATTCCATCGCTCATTATTTATCATTCCTCCTGTTTCTTGACGCCTAAGTAACGGACATATTGACTCGGGATTTCCCCGATGAAACGGCTAGGTCCGGAATCGACGGTCTGGCCGCGCACATAACGTTTGCGGTTGAAGCTGAGGAAGAGGATATCTTTTGCCCGCGTCATCGACACATAGAACAAACGGCGTTCTTCTTCGTAATCCGCATCCGATTGGGACAAGCGTGAAGGGAAAGTGCCGGCTTGGACGCCGATGACGAACACATACTTGTATTCCAATCCTTTGGCGGAATGGGCAGTAGTCAATGAAACAACAGCCTGTTCTTCCTTATCGGTAGGCTTGACGTACAGCGCGGTTTCGGTCAGGAATTGGGTCAAAATCGTTTGGCCTTCTTCCAATTCCTCATGTTCGCGGGTGTCAAAGCTATTGGCGACATTCCAAAGTTCCTGGATGTTTTGGATGCATTCGACATGGGCCGAACGGTCGGTATCGTACTGGTCCATAAACTTGGTTTCCAGAATGATATAGCGCAATAGTTCCACAACGGAAGCATTTGGTCGTCGTGCGATTTCCCTACCTTTTTGTATCATGCTAACAATATCCAATATCTTGGCCTTGCTCGGCTTGTTGATTTTGTCAATGTCCGCAATGTGCTCCATCGCTTTGGAAAAGGGAATATTCCCGGTCGAGGCGTACATTTTGATGCGGTTTAAAGAAGCATCTCCCAGTCCTCGTTTGGGCTTATTCAGGATACGGTTATAAGCCAAGTCATCCATTTCATTGTCCAATGCCCTTAGATAAGACACGAGCGTTTTGACCTCATCGCGTTCATAGAATTCACTGCCACCAACGACGCCATACGGAATGCCGACACGCGAAAAGGCAAATTCGATGTTGCGCGACTGGTAATTCGAACGGTAGAGTACCGCGAAGTCATCGTAGCTGGCGCCTTTTGTTTTTACTAAGCCCTCAATCATGGCTACAACAAAATCGGCTTCCTTGGTTTCATCCACACTGTCGTAAATGAAGATAGGCGCGCCGTCGTCATTATCCGTATAAGAAATCTTCTCCAATTGCTTCTTATTATTGGCGATGAATGCATTTGAAGCTTTGACGATATTATTACTACTACGATAATTCTGTTCCAACAAAATCGTTTGAACATCTTTATCAAATTTGCGGATATTCATCATGTTGTCGATGTTTGAACCGCGGAATGAGTAAACACACTGGAAATCATCGCCGAGCAACATATAATTATTGTGAAAAGAACTCAATTGTTGTAACAAGCGAAATTGAATATTATTGGTATCTTGAACTTCATCAATAATAATATACTTGTATTTAATGCTGTAAGCTTCCAGAATGTCTGGACGGATACGGAAAAGCTCCGAAGTCAACGAGAGAATATCATTAAAATCAACGTAGCCGACGGAGCGCTTGAAAGAACTATATTCTTCAAAGATATCAATCATGTCTTTCGGGACATTGCCTTTAGCTCGTACATCTGCTGAAGTCCAGCCTTCATTTCCCCAACGGTCGATACTACCTTTGATTTCGTATTGGGCGTCTTCGGTTACGAAGCCATAAGTCATCGCGATGTCGAAGATGATTTTTTTAGCTTCGGCTTCATCAAGGATAGTCATATTGCTCATCCCTAATGCGCCTTGGTTTTTGATAAGGATACGCATGCACAAACTATGGAACGTGCCCATATTCACGTCTAGTGCAACTTCTCCAATCATATCTTTTACCCGCTCGGCAATTTCATTGGATGCCTTCTTTGTAAAAGAAAGAGCTACAATTTGCCAGGGTTTAATGCCAAGCATCGTTAGGTAAGCGATTCTCCTGGCAAGAACAGTTGTTTTTCCGGAACCTGCACCAGCCAATACAAGATATTTACCATCTATCTTAGTGGCAGCCTCGCGTTGCTTTGGATTCAAATCCTCTAACAATTTCTCAATGTTGTTCATATTTGTTCATCAGTCCTCTCTTTTACTCGGAATCCTGGGCCGGGCCCCTCTTTTTGTTACGAGAACAGCCACAACTTTTTGAGCCCACGTTCGGCTTGGATTGCAAATTGTGTTTGGAAACTTGAACTTTTTTACCGCAAGCACATAAACAGTTCCAAATATTGTAACCAAACTTGTCTTTCTCTCCTGTTGGCGAAATCACTGTAAGCTTACCATAAACATTTCCAGAAAAATCTTTGATTGGTCTGCTGTAATCTCTATTGCCTGGGCAGCAACATTTTTTAGCTTTAGCTTTAGACTGCAAGCCTCCTGTTGATAACATTAATTCGTTGCCACAAGTGCATTGACATTTCCAAACGATTTGACGATTTTTTCGCAAATCAGTTATTGCCAAAATGGTGACAGAACCAAAAGTTTTACCAACCATTTCGGCTTCCCGTTCATATTTTTGGCCTAAAGTATATTCCAAAAAAGAACACCCACAACTTTTTTTAGAACCATCGCGCAACTGGGAATAAGGTACGCTTACTGTCTTGCCACAGTCGCACTGGCAAAACCATTTCATTGGATTTTGCTTGCCTGGACAAATTTCAATAACAGTTAGTTTGCCAAAACGTTTACCGGTCCAATCATCTGCATTTTGTCGTCGGGAGCAACCGCAATCTTCGCGGCCATAGTCAGTTAAACTATTTTTCCTAAAAGAGCTTTTCTCGCCGCAAATATCGCAATGGCACATCCATATCTGTCTTTTGTTCTTGCGTTCTCCAGTATCGTATAGCGCCGTCAAGTGACCAAATTTCATACCTGTAATATCTAAAGGTATACCTTGTGCCATTTTCATACTCCTTTTCATAGAAAAACCTCCCTTTTTGAGGAAGGAGGTTTCTATCGTTATTTTTTCACGTAAATCTTAGCAAAGCCCTTTTCGAACAATTCATTGTTCAGGTTCTTCTGTTGGTCGTTCTCGTCCTGGTAGTAAACCTCTGCCAAATAACGGCCGAAAGAGTCGTCTTTTTCAGTCTGAATGACGATTTCTTTGCCTACTGTCAAGATGTTTTGGACAAAAGCTTTCGCTTCCAATCCGGCTTCCTTGGTTTCGCCTCTTACTTCCGGCGTATCCATGCGAAGCAAACGCAACTGCTCCACGCTGTAATGCTGTCTGCCGTCATCTATGAGCACCTCGTAGGTGTCCCCATCAATAACTCGGCGAACGGTGGCACTACGCACAAAATCTTCTTTAATCATTTAGTTCAACTCTTTCTGTTCAGGATATCCAAAACGTATCCTTTTCAGAAAAGAGTTGCAACCGTTGCTTTATTCGGAATCTTTGTCTGCTTCTTCCCACAATCGTTTAGTTCCCAAATCTAGAATGGAGATGTCAAAAAGCTCCGAGATGTTCTGCAAAGCTTCTGGACGCGGGAAATAACGAGCCGTTTCCCATGCAGAAATAGTGGCAACGCTTGGTTTGATTTCCAACATGTCCACAAAATCATGCATCGTGATGTCATACGTTTTGCGCAAATATTTCAAATTCTGTGAGAAAATGCGGCGTTGTTCTTTCGCTAGTTTCATCTTCTCGGCCTTTTGCGCCCGCTCTTCTTCTATTTTCTTCTGCTTCTCGGCCTTTGCCACTTTAGCTTCTTCCGCTTTCGCCAATTTGTCTTCCTCCAAAGAGGCTTCCATTTTTGCGATGACGGCATTGAGTTCCGGAAGGTCTTCTTCGGTTATCGGCATTTTTGGTTGCGGTATCGGAACGGGGCTCGTCACCACTTCCGAAAGCAAGAATTCAACATAGTTGGCAATCGTCATGTTGCTCTCTTTCGCTTTTGGTATAAGCTCTTCAATGATTTCTTTTGGAATCATGACGGTTGTGTAAATCTCTCTTTGAACCGGAGCTTTTTCTTCTGCGACCTTGTTTACATTAAATTTCTTTTTTGTCATAGTGATGCACACTCTCCCTTTGTCTGCTATTTTAGCATATTGTTTAGTATTTACGATAGTCTTTGAAGCTTTTTTCTTTTTTCTTCGGTTCTGTGGGGGAATCTTCTTTTCTCATCTTCTTGGCATTTGACAAAAGGGTATCCCCCGCTTTGACAATATTCCTAGTGAGAAAAACAAAAGCGATTCCATCTGCAACGATATGGGCCACGCCCAATGAAGCCAAAACAGTCATCATTTTATTTATCCTCCTTCTGTATAGGCAAAAAAAAGACCAGTGCTTTTTAGGCACCGGCTCTTTTTAGATGTAGTCTTCCCAATCTTCTCCATCCAATAAGTCAATCTCGAAGCCACTTCCTAGAATGGCGTCGATAATCTGTTGCTGGAGGAATTCGGCCATCATGCCATCGAGCATGCTGTCCATGTCTTGATTCTTCTTTTTCTTCTTTTTCTTCTTTTTCTTCTTTTTCTTTTCGCCAAAGGCTGCTTCCTCTTCTTCGAAAAAGAGCTCCAATCGGTCGAATAAAGTTTCCGGTGAGTGTGTCTGCGTTGCAAACTTAGTCGGCTTCGGCGTGTCTTTGATGCCTTTTACATCCTGGGACGTGAACCAAGTGCCTTCCACAATCATATCCGCACTCAAAGGTTGTCCGAGATTGATAGCCTCCATTTCATGAGCGCCGTGGTCAACATAGACGGTTTCGCCGTTCTTGATGCGAGTTAGCGCTTCTTCGTAATGGATTTGCTCATAGTGTTGTTTCGGCAAAACTTCTTTTGCGGAAAAGGCGATTTCAGCACCGGCTTCGACATCGATAAAAAAGACGGCTTCGAGCGAACGTGGGTAAACTTCGAACAGAGCATTTGTTTCCGCATTTAGTAGGAAAGAAGTTTTTTCCCCGCGTGAAACCAAATAAGATTCTTCACTTTCATCCTCAAAAACAACGTAAACTTCGCTTCCATCCGGCAAAGCATTGGTTTTGAGCAGGTACATCAGGCCTACGACATCGACTGTGTAGTTTCCGTCTTCGTCTTGATGCAATACGATTTGGTCGTTCATTATGAATCAGCTCCATTTCTGGTTTCTTAAACTGACCCTAACGTAACCCCTACTCGTGACTTTTGTCCATAGGCTTTTAACCGATTTTGCAATCTATTTTTTCGCAATCAAAAATGCGCATAAAACCGCCGTACTGGAAGGATACGAATCCGTTTTCGGCTGTGGCAATCGTGACATTTTCGTACAGCCTATCATTGATGCTTAATTTTTCTATCCTGTCTCCTTTCTGGAAAGACATCTTGTTCCCCTCCTTTTTATCTTTTTTCTTCATATTCGGTCGGCGAGACAAGCAAATACAGTCCCATTTTGCCGTAGTCCCACATTTTTGCCCATGCATATGTGTTCTCTGGCAAATAAAAGGTTGCCAGTTCGCCATGTTCGATGTGCTGAATGTCTCCCTCGACGGTGCATCCATGAATGACAGTTGCCGGATGAATATGGACCGTTCTTTCTGTGTCGTTGAAATAAACGAATTTAGCCAATCAACTCACTCCTTTCAATATAAAGTCTTCGAGGTCGTCCAATTTCTGCATGACTTCTGCATTGAAAACAAACATCGTTTTGTTTCGGGCAATTTTTGTTTCTGGATGATATTCGTAATCATTTTCCAGATTATCGCACATCACCAAGCTCCGGAGATACTGCAGTTCGCAGATGCCCAGCTGGGGTTGTTCTATTCCGTTCGCCTCCTAAAGTTTATAGAGTGTTACTGATATGCCTTCGAAACATTTTTCAATGATATTCATTACAACAGACCAATCGGCACCGCCACGCGCGCAACCAATACCATAAGGCATAGCGACGCTGAAATGGCCTTTCTTGCAGAGTCTGGCGATATAACTGAATCCCGATACCATTGCGCCGTAATCCGTGTTCTGCGCTACGGTGCTATTTTTGGTATATCCCCGGACATAATCGAATTGTGAGAAAAGATTGGCAACCCATTTTTCTGGTCCAATTTCCACAAACTGAACCTGGCCAAGCATTTCGTTATGGAAAGGGATATCTCGGTATTCCGCATAAACATTTGGCCACCGGTCGCGGATGGCTTTTGCGACACCACTCCCCATGACCCCTTGGCAATTGACTTGATGAATCAAGATATTTTCGGTTGCATCCAATAAATTGGCTTCTTTAACAGTTATCATAGATTTCTTCTTCCTTCCTAATAAATCTGCTCAATGGTGGGATGGTGATAATCGCCAACAGGTCCGTTTTCTTCTGCCCATTGTCTGATTGCGTCTTCTTTACTGGATGCGTAAACGGTCATATCGCATACGATTCCGCCACCACCGCCTTCTTCTCCCATTTGGGAATATTGTTGCAGGTAAGCGCGGTATTTCCCACGGGCAGCCCTAGGCTCAAAACGAATACCGTCTTCCGTAAAGAAGCTATTCATATTGGCCACTGCAGGGTGTATTTTTGCAAAAGCCTCTTTAGCTGCTTCTACAGATACCGATTTGTCCATAGTCAATACATTGGTTAGGTAATGAATTTTATAGGTTTCCATCTTGTTGTTCCTCCTTTCAAATACGATTTTTTGGGTCGGTAGCTGCCAATTCGGCCATCATACGGACCACTTTGGGTGTTGCGGATATAAACGTCCGCATCACATTTGGACAGGTTTGATAGACCCAACCCATGGAAGAGTTCATGTTCGCATAAGAACTGTCTTTATAGACAGACAACATACTCATATTTGCTTTGACGATATGTCCCATTGATTCCATTTTGTTAATGAATTCTTTTTCAGTCATAATTAAGCACCTCACTGTTTGTCAAAAGTTCTGGATTCTCATAAATATTTCCAATAATTTCAATGTAATCCAAAGGAATAGAAAAAGCACGAGAAAGGTCTCCTCCTTTTGGAATAATGCGATACATGCAGGATTCTTCATCGTAAACAATAGGCCCCCAAACGATAGGAGTAGGAACAGACGTCATAGGGGATTGAGTCGTCCTACCAATATCCCCTTCGAACATTTTTTTGCCATGGATATCTTTCTTTCCCACATATTGAGATAATTTTTCAATATCTATCGATAAGACATAAAACCAACGGTCATGACCAACACTGACAATTTTCCCGTCTTCAAAATCCAAACGGTCAACTTCTAACATTTTTTTATTTTCGCTATCATAAATACGATAAGCTGTTTCTCTCATTTGGGTAACTCCCTTTATATAATAATGATTTTTGAATTATCGAAGAATTCTTCTTTTGTCCCACCAGTCGTTTTGTCATAAAAACTTACCAGAAAACGGTCGGGATTATTTTCGTCAATATCGACAATTTTCCCTCTTCCACCAAGCCCTTCGTTGATTCGAGGTAAAATAGCTACATTAGAGCCTATTATTTCCATACGATGCGTTTTCTTCTCCAAGCGCAATTTCTCTTTATTCTGGAACGCTTCCCTTTCGCCTTCTGTGTGGAAGTAACGGCCGTTCAAAATATGTTCGAAATCTCGGTACCATTTGGATGAATCCAAACTGATATGGATGCAGTAATCTTCGAAATAAGCTTCAAGTCCCAGATTCTGCGCATAAGCTTCTAATTCGGCTCGCTTTTCAAATTCCATCAAATTCCTGGTTTCATCTAAAGTGATTGTAGGGGCTAGTGCCATAAAGGAATCCGGCGCGTTATCGAACATGCGCTTGATATCATGCATGGCGGCTTTGGTCTTTTCTATCATCGTATGCTTTTTGTCGTACTGTTTGCATTCTTTTTCCGAATAGAATCCGGTACCGTCTGTCGCGGTATAGTTCGGAGGCAAGCCACGTTCTTTTAAGGTTGATTTTACGTATTCTTCCAATAAATCACCCCAACGGATAAAGTCTTCGGTCTTGACAGCTTTCAGATTCTGCATCCGCGATACGCCATAACCCATATGCAACCCATTGGTTGGATAGGCATAGAAAGAGTCCTCACATTCCTTATCGTAAAATTCAACGATACCATTGTTTAACTGCGCATGCATTCCTGGGATGCGGTTTGTTTCTGCAATTAATTGTTCTGTTTTCATTTCTTTTCCTCCTATCGTTCTTGTAAGTAAAATTGGATGCCGAAAGCAATCGCCATCGGTGTTGCTATCAGGCAAAATATCCAACGCTCTGTTGACGCAATCGGGTCAAGCGCTAAAAGTATTGTGAGGGTAAAACCAAAAAACAAAAAAGCGACTAACACGGATACCAATATTTTCATGTGTTTTCCTCCTAATTTTAATTTTATCAAATGCTTGGCATTTTTGGTTCCACTGTTGCTTTTTCAGGAAAAAGATAGCTGATAACTTTTACATCCTGAAAAGAAGTGTACTGGTGGTATTCGTCATCGGGCAACAATCGGTTGTTGTGACTGCCAATAAAATCCCTTCCGTGCGCAAGAATGCCGATGTCTGCAATATCAAATTTAGTATCATCGTAATCATGGGCGGTTCGAACCAAAGCACCCATTCTGACATAATGAAAAATTTCATCATCATTGTCATCTTCTATATTTCCATTCGTTTTAGCTCTGACGATTTGACATACCGTGCCTCTTGGGATAATCATGCGGATTCCTCCTTTAAATTAAACAGAAAAAGAGAGGCCAGATGTGCCTCTCCTCCTGCAGATGCGATTATTTAAGATTGATAATGTTGACCAGCATAGCCGGCACGGTGATTTCGCCACCCATAGTCGAGCTGTATGTGAAGAGCCCCATATAATTGCCGAAGATATTGACATAGTCATTATCCAGGATGCGGGAAGGGGAAATAGCAGATTCATACTCGACAAGCACAACGGTATCGTAATCATCATTGACAGCAATACGCAATTGCGTTGTACCGCTAGATTCCATTACCTGAATGACTTTGCCGGTGAGGGCGATTTTTTGCCCAACGAATTCATCCGGCGTACGAGCTAAGCTGTCGTAGGAAACATCCCAGCGGTAAGTGTTGGGGTCTTTCAGGGTGGCAGCTTCGGCCTCCAAAGCAGCCAAAGCGGCAGCTTGTTCAGCTTCTTGGGCGGCCTTTGCTTCGGCTTTGGCTAAGGCATCAGCTTCTTCTTTGGCTTTCTTTTCAGCGTCCTGCGTCGCTTTTAATTCCGCTTCTTTGGCTTCGGCTTCTGCAGCAGCTTTTTCGACCGCCTCTGCTTTTTCTTTGTCAGCCAAAACTTCTTCGGAAGATTTTTCTTTGGAAGATTCTTTTTCTGCTACTTGTTCCGTTTTTGCCGGTGTGATTTCGGAAGCTTCTTCTGTTCCGGCTCCCATCAGTCCAATGGAACCGAATAATCCAAGGACGATAGCCACAACCGAAGCTTTCATCATTTTCGAATCGGGTTGTTTCTTCGTGTAATACCAAACCCCCAGGATACCCAGCGTCAAAATCACCGGGGAGATGATGGAGAACAACGCCATTGCAATAATAACAACCATTAAGATACCAACTATTTTACCAATCATTTTAAACATATTTTTTCCTCTTTTCTGTTTTTAGTGTTGTGCTTCTAATTTTTTGACGCGTATTTCCAAATCGGTCAAACGGTCATTTTGGTCGATATGGACGGCTTCCATTTCAAAAAGGTCTGTCCGATAGGCGTCCGCCACATCCATATAATGAAGCGTGGTCACGGCGAATAGAATGGCGACAAACAACAAGCCTATCAATAGATAGTCCCAAACTTCTCTCTTCATTGCGGAACCTCCTAGATAATTATTGGTTTATCCGAATTGATAGAACCGATGATTTCGTTCAGTATGGAATCGAATTCACCGGCCGGTGCTGCCGTTTCGGTTTTCTTTTTCATAGCTTCTGCAATCATAGCTAAGCGTTCGTCTTGCTCCTTTTTGGTCATCGACGGAACGACTGCGGGTGCCGATTTCGCTTCGGTTGCGAGTGTATTGGGAATAGCAGGGTCTCCGAAAATCAAACGTCTCATTTTTTCAGCAACGGAACCTTTCTTGTAAGATTCGGTGCGGCGCAAATATTCCAATTCCAACAACTGTGCCTGGATGGAACTGCGGTCTTCTCGAACCATTTCCTGCATCATGATTTCTTTTTCTTCTTTGGAAATTTCCTCGACTTTGATGCCTTGTTTTTCCAACGCGTCCAAAATCTGGTTCAATTGGATATACAAATCAGCGACATCCAAACGATTGCGGACATCACGCTGTTCATACTGGAAACGGGAGACGGTTCTGAATTTGTCCAATTTCTTGGCTTGATAGATTTTGCTGACGATTTCTTGCATGATAGTTTCCTTCTTTCTTTTTTTAGATAACTGGTATTTTTGTTTGCATTTTGTCTAAATGAGGCAGCGTATAGTAGCGAGAAACGGGTTCAATTTCATCTATATGGACATTGTGACAATAGGGGCCGAATTCTTTATGCGTCCAACCATATCGGCCACATACATAAGCATCTTCATTTTCTGCCTGAACAACAAATGAATAATCGATATTGTGACGAACAGTCACTACGGCACCCAAAACAAGACTACTGGTGGGGCCGATGTCGACAACTTTGACAATGTCTCCTACTTGAATGTCTTTGCGCATAAGATTCAACTCCTTTAAATAATGGGTATTTGTGGGTCGATGTGTTTTTTCAGAGCAGGGACGTATCGGCTGACCAATTCGATTTGTTTTTCCCCGATGGATTGGCAATAGTCGCCATATGGCTTACGGGACCAACCCATACCATCTCTTGCAAAAGAGCTTTCGTCGCCTTGGACATTTATAACAATAATTTCTCCATGCACTTCTAATTGCACGACCGTAACGATAGCTCCTTTTCGCAAGTAATGGCCAGAGTAATGATTGGCCTCGATAACCCGGACAACATCTCCGACTTGAAATGGATATTGCATAAAGCACCTCCTTAAATAGTGGGCAATTGCGGATTGGAATAGATGTTTGCGCAAAGGCATTGGTTGGTATACGCAATTTGGTTCAGGCCAATGCATTGGCAATATGGGCCATAAAGAATACTTTTCCACCCACCGTCATTGTCCCGAAAAGAACTAAAATCGCCCTGAACGGTGGCGTTTACTTTGAAATCATCGATTTCGACAATGGTCACAATTGCCCCTTTTCGGAGATAATGCCCACAACGGGAGCTGTCGTCGATAACTATGACCATATCGCCAATTTTGAAATCAGTTTGTATCATAATGTACCTCCTTAAATGATGGGTAATTGCGGATTGTCAAACGGTGCAGGTAAAAGATGCTTATTGCTTATCGGAATAAGATGCATGGGCAATACTTCTTGGCAATGTTCGCCATGAACCCCGTCGAACCAGCCTATATCGCCTTGCCGGAAAGAACGGTTGTTTCCCTGAACGGTTATCAGTGTCTTTCCCCTAACTTCATCTATTCCTACGATTTTCACGATAGCGCCTTCTAATAGATGATGATAATAATCATCATCTATTAGCTCTTCTTTTGTTGGAGGCGCAACCATAACTTCTTCTCCAACTCTGAAAATATGATTATTTTTTTCCATAACGGATTCTCCTTAAATGAGGGGCAAATTTTTAGAAGACAAGGCTTTTGCTTTTGTCATACCCGGGTGCACCCATTCGATTTCCGAACCATGTACGTATTGTAAGTCCTTGCGCCCGTAGTCGTCTTGCCAGCCATAATGTCCCTTGGGAAATGCTTCGTCTCCACGGCATTGCACAATATAGCGTTCCTCTCCATTGCCAAAAGTATGCGTTCCGATTACCGTAACGATTTCCCCCAAATTTAGTTTGGTGCTCCTGTCTTGAAAAATGCCTTGTCTGATGCGGACTTTTTCTCCGCTTTTGAATTTTTTTTCTTCCATAAGACGCTCCTTTTTAAATCAATGGTAAAGCTTTGTCAGACAATGCAATCTCTGGACTGGGTCTAGAAAAAACAGATTCGACATCGTCATCATACATATGCTGTAACCATTCGCCTAAATCAGGTCTTGACCACCCACCGGAAGGGCGAAATGCTTCTTGAGAAGAAGCTTGTACGATGAAAGAGCATTCGTTTTCAATCTTGACGATTTTGACAAACACTCCCTTTTTTAGCATGTGACCAGAACCCGGACCTCCGGTGATAACATGGACAACGTCTCCCACATTGAATTTATTCGATTTGTTATCCATAACCCATTCCTTTCTAAATCAATGGCAAAAAATTTTTAGACAGCGCTTTTTGCGGAGGCTGACCGGCATAGAAAGGTTCGACATCGTCGGAGGAAACATGTTGGAGGTGGTCCCCGAATCTATCTCTCGACCAACCTGAGCCAGTGCGAAAAGAGCCAGCATCGGGAGCTTGAACAATAAAGGCGGTCATGTCACTTATTCTGATAATTTTGACAATAGCATTCTTCTTTAACAGATGCCCGTGGCCTGGGCCGGTTACGATGCGGACGATTTGCCCTACTTCAAATTTACATACTTCGTTATTCATAATCGATTCCTTTCTACAGTAAGGGTAAAGACGATGCGCTCAACGCCTTTTCTAATGGAATGTTTGAGTAGGCTCGCTCGAAGTCTTCGTATTTGACATGTTGCAAATGCTCTCCCATTCCTTCTCGGCTCCAGCCATCATCGCCATCAAAATCGTCGGCGCCACTTGCTTGTACAACACAGCCATCGTTTGTTTCGGTTTCCATAATCGTGACAATAATGCCCGCTCTCAAATAATGGCAAGAGGTTCTTCCTGTAGTGCGCATGATAACGCGGTCGCCTACCTTAAATTCTGGATGTTTTCCCATAATGACCTCCTTTTTAAATATTCGGCAGTTGCTGTCTGTTTTGAGGAATGCTGTCCAACAGAGGCAAAGGCCTGAAATAGTTTTCAGTACAGGTCAATCCCTGAACGCCATCTGCGAATTGGATGTAAAAAGTGTCATCTTCTTCCGGGCGGATGCCCTTGCCTATGGATTCGATAACTCCGCGTTTACCGATATAACATTCTCTGCTAAAAGTGGGATTCCACCAGTCATCCACCATTATAACACGGCTTCCGACTGGATATTTCTCTGATGCCAACATAACATCCTTCCTTTCTTTTGCTTGCGAACTCCGGGCCGGCCCCTCGCCCCTGCTATGCTTTGTAGTGGTATTTTGTCTTCAATAATTCGATTGTTTCAAGGAATTTCTTCTCTTCCTGTCTGGTTATTTCATTGTATTTTTCTTCCACATAGTGCCTATCCTCTTCTGTTCCATTGAAATCTGGCCAACAATGCTCCAATTCAATGATTTCATCATCAAAAAAATGAGTTGATTTTTGATAATCTTCTTTGCAAATGTATTTGTGTTTAGCTGACGGACAGGTTCCTACTAATTGAACCGTAAGAAAGGTTCCATAGTTTTCATATTTCTTCTTCCATACTACTTTTTGTCCGCAAACAAGACAAGTGCTTGTGTCTACGTAATTAGCATACTTCTCATCTGGATAGTTTTTTCTCATTCGAATCCTTCTCCTTTAAATTAGTTTAAGTAAATTGTTTGGTAATGTTTCAATGTTGCTGTTGCCGCTTGAAGGGTCGTAAGGTATACTATGAAAGTAAAACAAAACGAAGCGGCGCTTGCGTCGTTACACATAGAATCACAGCTAACCCTAATTTAATAACGATGCCGGTGAATGAGGGAACTCCCGGGGAAGAAAATTGCGGTAATGCTTACCAACCGCGAGCACTCTCGGAATCACAATTGGTGGGTTGAGCCTTTTAAGGCAAAAGCAAAAACGCGTAAACGGAGCATCCAGGAAATCATCATCGGATGTGTACCTATAAAACGTGCGGGAGGGCGCTCCGAACCGAAGCGGGCAAGGCATGTCTGGTTAGAGAGATGTCGTGTGTAGGCGGTTCGAACAAGCTTGGTGGTATTTACTGGGGCTGAAATGCCCGAGGAGATTATTCCTACAAATTAGCAGCGGTGTTACGAAAACAAGGACCGCATGGAAAAGTAGCCTTTTCCGAAACAAACTCAGAAAGCTAAACGTAGTCGGCAGGGCAGTGAGGGCCGTAATTATAATAAATGGGCGTACCCAGTCAAGGTAGGTTTATCCTTCGTAAGTTCGACATCTAAATCCAATAAGTACAAAGCTGGCCACAATTTTTTGACGTGGGCAGTATTGGGGGGATGCCGGATTTGCGAAGGGGGAACTCTAAGCACCCCAGCCTGAACGACAAGAGCAAACATCAAACAGTAACCGAAAAGTCTTAAAGCTTCGGAACTTACAGGTATTGCATGCTTCGGAATGATTGGATGGTCTGAATCGGAACACACAAGCAGGCCTCTACCAAGCACTACCCGCTAGACTCTCTAACCAAGGAACTAACCGGTAAGGGTCTAGCCTCAGAACAAACTTACGGAACGACCCATAGAAGAAAAAGAAACAGGTAAGCCCCAGTAACGGAGCCTACCTGTATTTGTTTGCTTTCTTTTCCAATTCCAAGTTCTCATAGTACGCCTTGCTATGACGCTCCTTCTTCTCCCTCTTCTCCTTCACGGGACAAGTGGCATTCCAGAGAATCAGACATTCCTCACACATATGACTATGCGGGGCCCTGCGGGAATTCTTGATGAAGATAGGTTCAAACGTCCGGGCACTGGTCGGTACATCCGGATTGGTTAAACGAACATTTCCGCACATGCTCTGAAAGCCATTAGGGATATGCAAGGTGTTCAACTGTTCGGTGCGGAAGAATTGCGGTGGGTTGTTGTCTGCATCTTTCAACCAAGGAATAAACTTCTTTCTGTCAGGGTCTTTCTTCGTTCGCATCTGTTTGGCTGTCGGTTTTCTGTTGCTGGTCATTCGGTTCATCTCCCTTTTACAGATTTAAGAGCCGAGAAAGCCCATTCCTTTAGGGGTGGGATGAAAGGCGACTCTTTTCCTTTTCGAGGTACTCTCTTCCCAATCGTTCCAATAACTCGGAGAAAGAGACACCCTCGTCCACAGCTTTCTTCTTCAATTCTTTGTGCAAATCATCCGAAATGGAAATGTTCACTCTTTTTTTCATAATAGCTCCTCCTTGACATTTATTGTGTATTTGTGTATAGTATAAGCATACCATACAAGAAAGGAGTAAACAACTTGAAAACTGTGAAAATCAAACTCAAACCCACTAAGGAGCAAGCCATTGAATTAACAAGACTCTCAAGGGAATACATCAACCAAGCAAATTTGCTCGTGAAACGGGCGACAGCGGAAGAGTCTTTCCCGAAAGTAACTTCCAAAGATATTGACGTAAATCTACCTTCGGTCGTAAAGAACGAGCTGATACGCTATGCGAAGACGAAACATAAGCAATTCGGAAAATGCGTCTTCAAAAAGCGCACCGTCTCATGGAATAATCAAAACTTCAGCCTATCCGCTAATGCCATTTCATTTCCGATGATGGTGGATGGCAAAACGAAAAAACTTCCTGTTCGTGCGATAATCCCGACAGAACTATTCACCAAGCTAGACAGCGCCAAGTTAGGAGCGCTGCGTATCGCTAAGAAAGGTCGTCATTGGATAGCCTCGATTGCTGTAGATTTCCCTGCTGCCGAAACAGATGGAACAGAGATACTCGGTATAGACCTTGGCATCTTATGCCCCGCAGTTGGCGTTATTTCCGCAACGGGCAAGACGAAGTTCTTTGGCAATGGTCGCCAGAACAAATTCATCCGCAGGAAGTACAAACAACTGCGCAGAGAGCTTGGAGAGAAGAAAAAACTTGACGCCATCAAGCGTATCAGCGACAAGGAATCCAGAATCATGCAGGACATCAACCATAAGCTTTCCAGACAGATTGTGAACTTCGCAATCGAGAACGACTGTGGAACCATCCATCTGGAAAATCTTTCTGGCATCCGCCAGACCTCAAAAGCTAGAGGTAAACACAAAACTAACCTGCATAACTGGACATTCTTTGAATTGGGCTCTTTCATCGAGTACAAAGCAAGAGAGGTGGGTATCAAAGTCATAAAGGTTAAACCTGACTATACTTCCCAAACCTGTCCATCTTGCGGAATGCGTAACAAGATAAAAGACCGTAATTATGCTTGTGGATGTGGCTATCACTCCCATCGAGACAGGGTTGGCGCATTGAATATCGCACAGAAAATCTAATCTATATGGTCATAGTATGGATGCCCTATCTGCTATACGCACTGGATAGGGAGGGGTGATGACACACCCTCAACTCAAGGGCTGTCCAAAACAGAAATGGACTGCGGACGGTTAGTCACTTGAGAATCCCACCGAGATACCGAAGGTATTCGGCTTGCGGCTTTAGCCGTGGGAGTGTCAATCTCTTTCCATTATACCAAAAACGGGTGGCTGCGCATACTGAAAAGGAGACAAAAGGCTTATAAATTAGGCATTTGTGGGATATTTTTTCCCTTTTCTTTTGGTATGACCGGGGTGTGGATGAACATGTCATCAAACCAACTCCAATTGCCATCATCTTCTTCTGTTTGATAGACCCACTCTCCTAATGCCCGTGCAAAATGCACGTCGGAAATGGTCATTTCTTGGCCCAAGAAGGCCATCTTGTATGGATTTGTATAAGCAGGAGCAAAAAAGAAATCTTTAGTCGTATGGCGAGAAGGCAATTCTTCAAGCGTAAGCAATCGGACAGAATCTCCAATCTTAAAATGCTGGGGTACTTCATGCGGTTGCTTGTTTGATTCATGTAAGATTATCATATTGTGCTCCTTTGCTACAAAATAGGCATTTGCGGATTGTTTTGGGCTTTTTCTTTCGGGACAACTTGTTCAAGCAGGAACATATCCTCCAGCCAGGCCCATCGTTGGTCGTCTTCTGCAATGCGGTAGACCCATCCTTCTATTTGTCCATAGAAGAAACATTCTGCAATGGTGCACGGTTTCCCCAAATAGGCCATCTTTTGATGATTCGTTTGGATGCCGCCCAAGTGAAACGCTGGGTCTAAATAATGGGAAGGCAATTTCTCAAAAGAAAGCAATTGGACAGAATCGCCAGCATTAAAAGCATGCGGGACTTCGTGTTCTCTTTTTTTGCGTTTGGTAGCAATCATAATTTCCTCCTTTAAATAAATGGCATCGGGCGGTCGATTCCTCTTTCCTTTATGACAGAATTACGTATCTGATAAGCAACTGTTCTTTCTGGCCAAACAAACTTACCGCCATCTTCTTCCATTCGATAACACCAGACACCATAGGATTGCGAATGCGTATAATCGCTGATGGTCATGATGGTCTCCAGATAACTCTTTTTCGTTTTGCCGCTATCTCCGAATAAAGTCATAAACTCTCGTTGTTCGGCTGGGGCT
>Ga0172378_10001934_pt1 | contig 19257 bp, 14 predicted proteins | sample GrowelOW332metaG_FD_119755 | JGI IMG/M metagenome (GOLD analysis project Ga0172378, IMG submission 119755) | Groundwater microbial communities from an aquifer near a municipal landfill in Southern Ontario, Canada - Pumphouse #3_1 metaG | ecosystem: Environmental > Aquatic > Deep subsurface >... | reverse complement strand
TGGCTTCTTGATCTTTAATTTGGATTTCTATGGAAATAAATAATGCAATCTATACTTTCGAGGATGTGAGGTCTACTTACAGCAAATATATCAATGATCCTGCCGACCTTGCCTTAATCGAAAAAGCCTATCATTTTGCTGATGCTCAGCATCAAGGACAAATGCGTAAGTCAGGTGACCCTTATATTACTCATTGCATTGGTGTTGCGAAAATTTTGTGTGACTTGCAAGCCGGACCAAAGACAATTTGTGCCGGTTTTTTGCATGATACGATTGAAGATACCGGAACCACAAAAGATGATATTCAGAATCTTTTTGGTGAAGAAGTAGCTAATTTAGTCGAAGCACTTACTAAAGTTACCCGACTTTCCGATTATAAGAATGTCGAATTCACTGCTGAAAACCATCGCAAGATTTTTGTAGCTATGGCAAAAGACGTTCGCGTTATTATCGTCAAACTTGCTGACCGTCTTCATAATATGAGAACTCTTCAGTTTCAGTCGGCTGAAAAGCAAAAAAGAATTGCCAATGAAACCTTAGAAGTTTATTCTCCGGTTGCCCATCGTTTAGGTTTATATAATATTCAGACGGAATTAGAAAACCTTTCCATTTATTATCTTGAACCCGCTAAGTATATCTTAATTGAAAACAAGGTAAATGATACAATTCATGATGCTGAAGGCACTCTTCAATACCTAAAAACTCAGCTTAGTGAAATTCTTTCTACGACTAATATTCCTTTCACTATCACTGAACGAGTGAAAAGTGTTTATTCCATCTATAAAAAAATGTATCTTAAGAACTATACATTTGAACAGATTTTTGATGTTATGGCTCTTAGAGTCATAACGGCTTCCGAGCAGAATTGCTACGAAATTCTTGGCTATATTCACGCTAATTTCAAGCCAGTTCCTGGTCGTTTTAAAGACTATATTGCTATGCCTAAAGCCAATATGTACCAGTCACTTCATACCACTGTTGTCACTAACACCGGACACTTTTTCGAAATTCAGATCAGAACTCAGAAGATGGATGAAATCGCTGAAAGCGGTGTTGCTGCCCATTGGCGTTATAAAGAAGGTTCTAATTATGATCCGAAGACTGAACAGGTCGAAATAGAAAATCAGCTTCACTGGTTTAAGGACTTTGTTTCCATGGCTGATGATTCAGCTAATCAGGATACCAAGGAATTTGTTGATGAACTGAGCCACGATATTTTTGATGCCAACGTTTATGTCTTTACCCCTAAGGGTAACGTAATCTGCTTGCCATCAGGATCAACTGCCCTTGATTTCGCTTATAGAATCCATACTGATTTGGGAGAGCATCTTTCTGGCTCGAAAATTAACGGCACACTGGTTCCGATTTCTCAAGCCCTTAAAACCGGAGATATTGTAGAAGTAATTACCAATAAGAACTCTTCTCCTAACTCAGAATGGCTAAATATCGCTAAAACAAATTTTGCCAAAAACCGTATTCGCCGTTATCTTGTAAAAGCAAATGCGGATTATGTCCGTGAGGATGCTATAAAAAGAGGTCGTCAGACCATCATTGATTCCATTAAAGAATCAAAGATGGAAGTTGACATCACTAAAATTATCGACAGGGAGATGCTGACAAAATTTAATGTTTCTTCCCCCGATGAATTATTCCTTCTGATTTCCGGAAAAACAATTTCCCCGAATCAAGTTTTTGAACAAAGCAAATATATTAAGGAATATCTCCAATCAAAAAATGATGCGGCAACTATGGCCAAGAAGATTAAGGCCAAGAATGTCAAACTGAATACCACTGATTCAATTATTCTTCCTAACGGTGATGCCATTATGTCAAATATGGCTAACTGCTGCCGTCCAATTCCTGGTGATGAGATTGTTGGATTTGTTTCACTAGGCCAAGGAGTCAAGATTCACCGTACCGATTGCCCAAATATTGCCCGTGACGGTATTAAGGAACGTTTGATTTCTGTTTGCTGGAACCCTAATTCTCCAAAAGAACTGTCTTTCCCAGTAGATTTGGATGTCCAATGCCATGACCGTGACAAATTGCTTATTGATATTCTGAATGTCCTGAATATTAATAATTGCAAAGTTGATAAAATCAATGCTAAAGCCCATCTTAACAATTCTACTTGTACTATTTCAATAACTTTATTAGTCAAAGATAAAAATGCTTTGAACCATTATATTACTGCCTTAATGACAGTGAAATCGGTTTATCAAGTCGATCGAGTAACTCATTAAAGATTTTTGGACGAATTTGTTATATAATTTATTAGTTTGAATACTTGGAGGTTAAAAATGTCAACTGAACAAATCAAAAAGCCACGTGGAACCATCGATTATTTTGGAAAAGAAGAAAGAGTCCTTTCTGGATTGCGCCATGTTCTCATGGAGGAAGCTTTTGCCTATGGATGTGGTGAATGTGAATTACCAATGTTTGAGGAAAATAAGTTATTCCACCGAACTACTGGTGAATCAAGTGATATTGTGACTAAGGAAACTTTTGATCTTACTAAAAAAGGTGACAAAGATTATACCTTAAGACCTGAATTCACGGCTTCTGTATCCCGTGCTGTCATTGAGTCAAAGCTTTACAACAGCCCTGATATGCCTCTTCGAATCAGTTATTTCGGACCGGTTTTCCGCTATGAAAGACCTCAGGCCGGACGTCTTCGTCAGTTTAATCAATATGGTGTCGAATTTATTGATTCCCGTCTTGATCTTGATGCTTCTTTGGACTGCTTCATGCTTTCCATCCGTGCTGCCAGTAAGGCCCTTGACCGAAAGGTTGTGGCCAAGCTTAATTATTTGGGAAGCTTCCAATCAAGAGAAAATTATAAAAAAGCTCTGCACGACTTTTTCGCCGGAAAGATTGATTCGATGTGCGAAGACTGCAAACGCCGTCTGGAAATTAATCCTCTCCGCATTCTTGACTGCAAAGTTCCTGAAGACCAGGATCTCTGCCAAGGTGCTCCCAAAATCAAAGATTACCTTACTGCTGAAGATAAGGCCGAATATGATACTCTCCTGAAGACTTTAGATCTTATCGGAGTTGATTATCAGATTGATGATGGACTAGTCCGTGGTCTGGATTATTATACTGGCCTTGTCTGGGAATTATATGATTCCAAAAATGAAAATATCGGTGCCATTGGCGGCGGCGGAAAATATTCTACCCTGATGAGCCAAATCGGCGGACCGGATTATGAAGGTATTGGTTTTTCCTTAGGTGTTGAACGTCTTCTTCTCTCTTTAGACGAAGAAAGAAAAGAAATCTTAGGACCTCTTAATCCTCTTGATTACTTTATCATCGATAACCGAAGAGACGGAAAAGCGGTTCAGTTAGCCGATATTATCCGTGGTCAGGGAAAATCCGCAAATATCTGCTCCTTCTCACGTGGAATGGGTGGTGCCTTCAAGATGGCTGACCGTCTTAAGGCTAAAAAAGTTATCATTGTTGATCAGGATGTTATTCAGCTGAAGGATATGGCTGATAGAAGTCAGATAATTGTTAATGAAGAAGAGCTTATTAAAGCTCTCTAGGAGTAAATATGTTAAGAACTAATACTTGTGGCGAATTGAGAAGTTCTGATGTCGGCAAAACTGTAACTTTATGCGGTTGGATTGACACTGTCAGAAATCTGGGAGCTTTGGTTTTCATTGACCTCCGTGATAAATACGGAATCACTCAGCTTAATGTTCCTCCGGCTATCTATGATGCTGATTCTCCCCGTAGCGAATATGTCATCTCAGCAACTGGCAAAGTTGTCATGAGGACCCAAGCCAATAAGCTTATTCCTACCGGTGAAGTTGAAATTGAAGTCACTTCAATTCATGTCTTCTCTAAAGCTGAAACGACTCCTTTCGAAATCAAGGATGATACAACTGCCAGTGAAGATACTAGATTGGAATATCGTTATTTAGACTTGAGAAGACCGGTCATGGCCAAATATCTCAAAATCCGAAGTGATTTGAATCTTTATGCCCGTGAATACTTATCTTCTATCGGCTTTGAAGAAGTCTCAACTCCTACTTTGATGCGCTCAACTCCGGAAGGTGCCAGAGATTATCTGGTTCCAAGCCGTATTTTCCCCGGAAACTTCTACGCTCTTCCCCAGTCGCCTCAGCTTTATAAACAGTTATTGATGGTTGCTGGTGTTGACCGCTATTTCCAGATTGCCCATTGTTACCGTGATGAAGATCAGCGTGCTGATAGACAGCCGGAATTTGAACAGATTGACTGTGAAATGTCTTTCTCAACCCGTGAAGATGTTCTTGAGGTTATTGAAGGTCTTCTTAAATATGTTTTCAAGAAAATCAATAATGTCGATCTTCCTGATTTTGTAAAAATTAAGTATGAATATGCTATTAGCAGATACGGAACCGATAAACCTGATATTCGTTATGAAATGCTGATTAACGATGTGACTGATGCCCTCTCCAATAGTGGATTCAAATCCTATGAAGGAAAAAGCATTCAGGCTTTAAAGGTCAGTGATGTTGCCTCAAAGATTACCCGCAAGGATCAGGACAATGATAATGTTCTGGCTAAGAAATTCCGTGTCTTTGGTGTTGCACATCTGAAATTCGTTGACGGACAGCTCACCGGTTCCATGGTTAAGAATCTTTCGGAAGAATCTAAGACTGCACTTGTTGAGCAGCTGAAGCCGGAAAATAATGATTTGATTATTCTTTGCGCTGATGCTAAGGCCGATTATGCCTGCTGGGCTTTAGGTGCTTTAAGAATTCATTATGGAAAGGTTTTAGGTTTGACTAAGAAGGACGATTATAAACCCTGCTTCATTATTGACTGGCCACTTTTTGAAAAAGAACCAGATGGCCATTATGAAGCCTTATCCAATCCTTTCACCCGACCGATTGATGAAGATCTTCCGTTATTGGAAACCGCTCCGGAAAAAATCCGTTCAACCTCCTATGATACTGTTCTTAACGGAGTTGAATTATCAAGCGGTGCTCTGAGAATCTATGATTCCTCCGTTCAGAAGAAGGTATTTGAAATATTAGGTGTTTCTGATTCCGATATTGAGAACCGTTTCGGTTTCTTAGTTAAAGCCCTCCAGTATGGTGTGCCTCCGGAAGGTGGATTTGGAATCGGTGTTGAACGTTTAGCTATGGAATTGGCCCAGACTGACAATGTCAGAGACGTTGTGGCCTTCCCAAAGAATTTAAAGGCTTACGAGCCTATGAGTCAGTGTCCAAATAGTGTTCCGACAGCTGATACCGATATTCTTGGTATCAAGGTCGAACCTGGCCTGGCCGAAAAGAAAGGTGAATAAAGATGAAACAAGAAGAAAAAACCACAAATGCCCAGAACTCCGAAGAGCCGGAAATGCTTCCGGTCGGAAGTCTTAATCTGAAAAAAGAAGTCGTTGAGATACTGAAAGACAATGGTTTTTTTTCTTTCTCCGATATTCAGTCTCAGGCTATTCCTAAGATGTTAAAAGGTGAGTCGGTCCTAGGTCTGGCTTTGACTGGAACTGGTAAGACTTTGGCCTACTTAGTACCTATCATTAATGATTTGGTTGATGACGGACATGTTCAGGCCGTCATTCTTTCTCCGACTGTTGGCTTACTTGATCAGATCAAATCCGTCTGTTCCATGTTCCTTTCTGCTTTAGGCTTCCCTGAAGACAGTATCAAGTCAATTAAGGGAAACAATGATTTCACCCGCAGCAAGCCTGATATTATTTTGACTACCCCTAGCATGTATGATTCTCTCCGCAGCCATTATCCTTTTAATGAACTGAAGAGAGTCATTATTGATGAAGGTGATATGGTTGCTTTTGACGGATTTGCCGATGTTTTGGGTGCTTTGAAGTCAGCCAAGGAAAAGAAAATTATTTCTTTCTTTTCCGCCAGTCTCAATATTCAGGATATTAAAAAGGTTAAGAATACCTTCAATATTTCTAATATTGTTGATGTTCGTAATTCCTTGATTACCAATAAGACAGTTCTCCACCATCTGGTAAATTACCGTGGAAACGATAAGGATGCTGCTTTGTCACTTTTCCTCAAAATGAAAACTGACTTGCTGAAATCAATTGTCTTTGTTTCTCGAAAAGCTGATCTGTTCGTTCTTGATGAATATCTGAAAGATCGGAAAATTAAGCATTTTGTCCTTCATGGAGATATGGATAAAAGAGATATCTCAAAAACCCTCAGTGATTTCAACAAAGCCGACTTTGCTATTCTTTTAGCTAGTGACTATGCTTCACGCGGTATCGATATTTCTGATGTTCACGACATTATTTCGGTTGATCTTCCTAAAGACCTCGATTATTATTTCCATCGTGCCGGACGTGCCGGAAGATTCAATGAATCTGGTGACAGCTATGTCTTCTATTCCGAGGATGATGAAGATTCCATTAAGAAAGTCAAAGATCTGATTCGCCGCGGTGTCTCTTTTGATCACTATATTCTTTCTTCCGATGGTCTGAAGAAGAGCAAAGCCAAATATCAGTTTAAGAATCTTGGAAAAAAGGATCAGTCCAATGAACTTCTCCAGAAACAGATTCGTCATGCAGTTGAACTGACTAAATCTAACCGTGTCAAACCGAATTATAAGAAAAAGGTCAGCCGTGAAGTCGAAAAAGTAAAAGAAAAGCACCGCATGAAAGTGGTGCTTACTAATATTGCCAGAAGCGGCGGAAATGCCGCCGACTATCATGTCGACAAAAATACTTATAAGGGAAGAAAGAAGACCAGAGGCAGATAAATATCCTCTAGAAGCTGTCTATCAGACTGAAGAGTCTGGCGACAGCTTCTTTTTTGTTATATAAACCTAACGGCTTCCCTTTTGAGAAAAGCAGATAAACATCTTTTTTACCGCTTCCGGCAATACCATAGTCAGCATCTTTAGCTTCACCTATTCCATTGACCGGACATCCCATAACGGCCACTTTGATGTTCTTAAAGACATAATCAAGATGGTCATTGACCTCCCGGGCAATAGGTTTCAAGTCAATCTGGGTTCTTCCGCAGCTGGGACAGACAATGAGTTCCGGAATATTCGATTTTCTTCCGGAAAGACCCAGCAGAGTTTTGACCGCTCTCATTTCCTCTTTTCTTTCATCGGCTAATGAGACACGGATGGTATCCCCAATTCCTTTAGATAAAAGCGGGAAGAGAGTCACGGCTGATTTGATGGAACCTATGGTTCCGTAACCAGATTCAGTCAAACCTATATGCAGGGGGTACTTATATCTTTCATTGGCTTTAAGATACAGTTCTTCTGATAAGGAAGGAGAAGAAGATTTCAATGAAAGGACCAGATTCTCAAAATTTTCCGATTCGAAGACTGAGATGGTTTCATCCATAGCCAAAAGAAAATCATCAGCCTGGTTATCGGTTTTTCCCCGATAGGCATTGAGTGATCCGGAATTGACTCCGATTCGGATTGGAATATTCTTTTCACGGCAGGCATTGATGACCTGGCGCAAACGTACTTCTCCGCCGATATTGCCCGGATTAATTCTGATTTTATCGACACCTGACTGGATGGATTGCAAAGCCAAAGTATAATCAAAGTGAATATCAGCAATAATTGGAATATTTACCTGTTTCTTGATTTCACCAATAAGCAAGGCATCTTCATGATCCAAGACAGAAAATCTCATCATGTCCAAACCCATTTTTTCTAAATCTGAAGTCAATTTGACATTGTAATCAATATCGGAGGTTTTCCGGTCAGACATACTCTGAATCAGAATATCATGCCCAGAACCGATTATTTTATTTCCGATTGAAAAAGATAATTTATTCATTTAGCCACCTCTTTTAATAGTATATCAAGAAAATCACTCTGGGGTGACTGAACAATTATTATTATCATCTTTTTTTATTTTTTTAAAAAATCCACCATCTTATCTATTTTTATACTATTTTTCTTTTTGGTTTTGGTTTATAGTAGAGATAATTGCAAAGAGGTGAATTTAAATGTTCAGCAACAAAACTTTTGAAGGGGATAATGTCCCTAAGCCAACAAAATGGCTGTACTGCGGTTCCGGAATGTTCCGTGATATGTGTTATCAGTTTGTCAGTATGTTCCTTTTGATGTTCGCTCAGTATTGCGGAATCGGACAAAATGACAATTATGTGGCGATGTATTCTGCTATTACCATCATCATCGTTGTCCTTCGATTATGGGATGGCGTCAATGATCCGATTATGGGTTTCATCATTGAAAAATTCCATTTTAAAAGCGGAAAGTACCGCCCTTGGATTGCTATCGGCGCCGTTCTCAGTTCCATCACCACTGTCCTCATGTTCTGGGTTCCGGTTCACGGATGGGGATATGTAGTCTGGTTTGCTGTTTTCTATTTCCTGTGGGATTTTACCTACACGATGAATGATATTGCTTTCTGGAGTGTTCTTCCTTCCTTATCTAACAAGGAAAAAACCCGTGCTAACCTTACCACACTTTTATCTATCTTTGTTTCTATTGGCAGCTTTGCTGCTGGCGGCTTGGTTCCTATCCTTTCTTCTTCCATGGGTTACACCATCTCTTATCGTTACTTTGCTTTGATATCTAGCATTCTTTATGTGGCCTCACAACTCATTCTTTGTATTTTCATGAAAGAAAAGAAACGCGATGAGAAGCTGGAACAGTCATCCGAAAATATGAAATTCAGTGAAATATTCACCATTATTGGTAAGAATAGTCAGGTACGAAGCTCTATTATCGGTATTTTGCTCTATTATACCGGCAGTACTATTCTGGTTTCTTTGGGTCTTAATTATTTCTATTTTAATTTCGGCTATTCACAGGCCGGAGGCTATCAGCTGATTTTCACGGTTGTCTATGCTGCCGCGACCTTACTGGGCCAGTTTATTTATCCGATTTTGACAAACAAGCTGAAAATGAAGCGTATGCGAATATTTGAAATTTGTTCGATTGTGGCTGTAGTCGGATATCTGTTGCTGTTTGGATATGTTTTCCTCAATCCAGTTACCTTCTTCCCGCTTATGTGTGTTGTTGGTTTCTTTGTTTTCTTCAGCCAGACTATGATATGCCTGATTCTTTACTGCATGATTCAGGATTCAATTGAATACAATGAATATAAATTCCATGAAAGAAGGGAAAGTGCTGTTTTCTCTCTTCGTGCGTTTACTGCTAAATTAGGAAGCTCCATTCAGCAGCTGGTTCTTTATTTCGCTCTTCTGGCCGGGGGATTATATGGAATTTCCAATACTATCAGCGGCTATGAAACCGAAGCAATCAATCTTTATGGGGATGATGCCAGTAAGGTTGGCCAGTTGGTTCAGTCACAGGCTGATTTGATTACTGGTGCTTCTAACGTTTCTTTGACTGCCAGAATAATTTATCAGGTAGGGTTCACTCTTGTTCCCCTGATTCTGATGCTGGCTTGTCTGATTGTCATCAAAAAAACTTACACTATCACTGAAGAAAGCCATGAAATGATGGTTAACGAAATAAATAAACGGAACCAGGCTGAGGAAAAAGAAAATGCCAAGTGACGATTATAAGAAAAAAATAATCTATCAGATTTACCCCTCTTCCTTTAAAGACAGCAACAATGATGGATGGGGCGATCTTCAAGGCATAATATCCAAACTCGATTATCTTCAGGAACTTGGCATCGGAATTATTTGGCTATCGCCTATTTATGAATCGCCAATGGATGACATGGGATATGATATTTCCGATTATAAAGCCATTAATCATCGCTTTGGAACCATGGCTGATTTTGATGAACTCATTAATGAGGCAAGAAAACGCGATATCAGAATCGTTATGGATTTGGTCATCAATCATACTTCAACCTCACATTATTGGTTTCAGGAAGCTATTAAAGATACACCTGATAATAAATACCGCGATTATTACTATATAAAGCCTGATAAAGAAAATGGAAAACCATTCAACAACTGGCAGGCCTCGTTTTCTGGTTCCGCCTGGAAAGGAATTGATGCTCTTCCAGGATATTCTTACCTTCATCTTTACTGTGATACTCAAGCTGATTTAAATTATCATAATGAGTTGGTAATCCAAGAAATTGAAGATATCATGATATTTTGGCTGAATAAAGGTGTTTACGGATTCAGATGTGATGTAATCAATAATATCTATAAGTCCTCACTTAAGGATGATCATTCCATCAGCTTTTTTGGAAAAGGGACAAAATACTATTCCAACCAGGATGGCTGCTATGCCATTCTGAAGAGAATACGTGAAGAAGTTCTGGATAAATATGATGCGTTTCTTGTTGGTGAGACCGGTAATCTAACTAAAGCCACCGGAAACCGTTTCCTTCAGGAACGCTGTCTTGATATGTTTTTTGAATTTGACCATGTCTGGTGCGATAAATACCCCTTGGTTCCGATTATCAAAAGAAAATTCAGTGTCAAGAAATTGGTAGCACCGATTTTCCGCTGGCAGAATGATGTCGATTGGATTGGTGTTTACCTAGAAAACCATGATCAGCTAAGAAGTATTTCCAGAGACGGTGATGAAAACAAATACCGCAACGAAAGTGCTAAACTGCTTGCACTTTTCCTGCTTACTTTAAAAGGAACGCCGTTTATTTACCAAGGTGAGGAAATAGGCATGAGTGATAACCATTCACTGACTTTGGACAAGACCAATGATATCTGTTCCCATATGGCTTTTAAGACCGCTAAAGGGCTCCTTCCTCTCAAAGACAAAACCATTGAAAAGATGATTAATGAAACGGTCAACCGGGATCATGCCCGCGAGCCTATGCAATGGGATGATTCTCCTAACGCCGGTTTCAATACCGGTAAGGAGCCTTGGTGCCTGATGAATCCTAATTTTCCGGAAATCAATGTGAAAAAGCAATCTGAAGATCAAGCCTCTATTCTCTCATTTTATAAACGGATGATTAAATTCCGGAATTCCTCCCCAATTCTTCAGCAAGGAAGTTTCAAAGCTGAAATTATTTCCAGTAAAATCAATAGCTATTTCCGTTGTCTGAATGGAGAAACCTATCTGATTATTCTTAATTTTTCGGCTAAAACGGCTAAGTATAAAACCGCCCTTGACCTCACCCTTAAACTAAGCAATTACGAAATCACACTGGATTTTAATGCTTTGCCACCTTATTTTGCCGGTATTTTCAAAGTCGCCTGATTTCTCTTTTGATGATAGATTTCCTGGATTTTAAGGGGTTTGAACCTTTTGGAGAGCTTTTTATCCTGACATTGAAAGAAAAATGGCCTAATAGATAAATAAAACTTGAAAATAAGTGTTAACACTCTCTATAATAATAAGGCTGTTTTTAATGGAGGTTTAATATTATGGCTGAAAAACGTGCAAACATCACTCTCAGATGTAGCGAATGCAAGAATGAGAATTACATTACTGAAAAGAACAAGAAATTACATCCTACCAAATTCTCTACAATGAAATTCTGCCCTCACTGCAACAAGATGACTCTTCATGAAGAGAAGAAATAAATTGGAGGATAGATAAACATGGCTGACATGATTATGATCGGTGACTGCGGTCCCGGTACTTCCTTCAAGGTTGGAAACGATATTTTTGAGTCTCTCAAGATTGATCACAACAAGACTGCCATGCGTGGCATGATTGTCAAAATCAAGGCTAAGAACCTTCGCTCTGGCTCCATCAGTGAAAAGTCTTTCAATGGTGATGACAAAGTTGAGAAAATTTTCCTTGATAAGAGAGAAATGATGTATCAGTATGATGATGGTTCACTCATCCATTTTATGGATAATGAAAACTTCAATGATTATGGTATTCCTAAGGAAAGACTCGTTTGGGAAATGAATTTCATCACTCCTGAAAACCCGATTATCATCACCTTCTTTGGTGAAGAAATCCTCGGTGTCGAGCTTCCAGCTAAGGTCACCCTCAAGATCACTGATACTGATGACAACGCTGTTGCCGGAGATACTATCAACAAGGCCAGCAAGGATGCTATCCTTGAAACTGGATATAAAATCAAAGTTCCTATGTTCGTCAAGAACGGAACCATGGTTATTGTCCGTACTGACACCGGCGAATACGATTCAAGAGCCTAATAAGCCTGAGTTAATAAAGGCCGGGAAACCGGTCTTTTCTTTATTTGGAGGAAAATATGAGTTTTGAAATTAATACAGTTGGTTTTGTCTTCATTATTCTTGGCTGCATTATTGCTGGATTAGTCGGCGGCTTTTTCATTGCCCGTAAGGTCATTAAGAAAGAAATCGATAAAAATCCCCCATTCAATGAATCGATGATCAAGGCTATGTATAAGAGCATGGGAAGAACCCCTTCACAGGCTCAGGTTAACCAGACTATGAGAGCTATCAAAGATGCTCAGAAGTCTCAGGTTAACGGCGGAAAGAAATAAATAAAAAACCATCAGTTGCAAGGCTGATGGTTTTTTTGTGCTGATTTTTTAGGCTGTTTCCTGATTTTTATGCTTGAATTTGGTTTCAGGTTCCTGGCCTTTGGAGAGACGCTTGATATTGCTTGAATGACGGATGATGACCAGAATTGTATAGAGTAGGACACCAATAGACGTTACATAGCTGATATGAAGGAAGAAGGAAGGAGCGAAGATCATTCCTCCATTCCAGATAGCCGGGTCAGAAGCAATGGTTAAGTCAAGAATCGTCGGAATCAGGGAAGCAACGAAGACTGAAGGAACACCGATAACGCTTGATAAGGAGACACGCTTAGAGATAGCAAACGTTAGGAAGAAGACAGACATACCGACAAAGGCTAAGAGTGGGGCTGTGAAGAGAATATACCCAGCAAAGCAAGCAACCGCCTTACCGCCCTTGAAATGAGCGAAGACGGGGAAGGTGTGTCCGATTGCTACGACTAACCCCGTTAAGTTGACCAGAATCTCATCTAGATGTGGGAAATCGTAAGCAGGGAGCGGAGCAAAATCGAAAATCAATTTGGTAATCAGGCAGGGTATGAAGCACTTGAAGATATCAAGGATGATGACCATGAGACCTTCTTTTTTGCCGATTACTCGGCCAACATTGGTTCCTCCGGCATTATGGGACCCATATTTTCTGACATCAACGCCTTTGATTTTTCCGAAGATGATGGCTGTCGGAATCGAACCGAATAGATAAGCAAAGACAATTATTCCTAAAATAAACAGTGTAATTTCCATCTGACTGAGTCCTTTCTTCAATATTTCGTTAATGAATACCTCGATATTATAGGTTTTTTATCTTTCATTTAGAAGAGTTTCAAAGTAAAATTATTAGGTGAGGTATTTTAGTATGTCAGAAAACTATAATGCGAGTAATCTTACTGTCCTCCACGGACTTGAACCTGTACGTGAAAGACCTGGAATGTACATTGGATCAACTGATGCTGTCGGTCTCCACCATTTGGTTTGGGAAATCGTCGATAACGCAGTTGATGAAGCCAATGCCGGCTACGGAAAAAATATTTATGTAACAATCCATTCCGATGGATCATTAGAAGTTCAGGATCAAGGAAGAGGTGTTCCTTTTGATTATAATAAAACCGAAAAGATGTCTGGATTCCAGATTGTCTATCAGACTCTTCATGGCGGTGGTAAATTTGATGAAACAAATTACACGTCAGCGGGTGGTCTTCATGGTGTCGGTGCCGCTGTAACTAATGCCCTGAGCCGTTGGATGGAAGTCCATTCCTATCGTGACGGAAAGGATCATTTCATCCGTTTTGATGAGGGTGGGAAGAATTCAACTCCCATCAAGGATTTAGGAAATACCAATAAGAAAGGAACCTGTGTTGTCTTTTATCCTGACAATCGGATTTTTGATGATATAACCTGGAATTTTGAACGAATAGCCAATCATCTTGATGATCAGGCCTGTCTGACTACAGGCGTCACCTTCCATTTGAAAGATGAAAGAACGAACCGTCAGCAGGATTTCTATTATGAAAATGGACTGTTGGAATATTATGCCCGTCATACTATGAATAAAGCTCCCCTGACTAGTCCTATCCACATTTCTGGAACTAGTATGGATAGAATCAGGGTTGAGTGTGTATTTGGCTTTATCCGCGATGAATATAACGAAAAAACCATTGCATTTGCTAATGGAGTCAGAACTTCTGAGGGCGGTTACCATGTTACCGGACTGAGAAAAGCCATAACTTCCTGCTTTAATTCCTATGCAATAAATCATTCCAAAGTCAAGAGCAATGATCCTCTTGATGGTGACTGTCTGAGAGAAGGCTTAGTCTGTATTCTTTCTGTTTGGGTTCCTGAACATCTTCTTCAGTTTGAAGGCCAGACTAAAAGCAAGCTCGGTACCCGAGATGCCTTAAATGCCACTGACAGCGTCATTGAAAGCAAACTCTCCTATTATCTTGAAGAACATGCCAAAGAAGCTGAAGCAGTTATTGATAAGACTGTTATTGAGATGAAAGCCCGTTCCAAGGCCGAAGAAGACCGAAAAAAGGAAAGAGAACTGCTTAAGAGCAAGGCTAGCGGTTTCAATCTTTCCGATAAGCTCACTCCTTGTTCTTCAAAGGAATATCAGCAGAATGAATTATTCATTGTTGAAGGAGACTCAGCCGGCGGTTCTGCCAAAAAAGGCCGTAATCCAAAACATCAGGCTATTCTTCCACTGAGAGGAAAACCTAAAAACACTACTGACATCGATGATGAGAAAGTGCTTCTCGGAAACAAGGAAATCGCTACTCTGATTTATACTATCGGTGCGGGCTATGATTCTGATTTTAAGATTAAGGATATCCATTATGGCAAAGTCATCATCATGACTGATGCTGATGATGATGGAAGCCACATTCAGTCTTTGCTTTTGACCTTCTTCTATAATCATATGAAGCCCTTGATTGAGTCAGGTCATGTCTATATTGCGTGTCCTCCTCTTTATCGTGTCTACAATGCTCGAAAAGAAACCTATTGCTATGATGATTCCGAACTTAAGGCAGCCCAGGATTCCTTTGCCTCCGGTTATCATGTTAACCGCTATAAAGGTCTTGGCGAAATGAATTATGAACAGCTTTCTTCGACCACTATGCAGCCTGAAAAGAGAAAACTTCTGAAGGTTGTTCTGGAAGATGATGAAGACTGCCATGATAAGATAAATATCTTCTTAGGAAAGGATTCTGACCGCCGTAAGGATTGGATCAACAACAACATTGACTTCTCAGTCAAAGACGAATTCCTTCAGGAGGTGAAGAATGAAAAAGACTAAACCGAAGATTACTGTATTTGACGAAAACATCGTTCCTTCACAGATGAGCGATGTTCTGATCGGTGCTTTTAACCGTTATGCTAAGGCCGTCATCACTGACCGTGCCATACCTGATGTCAGGGATGGTCTAAAACCAGTTCAGCGAAGAATTATTTTTGACATGTATTCCCAAGGACAGGTTTCCACTAAGCCTACTGTCAAATGTGCCACCATTGTCGGCCATGTTATGGGTCATTTCCATCCCCATGGTGACAGTTCAATTTATGATGCCTTAGTTCATCTCTCCCAATCATGGAAAATGGAAGCACCTTTGATTGATTTCCAAGGTAACAACGGTTCTATTGATGATGATCCGGCTGCTGCTTACCGTTATACTGAAGCCAGACTTTCCCGTCTTTGTGATTTCCTGACTATGGATATCGATAAAGATACGGTTGAAATGATTCCTACATTTGATGATAAATCACTTGAGCCGACAGTCCTTCCCTGTAAGTTCCCTAACTTGCTGGTTAACGGAACTAATGGTATTGCCGTTGGTTCGACTACCTATATTCCCCCACATAACCTTCATGAAGTGGTTCAGGCTACTATCTACCGTATTAGTCATGCCCGTGCGACTCTGGATAATTTAATGGAGTTCATACCTGGCCCTGATTTCCCAACTGGCGGCATAATCGATGACAAGGAGGCCATCCGTTCCTTATATGAAACCGGACATGGTTCCTTCTATCTTTACTGCAAGAGCGAGATTGATGAAGAGCAGAATACCATTATCATCAAAGAAATCCCTTATGGTGTGGTAAAAATTGATTTCGTGGCTAATCTCAATAAGAGAAAAGATACAGATAATCTTGATAATATTGAAGAAATTGTCGATGAATCTGCCAAAGATGATATCGAAATTGTCATCAAAATCAAAAAGGGAGCTTCACCTTTCGATATCCTTAGCTACCTTCAGACAAAAGGCGTTCTTAGAACGACTATGGGCTGTAATTTCTTGGCTATTGACCGCGGTCATCCAAAGACCATGTCGCTTTTGGAAATGGTTGATGCCTATATTTTCCATCAACGTGAAATGTTCACCAAGGCTGCCAAGTTTGACCTAAAGACTGATGAAGACCGTTTAGAAATTGTCGCTGGTTTAATCAAAGCTTACTCTATTGTCGATGAGCTGATTGGAAAAATTAAGAAATGCTCTGGCAAAGAAGGCGTTAAAGTTATGCTTAAGACTGATTATCTCTTTACTGAGAGACAGGCTGAAGCCATTGCCATGCTGCCGCTTTACCGTTTAAGCAACACTGATATTGTGGCTTTAAAAGGCGAACAGGAACAGCTGAACGCCGATAAGGACAGACTTAATTCCATCCTTACCAATCCTGATAAGCTTGACCATGAGATCGTCAGTACCCTTAAGGAGATTGATAAACAGTTTTCCTGTTCCCGAAAGACGGAAATTCTTGATGAAAAGCAGGATTTCAAAGCTGTTGACCAGACTAAGCTCATTGCCAAAGAGGATTGCTATGTTGCCATCACCAAAGACGGTTATGTCAAACGTTCCAGTCCTAAATCCTTCTCTTCCTCGGCTGAGGCCAATAAGAAGACCGATCCGGTGAATCTACCGAAAATGAAACTTTCCGATAGTCTCGTGTTTTCCGGATTTGCTTCCACTCACGATAATATCCTCTTCTTCACCAATAAAGGAAACTTTGGCTATCTGCCGATTTACCTGATTTCCGATATGAAATGGAAAGAAGAAGGTAAACATCTTAACAACCTGATTACTCTCAAGCAAAATGAAAAGATCATCAAAGCTTTCCTTATCAATGAATTCAAACCTGGCGTTAATGTCGTTATTCTTACTTCTCAGAATAAGATTAAGCGTACTGCCTTGGTTGATTTTGCTCAGACTACAATTACCAGAAAAACTCTTCGTGCCTGTAAGCTGATGAATGACGATGATAAAGTGGTTGATGTTGAGCTGACCAGCGGAAACAGCGATGTGGTTGTTGTTGATTCTTTAGGAAGAGCATCCCGTTTCAACGAAAGTTATATACCTTTGGTTTCGACTTCAGCCTTAGGTGTTAAGGCAATGGCTACCGGAATTGATAAGGAACCGATGATATCTCTGCTTTCTTTTAATTCCACTGAGGCAACTTTGATGCTCATTTTAGCCAAGAAACGTGCTGCCAGAGTTATTTCCTCCGCCAAGCTGGAAGCTACTGAACGTCTGGGAGCCAAAGTTTCTTTGGTCCGTATTTTCAAGAAGAATCCTATGGTGTTAGTCTCGGTAACTAAGGTTGAAAAGAAGCGTGGACAGGTCAGTTTCTCTTCGGCTGTCACCGCCAACAGCAATGTTGTCATTGAACTTACTAATTTAGCACCGGTTGAGCTTAACAGTGAGATGCGCGAAAATCTTCCCGGTCTTCAGGATCAGGAATTGGTTTCACTGAATGATTTCGGTGAAGTCTTAGATGATTCTTTCCTGATTGAGACTCCGAAACCTTCTAAAACCGTTCCTTCAAAAGCCAAAGAAGACAAAGCTGATACTCAGCTTTCTCTGTTTGATCTTTTTGAAAAGGAAAATAGTAAAAAATAGCTAGGTAATGGTATAATAAAATCATGAAAAGGGAATATGTACTTGGATACATTCAGAATGTTTTCCTTATCGATATCAGCTATCTAAAGTCTTTAGGCATTAAATATCTGGTTTGCGACCTTGACCAGACTTTGGCTAGTGCTTTTGATAAGAGTCCTGACCAGCGTGTACTCACTCTCCGGGATGACTTAAAAGAAGCTGGCATTCAGATGATTATCATTTCTAATAATTTTCATAAAAGAGTTTCCCCTTTCTGTGATCAGGTCAAAGTCCCCTACCTCTCATTTGCCTTCAAATTTGCCGGATTCCGTGTCAGAGGGTGGCTGAAGAAAAACCATATTGATGTTAATGACTGTGTCTTTGTCGGTGATCAGCTGATGACCGACGGCATTTATGTCAAACGTATCCGAGGAAGACTTATTCTGACTGATCCTTTAGTCAAGAAAGATAACATTCAGACTATCTTTTTACGAAAAATGGATTATCATAAGAGAGATGTGATGTTAAAAAAGAATAAACTGGGAATCGAGATTCCCAAGAAAGAGGAGGTTCGATAATGTTCTTCAATAAACCGAAAAACAGTGGCTTCACTGCTGAAATCAGAGTCCGACGCTGCTATGGCTGCGGGGCAATCCTTCAGGATACCGACCCTAATGAAGTAGGCTTCATTCCCTCAGAAAAACTTAATTCCGAGGAAGAGATGCTTTGTGAAAGATGCTATAAGCTCAGACATTACTCCAGCTATTCAAAATCTCCTGATTTTAATGTCGATTATATGACCATCCTTTCCAAGGCCAAGGAAACTCAGTCATTGGCTGTCTATGTCATCAATGCTTTCTGTCTTAACGGAAGTTTTCTTGAAGGAATCGGCAAATACCTGCCGGATAATGTTTTAGTTGTCATCAATAAGCGTGACTGTCTGCCTGAAAAATATTCTGATGAATTCATCATCAATCAGGTCAAAGCCAAACTGGCTTTGGAAAACATCAAGCCTAAGGATATTATCATTACTTCTGCCGGTGCTTCCAATACCTCAAATATCTCTAACCTTATGAAGAAAATTTCTTCTCTCAGAAACGGAAAGAGCGTCTATTTCTTAGGAGCTTATCAGGTCGGAAAGAGTTCTATCATTAATTGCTTGTTAATGGATTATTCCAATTCAACTGAAAAAATGATCACTACTTCCCCATACCCGGGAACTACTCTTGATGTTATTTCTATTCCTCTGGATGAGAATTCCTATATGTATGATACTCCCGGCATCTATAATAAGAATTCCTTTGTGTCTTTTATTGAACCGGAACTTGTCAAATACATTCTTCCGAGAAATATGGTACGTCCAGAAATGTATCAGGCTAAAGAAGGACAGAGTTTTGTTATTTCAAATTTCTTCCGCTTGGATTTCATAAGCGGCGATAAAACTGATTTTACTTTCTATAAATCCAACGACCTTTCCCTTCTTAGATGTAAAGT
>Ga0172378_10001932_pt1 | contig 19262 bp, 12 predicted proteins | sample GrowelOW332metaG_FD_119755 | JGI IMG/M metagenome (GOLD analysis project Ga0172378, IMG submission 119755) | Groundwater microbial communities from an aquifer near a municipal landfill in Southern Ontario, Canada - Pumphouse #3_1 metaG | ecosystem: Environmental > Aquatic > Deep subsurface >... | reverse complement strand
TACAAGAGAACAAAGAGCCAAGCTTTTATTTAAACATTATCCTCTCTTAAAAACGGCATATGAACACATATTAGAATTTAGGAGCATATACGAACTTCATTCAAGAAGTGATGCAAAGGATAGACTCTTAAAATGGATAGATAAGACTGAGAGATTACAACTGAAGGAATTTAATACCGTTGCACATACTATCAAATACAACTGCGAGCAAATTCTTTAGAGCTAATCTAAGAGGAGTTACTGATACTGACTTTTTCCGATTCAGACTTTATAAACTTTTCGCTTAGTCCCCAAATATTTCAAGTGAGCCATAATTAATATATAAAATCACATTGTTATTGAGGTTGTTTTTAAAATAAATATTTGAGAAGACTACCATTACAACTCTTTTCCAATAGTCTTAGATCAGTACAAAATACAACAATATTTCTGTATTAATAAAAGGTTTTTGAAAAAAATTGGGGAAATGAAGAAAGAAATTTTTAGAGTTTTATTTTCCTTTGCTGTACTTTATTGTCTTTGTCTATAAAGCATACTCCTAGTTTATTGAGGTTGAAAATTAGCTTGATGTTTTCATTATTATTGATTTTCTTCCATGCTAATTTCATTCCTTTTGACCATGTTATATCATCAATTATTATTATAGACTTATTGGAGAGGTGAGGCAGTATGGTATTGAAATAGTTAACTAATGCGTCTTGGTTATGGTGTCCATCAATAAAGACATAGTCGATTGGATGGTGATCTTCCAATACTTTGCTTAGGTTATCTGAAAAACGTCCTTCTACCGTTTCTATATTAATTAGACCTAGATAGGTAAAGTGTTTTCTGGATTTTTCAATTAATGATGCCGATCCCTCCATGCTTATTAGCTTTCCTGAAGAGTAGATGGTGAGGGCTGCTCCTTGGTAGGCGGCAGATATTCCTAAGTTGGTACCTAACTCTAAGGCTGTTTTGGGTTTAAACTGACTAATAATTTTGTAAAGTAGTAGTGACCAAAATGGCGATTGACTGGAAGAGTTCATTGAAGATACTGTAGTGCTTAATACTTGTCCAATATGCATCTGGCTATCTGTGCGATTGAGATTTGGACTCCCTGCTCCATAATCAGTTACTATTACCTCACTATAGTCTCTTTTAAATTCCTTACGCATGGACTCAATATTATTGACCCAAATCTTATCTTCAATACTTAATTTTTTCCTAATAGTATTAAGAAATACGTTTGCAAATATAGAAACAGATTCATCTTGGTCATTTTTCAATACCCTTGCTCTTGTCCAAGCTCTAAGTAACCAAAATTTCCAAAAAATGAATCTAATAAAAGACTTTGTGTATTTCATTATTTCTTACTATTCTTTGTGTTTTCTTTAATAAAGTTTTTTATTTGGGATAATATTATTGGCGATATTGTTTGTTCTATGGTTGAGTATTCGTCAATCATTCCTGTCTTACTTTCTTGAAATAGGTGATTCATACCAACTGCTGTAAAGATTTGATAATTTTTATTCTTTGCTTTCATAAGTGCTTTCTCTATTGCTGGGAGGTTGTATTGGTAGAGTACTTGTATATCATTGGTTCCATTGATTGCAAAAACTGGCTGCTTAACCTTCTTTAAATAGTCTGATGGGTCGAGCTTAAGGAATGTCCTCATCCACTTTGAACTTAACTGAGCATTGAATTGAGTCCTCATTGCTGGGCTTGTAAACTGAATATTTTTTCTCTTTTCCACATCAATCTTTCTTAATGCCTTTTCATACCATTTATTCATTCTTTTATCTATCTCTTTATTTGATAGGTCTTTTTTTATAAGCTTGTATATTTTATTTAAGGCTGATAATTGGAAGTCAAGGGCATACTTTGGCATATTTGCTTTTTCGAAGAAGGCGGTATTTTGTTGAGTAAGGACATCAATTCCTTTCATGCCTGGACCTGCAAGAAGAATAATAAATTTAATATCTGAGTTTTGAGATGCAGAGATTGAAACAATGGCTCCTCCTTCGCTATGACCAAGCATACCAATATTGTTATTATCTATATTAGGATGATTTTTTAACATCTTAAATGCAGCTTGTGCATCAATAGCATAATCGAGAGTTGTGGCATTTATTATTGAGGAATCAACAGTTTCAATGCCCCATCCTCTATCGTCATATCTAAATACGCCAATACCATTCCTTGTTAGATAATCTGCAATTACTTTAAAAGGCTTATGTGCGAATATTTCTTCATCTCTATTTTCAAGACCTGAGCCTGTAACAAGAATTACGCAAGGATATTTCCCTTCTTTAGAAGGTAGAGTTAGGGTTCCTTTAAAATCGTAGTTTACTCCTGGAACCTTAAAACTTAGTTCTTCCTCAATATATGGATAAGGTGGCTTTGGCTCTTGAGGACGTTTTATTTCAAATGTTTTATCGGTCTTAGCTAAAACTAAGTCCTCGGAGACAAATCCTTGTTTAAATATTGCAAAAATACTATCCTTAGTCTCATTATACTTTCCCCTAAAGACAAGTCCCATATTCTTAATTGAAAATAGTATAGAATCACCTTCTATTCTTTGCTTTGTTACTCCAAACATTTCTTTTGTTTGTGAGGGAGAGCCCATAAGTATTATTGTTGTGTCGGGACTCTGTTCTATCTTCAATGTTATTGGGAGCAACTGCACCGAAACTTTTAATTCTCCATACCAATTTGTTGTTTGAGCTTCTACTTTTTGATAAAACAGACTAATTAACAAAATAATTGCTCCCAATAACACTCCACTTTTTCTCATATCTTTCTTTCTTTTCTACTTTACAAAAATCTCTATCTTAAGCTTAATAACCAAATATCTCTTCTAAACTAAGGGTTTCAACCTTCCCATATTTTTCTAAAGCCTTTAAATTAACTTGGTCTTTATTACCTAAGATAACGTAGGTTCTTGGCTTTAATTTGATATATTGATTATTAAATTTAACTATATCATCCATCTTTATATTAGGAATTGCTTCAAACATAGTCTTGTTTGGGCTGGACTTCCTTCCCATTTTCAAATCTCTTAGATAAGAATATATTATATTTTCTTTTATTATGCGGGATGTTCTATAATTAGAAATCATTGCATCCTTAGCTAAATCAAAGTTTTGTTGTGCTATAGGCATTTTATCAAACAGTTCATTGAAGGCATCGAAGGCATCAATTACCTTATCGTTTTGAGTAGCTATATGAGACATATTTTGATAATAGCCATCTATACGTGATGGGGAAATGTATCGTGATGATGATTGATAAGCCAAAGAACGTTTTTCTCTTAATTCTTGAAATACTATTGAGTTCATAGATCCTCCAAAATACTGATTATAGAGAGCTATTACAGGAGCTTGGCTTTCATCGTAAATACCACCTCTTGTTAGCTGGCGACAATAAGATTGCTTAGCATCATAATGAACAAAATATACTTTATTTTCCTTTGTTGGGATAGGATCGATTTGCTTAACCTTAGGTGCAAGCTTTAGTTTCTTTGGAGATGAAGTATGTTTTGCATTTAATAGCGTTTTTAACTCTTCTATAGAAATATTGCCATAGAAATGAACCCTATGTTGATAATTTGTTAGGTCATTAATATCGTTCATTATCATATCTGGACTTAGTTTCAAAAGTTCAGATTCTGGGATAAGGTCGTAGTGAGCATTTTCTTTTCCGTAAGTTACATAATTAGTAAGAGCAGAAAAACAACTTGCTTGCTTTGCCTTAGCGTCATTCCTATTTTTCAAGATATTTTTTACAATATTATCGAGTGCTTCCTTTTCAATTCTTGGGTTGCTTAGTATTTCTTCTAATAAGGTTATTGCAGAAGGCAGGTTTTCCGAAAGTCCACTTAGGGTTATTCTTGTGAAATCATCTCCTGAAGATATTCTAATATTACAAGCTAAATTATAGAACTGTGTTTTAATCTCTTCAACTGATAGCTTAGGGGTTGAAAGCTGACTTTGATAATATCCTACTAGGCCTAAACGCTTATTGGATAATACTCCAAAATCATATTCATAAGCCAAATAGAAAGTTTCGTTTTGAGTGTTTGGCACATATATTATCTCTGCTCCATTATCTAGTTTAGCAAGCTTTAGGTCTTTAGTGTAATCCACAAACACTGGTTCGATTTCCTTAACCACTGAACGTTGAATATCTTCAAAGAATTTTGATTTTAAATCTCTATTAACATGGATTGGAGTAATTGGTGGTTTCTCAACCTTTTCAATTTCCTTTACTTCTCCTTGTAGTTTCTTAATCACGACATAATTATTGTCTTGGAATATTTCTCTTGCAAAAGAGACAAGTTCGTCTTTTGTTACCTTTGTCATAATATCCATTTGGCTTATTGTTTTTGCCCAGCTTTGCCCTGAAAGATAACTTGTAACCATCTTCATTGCTCTTGAATTATTAGTTTCAAGGCTATTTATCTCAGATAGTTTTTCATTGTTAATAATAGACTTTAGTATGCTTTCATCCCAGTCGCCTGCTTTTAATATTTCAATTTGCTTAAGGAGTAAATCTCTTAATTCATCTAAGCTCTGACCTGTTTTTGGAGTTCCACGAAGGATAAAAGAAGCATAATCATTAAGATCATAAACTCCTGAACCTACATTGGAAGCCAATTGTTTTTGATTAATATTTATATCCATTATCCCTGAACTACCATTATTTAATACTCTGTCTAAGAGATTTGCAAGTATTACTTCATGAGATGTTGAACCTGCATTAATTCTAAAAGCAATTGTTAAGTTTTCTGCCTCAAGCCCTAAAACTTCAAGAGTTTTAACACTCTCTATTGGCTCCTCTGGTTTATAATTAAAAGCTGGCACTTTCTTAGCAGGAATAGATCCAAAATACTTATCAATCACCTTAATTGCTTGCTCTGGTTCAAAATCTCCACTCATTGCAATACAATAGTTATTTGGGACATAGTAGGTGTCGAAGAATTTATTAATAGCTACCATTGAAGGGTTGCGGAGGTGTTCTGGACTACCAAGAGTTGTTTGTGTTCCATAAGGATGATTAGGGAATAAAGCAAATAGCATTGCGTCATTAGTCTTACGCCTATCATTTATTAGTGACATATTCTTTTCCTCATAAACTGTTTCAAGCTCTGTATGGAAAAGACGAAGGACAGGATTTTGGAAACGATCAGATTGAATCCTAGCCCAATTTTCAATTTGGTTGGAAGGGATGTTTTCTTTATAATATGTAAAATCATTTGAAGTTGCAGCATTGGTACCATTTGCACCAATAAGTTTCATTAATTTATCATATTCGTTAGGTATGGCAAGCTTGGAAGCTTCAAAAGACAACTTATCTATTTGCTTATATATATTAGCTCTCTTTTCATTGTCTGTTTCTCTTACATAATCCTCGTATAGATCTTCTATCTGTTTAATATATTTACTTTCGGCCTCCCAGTCAGTTGTTCCTATTTGCTTTGTACCCTTAAACATTAGATGTTCAAAATAATGTGCAAGACCAGTAGTTTCAGCAGGATCATTCTTAGATCCAGCCCTAACTGCAATATAGGTTTGAATCCTAGGCTCTTCTTTATTTACGGACATATAAACCTTTAATCCATTTTTCAAAGTGTATATTACTGCATTAAGGGGGTCGTTAGCTAATCGTTCGGCCTTATAATCTTGCGAATTATCATTAATAGATAATTTCATTTTTACATTAGGATCAATATTTATTTGAGCAAAAACTGATTGGGAAAGACAAAACACAAGTAGCATCCCAAAGAAAAATCCTATTCTTTTCATTATTCTTGTTTTTAAGTATTAAATTTGGCTCAAAATTACAAAGAAAAATCGTAAAAATATAGAATCTTAAAATAAATTACTATCAATTTATCGTTTACTAAGAAAGGTCTTGATTTTTTTTATATTTAATTAGTCGTTTTATCTTATAGAATACTAATTAAGCAAATAGATACTAAGACTTTAAATAATATAAATATGAAATTCAACAATGGGAAACAATAATACTCCTACAATTAAGAAAACCTTTCCAGTACTTCAAATGGGATGCGCCTCATGTGCTGTAAATATTGAGAATCTATTAAAATCTGAACAAGGTGTTGTTAGCGTTAATGTCAATTATGCCTCATCTTCAGTAATATTAGAATTCATTCCTCAAGAAACAAATCCTGAGATATTGAAAAAAAGCGTACAGTCTATAGGTTATGATTTACTTATTTATGAGGAAGAAAATAATAACCAGCAAGTTGAAGACATAAATAGTAAGAAGTTTAAGGAGTTAAAGAGGAAGACAATCGGAGCAGTATTACTCGCTCTTCCGATATTCATAATATCTATGTTCTTTATGAATATACCTTATGCCAACTATATTATGTGGGCTCTTGCTACACCTGTATTATTTTTCTTTGGTAAGAGCTTCTATATAAATGCCTTCAAGCACGCCAAGCATTTTTCTGCCAATATGGACACATTAGTTGCTCTAAGTACAAGCGTGGCATATTCCTTTAGTGTATTCAATGCCCTATATCCTGAGTTTTGGACTAATAGAGGATTAGAAGCTCATGTTTATTTTGAGGCCGTTGCGGTAATAATTGCATTTATACTTATTGGTAAACTATTAGAAGAAAAGGCAAAGGGCAATGCTTCCTCTGCTATTAAAAAACTAATGGGACTACAGCCAAATACTGTTATGGTTGTCAAGGATAATGGGAACCAAGTTGAAACTCCATTAGAGAATATTATTATTGGGGATATCATTATTGTTAAACCTGGGGATAAAATTGCAGTTGATGGAGAGCTTACGGAAGGATCTTCTTATGTTGATGAGAGTATGTTGAGTGGAGAACCTATTGCATCACTAAAAGCAGAGACCAATAAAGTATTTGCAGGGACCATCAACCAAAAGGGTAGTTTTAAGTTTAGGGCAGAAAAGGTTGGCTCAGAAACTATGCTTGCTCATATTATTAAAATGGTTCAAGATGCACAAGGATCTAAGGCTCCTGTCCAAAAATTAGTTGATAAAATTGCAGGTATTTTTGTTCCATCAGTAATAATAATATCAATTATTGCATTTATTATTTGGATTGTCTTTGGTAGTGATAATGGTTTGACTCATGGAATACTTGCATTAGTAACGGTTTTGGTTATAGCTTGCCCTTGCGCATTAGGACTTGCAACACCAACAGCAATTATGGTTGGGATGGGAAAAGGAGCTGAAAACGGGATTTTGATAAAAGATGCTGAAAGTCTTGAATTATCAAAGAAGATAAATGCTATTGTATTAGATAAGACAGGAACAATAACTGAAGGAAAGCCAATGGTAACAGATATTTTTTGGCTTAATAATGATGACTCCTCAAAGGCAATTCTAGTAAGCTTAGAGAACCAATCTGAGCACCCATTAGCTGATGCTATAATTGATTATTTTGGTGATACAGAACAGGCTATTATTACGGGTTTTGAAAGCATTACAGGAAAAGGAGCTAAAGCAAGTATAGGAAATGCAATATATATAGCAGGGAATAAGAACCTTTTGATTGAAAATAATATTCAATTTGACAAAGATCTTATTGAAAAGTCAAAAGAATTAATAAAGCAATCAAATTCCATAGTTTGGTTTTCCGATAATGAAAAAGCCTTAGCTCTCATTGGGATTGAAGATAAGATAAAACCAAGTTCCAAAGAAGCTATTAAGAAATTGAGAAATTTGGGGATAGAAATATATATGCTAACTGGCGACAATCAAACCTCAGCAGAGCTTATTGCTAAAAAGGCAGGTATAGAACATTATAAGGCTGAAACACTACCACACCAAAAGGCTGAATTTGTAAGGAACTTACAAGAAAGAGGGAAGATTGTTGCTATGATTGGAGATGGAATAAATGACAGTGCAGCCTTAGCTCAAGCTAATATTAGCATTGCAATGGGGAAGGGATCTGATATTGCGATGGATGTTGCAAAGATGACCATAATATCTTCAGATTTAAATAAAATCCCTATGGCGATAAAGCTATCCAAACAAACAGTTATTACAATAAAACAAAATCTATTTTGGGCATTTATCTATAATATTATAGGTATCCCAATTGCTGCCGGCCTACTTTATCCTATTACTGGATTCTTACTTGACCCAATGATAGCAGGAGGAGCCATGGCACTAAGCAGTGTTAGTGTAGTTAGTAATAGCCTACGCCTAAAATTAAAGAAATAGATCTTTGTTTCAGGATTTTCTTCCCTTGTTTTAATTTATTATTATAGGGTTTGGATATATAGAAAAATAAGGGACTATATATTATATCGTCCCTTATCTTTTTATATTAGTTTATTCAATTTTCTCAATCTGGATTTGAGTGAATATATGGATTATTATTGGTTGTTATTCCTGATGAATCAACTTTTAGGCTTGAGCTTTCTCTTATTTCGGAATGTTTAGTTAATGGAATTTCCATATTGTATTGTTGGTAAGCTGGAATATTAATTACTTCGTCTAAACCATTCTTATCCTGCATCTTCCTTGAAAGCTCTTCCATCCTTCTTTGACGTTCATACATCAATTTTTCTAAATCTTCAGTATAGTGAGGATTGGTTGAGATTGGTTGTTTTGGTGCGATTCGATTATCATATCCTGTGTTGGATGAGCTAAGATTACTAACAGGTTTTTCGGCCACAATTGTTTCTATTGAAATTTCAGCCTGAGTCTTAACTCTCTCTATTCCCAAAACACTTCTATCTACAATTGTTTCGTTACTAACTGGGTTATCATTTGTTCTTGATGTTGGGTGAAAAGAACCTGGGCTTGAATCTAATTCTTTTCTAATAGTTTTTGTACTAGCTTGAATACTTACTGCTAATTCTTCTTCTTTTTTAGCCTCTGTTTTTATTAGGAAAGGAGCATTTGCAATTTCTTGCTCAGCTTTTTTAATAATATCTACTACGGATTCAGTTTTTGTCTCTGCCTTAACTTCTACTTTTACTTCATTATTTATTGGTTCTTCAATCGTAAGTTTAGTAGCCTCAAAGTTGGTCTTTCTCTCGTATGGATTATAGATTGCTTTTTCTTCAAATCCTGTTGCGACTAGAGTAATATCTATTCTGTCTTGGTAAGATTCATCGTATTTTAGGCCCCAGATAATATCTGGCTCATTACCTGTTTGAGTTTGAATGTATTCTGCAATAACTGCATATTCATCCATAGTAATTGAATATTCTTCATTCGGTGATGTGGTTATATAGAGGAGCATATTCTTTGTTCCCTTTATCTCACAGTCATTTAATAGGTCTGATGTTGCAGCCTGCTGAATTGCTTCAAGTGCTCTTTCTTCTCCTGAGCCATAACCGGTTCCGGTTCCCATTATTGCTACTCCAGAATCTTTCATCACACTTTGAACGTCTCTAAAATCAACCATAATGTAGGCATTGCTTGTGATAATTTCTGCAATTCCTTTGGCTGCTGTAAGCAGAACATCATCCGCCATTGGAAACATTCTTGGTAATGGTATATTTCCTCTTTCTCTAATTTTATCTGTATTAACAACAATTATTGCATCAACATATTGTTTTAAGTTTCTTATTCCTTCTTCTGCTTGTTCCTTCCTCCTTTTCCCCTCAAATGATAAAGGTAGAGTTACAATTGCAACTACCAAAATCTGATCTTCAAGCTTTTCGCCTTCATCATTAGTAAACTCTATCTCTTTTGCAAACTTTGCTATTATTGGAGCTGCACCTGTTCCTGTTCCTCCTCCCATTCCAGCTGCAATAAAAAGCATTTGAGTATTATTACTCAGCATTTCTTTAATTTCTGCCTCTGCCTTAATTGCTGCCTCTCTTGCTCTCTCAGGGCAATTGCCTGCACCTAAACCATCTTTACCAATTTTGATTTTATTTTGGATAGGACTTGCGTCTATCGATTTTTGGTCGGTATTGCAAACAATGAAATCTACTCCTTCTATTCCCTTATTGTACATATGATTGATTGCATTCGTTCCTCCTCCACCTACACCAATTACTTTGATATAGTTTGAGTTTTCCTTAGGTGCTTCAAATTGTAACATTTATCTATCGTTTTATTTATTTTACTTACTCTAAAATTACTGCTTTATATATGTATTTCAATTTGTAAAGGTACTAATTAAACACAACATGATTATATGCCATCTCTATTAGTTTTTAACAACATATTGTTTATAACCTCTACTACTCAGGACCATCTTCCTTAAAAAGTCCCTCAAGCCATGATATTATAGAACTCTTAGTCTTGCCGTCTGAAGATTTCTTCTTATTTGGAATTTCTTCAATCACCTCTTCCTCAATAATTTCTTCTTCTACCTCTTCTTCTATTGCATCAATTGGAATTGCCATTGGATGCTTGCTTAACCTATTGTCTTTATCTAGCTTTTTTAATCCCTCTAAAATTAAACCTATACCTGTCGCATGCATAGGATGTGTGATTTCTTCGGTAATTGTTCCTCCCAAATGGTCTTCAGGCGTGCCTACTCTTGCATCAATTCCTGTTAGATATTCAGTTAATTGAACAATATCTTTCATTTTTGCACCACCTCCCGACAAAACAATACCTGCGATTAACTTTCTCTCATATTTCTTGCTTCTAATCTCAAATAATACTTGGTCTATTATCATTTCCATTCTTGCTTGAATAATTCCTGCGAGGGTTTTCATTGATATTTCTCTTGGCTCTCTTCCTCTAAAACCAGGTATTGCAATTATCTCATCTTCTTTTGCGGACGCACTTAAACAAGATCCAAAACGAGTTTTTAAGGCTTCAGCTTGGGTTTTAATTATTGAGCATCCTTCTTTAATGTCCTCTGTAATAACATTTCCGGCTAAAGGGATAACTGCTGTATGGCGTAGAATTCCATCATGAAAAATTGCCATATCTGTTGTACCACCTCCAATATCAACCAAACAAACTCCGGCCTCCTTTTCACTAGCATTAACAACTGCTTCTGCCGATGCTATTGGTTCAAGAATTAGGTTTCTAACCTTACAATTAGCCATTTCAACACTCCTAACAATATTCTCAATATTCGTAACATTACCTGTTATTATATTAAAATTACCTTCCAAACAAGATCCTGGCATACCAATAGGGTTAATCACATCTCCTTCTCCATCAACAATGAAATCTTGAGGAACTACATGAATTATCTTCTCTCCTGGTTGAAGAACAAGGTTTTCTTGATCTTTTATTAATCGTTCTCTATCACTTTCCTTAATGATATGGCCCTTAGATTCAAGCATTATGTTTCCTCGGTGTTGAATATTTCGGATTTGATTTCCTGCAATCCCCACAAAAACCTCTTTAACCTTATAACCTGTTTTTTGTTCAGCCTCGTCAATTGCTTTCTTTATTGAGTTTGAAGTTAGTTCAATATTTCTAACCACACCTCTTTCAACACCAATTGATTCAGATTTACCCATACCGAGAACTATAGGTTTTCCTTCTTCGTCTCTAGAGCCTATGAAAACTGCTATTTTTGTTGTACCAATATCGATGCCAACTACTATTTCTCTTTCCATATCAATTTGTTTTTTATTTTATTTATTCTTTGTTAATTATAGTTGTTGTATTTCCTTCATCTTGAATACCTGATTGAGATTTCTTAGTACAAACCACTTGATTTCTATATCTCAAATCAACAACACTATAATTATCCCATCCTATTATCGTAAAGCTATCTTTATATAAATAACTTAATTTAATTAATTGAGTTTCCAAATCATTCCCTTCATCTATCTTTATCACATAATTTCCAATCTTTGGAATAAGTTCAAAGCTTCCATTCTTATTTAAATATATTTGGTCAATTTGATAATTGAGTATAGAGTCGTTTTGAAGACGTTTTGCAATTAAGAATAAATTTGAAAGATTTTTCTCCATCCCTTTCTTATCCTTAATGTTAACAGTATCTATTGATCCTTTTTTCAAAATACTCAAATTCATATCAATATAACCACTTGCCACAACCACATCAGTTGATTCATCTTTGTTAATCTCAATTATCTTACCTTCTTTATCTATATAATATTGCTTCTCTCTCTGTGTATAAATTCTCACAACAGGCTCTCTTTGCTTAATCTCAATTTTCAAAACACCTTTTAAAGTATGATAGACCTCTGCCTTTTCAACATAAGGTTTATTCATTAAAAATTCTTCAATATCTTTTCCCTCAACAGTTTTTCTCTCCTTATTCACAAACTTACCAAACCTTGACTCCAATTCTTCTGATATTAATTCCTTAGTTATTATTGTATCAGTCTTTCCGTAACTTACTAAAACATCAAGCTGTTTAATCTTTTGATTTTGCACAAAAATATTAGACCCAACCACAATTGCAATCAAGATAATGATAATAAATAACATTACTAATATTTTCATGCCTTTTTTACTCATCTTTAAATCTTTTTTCAATTTGAGGAACTAATTCGGAAATATCTCCTGCACCAATAGTTACTAATATTTCTGGATACAAGGCTTCTAATAAATCTAACAGCTGCTCCTTACTACTATAATATCTATTCATATTATTAATCTTATGTAACAACATTATAGAATCAACCCCTATAATAGGTTCTTCTCTAGCAGGATAAATATCTAAAAGAACCACCTCGTCGAAACCATTTAATTCCTTTGCAAACTCATCTGCAAAATCTCGAGTTCTAGAATAAAGATGTGGCTGAAAAACCCCTGTTAGTTTTCTATTAGGATATTGAAACCTTAGAGACTCAACAAGAGCCTTAATTTCATTTGGATGATGAGCATAATCGTCAATATAAACTAAATCCTTTCTATTTATAACAACCTCAAAACGTCTTTTTACCCCACTAAATGATGCAATACTTTGACGCATTTCCTCTTCACTTACTCCACAAATTAAAGCTATTCCAATTGCCATAACTGCATTTTCAACATTATGAACTCCACCATAATTTAAGCAAATATCATAATATATCTTTTCAGGAGTTCTTAAATCGAAATAATATCCTCCATTAGAACATCTAATATTAATTGCATAATAATCAGCATCAACTCCACGAATTGCATAAGTATGCTTCGCTGATGTATTATTTTCAAAAAGATGTAAATCTATTCCTTTTTTCAAAAACAATACTTCACTAGTCTTATTTGCAAACTCAATAAAGGATTTCTGCATCTCTTTATAATCACCATAAACATCTAAATGATCAGCATCCATTGCAGTTATTGCTGAAATGGTTGGATCAAGTTGTAAGAAAGACCTATCATATTCATCAGCTTCTACAACAACATAATCACTATTTTTATTTACCACATAATTGGAATCAAAATTCTTAGAAATTCCACCCAAAAATGCACTACACCCAACGCTACTATTATAAAGAATATGAGCAATCATAGTTGAGCAAGTTGTTTTCCCGTGTGAACCAGCAATGGCAATACATTTCTTATTTTTAGTTAACTCTCCTAAAATCTGAGAACGCTTTTCCATTTTAAACTTATTATCAATAAAATAATTATAAATTTTATTATTGTGAGGAATTGCAGGAGTATAAATAACCAAATCAATATCACTGGGAATTTCAGATACCTCATCCTCGTAGGTAATTATCATACCTTCTTTTTCTAACTCTAATGTTAGAGGAGTGCTTATGCGATCATATCCATAAACCTTATTCCCCAAATCCTTCATGTAACGAGCAATAGCACTCATCCCAATTCCTCCAATTCCCAAAAAATAATATGTTTTCATCTTATTAATAACCTTAATATTTATATAAAACCACTTCTATTTCTTTTCTAATAACTCTTCAAGAACTTCAAGAATCCTTTGATCGGCATCTCTTACCCCCAATTTCTTAATATTATCACTTAATTGAGTTTGCTTTATCTCATCTTTCAAAAGAATAGCCAACTTATCAATAAGATCTCCTCTTGAATCAATATCCTTAACTAAAATCGTAGCATCTTTATCAACCAAGGCCATAGCATTTTTTGTTTGGTGATCTTCCGATACATTAGGACTTGGAACTAAAATTGTTGGTTTTCCAATAACACATAATTCACTAATTGCAATCGCACCAGCTCTTGAGATAATTGTATCTGCTATACTATAAGCCAAATCCATTTCATAAATGAAATCAAATACTTTAATATTATTGGATTCAAATACACTTGCTTCTTGTTTAGCTTGCGAAAAATAGTTCTTCCCAGTTTGCCAAATCAATTGGATATCATTTTCCACAAAATACCTTATTCCTTTTGCTATACTTTCATTTATCGTTAGAGCACCTAAGCTACCCCCAACAACCAAAACAGTTTTCTTTGAGCCATCTAATTCAAAATAAGAAACAGCATTCTCTCTCTTTTTCTCAATATCAACTATATTTTGACGAACTGGATTTCCAGTAAAACATATCTTGCTTTCTTCAAACCACCTATTCATCTTATCATAAGCTACACATATTTTGGAAACATTCTTTGCAAGTAGCTTATTGGTTATTCCCGGATAAGAATTTTGTTCTTGAATTAACGTTGGTATTTTTAGACTTATTGCAGCTCTAAGAGTTGGACCAGAAGCATATCCCCCAACACCAATAACTATATCTGGTTTAAAATCCTTTATTATACTTCTTGCCTTAAGAGTACTAAAAACAACTTTAAATGGGAAACTAATATTCTTCCAAGTAAGACGTCTTTGTAAACCACTAATCCATAAGCCTTCAATCTGATAACCTGCCTGAGGAACCTTTTCCATCTCCATCCTCGATTTTGCTCCAATAAAAAGAATATCTGCATCAATATATTTTTTCTTAATAACATTAGCAATTGCCACTGCAGGAAATATATGTCCACCTGTTCCTCCACCACTAATTATTACTTTCATATCATTATATTTTATTAATTGACAATTTCATTTGATTCATTCTCTTCCAAAGACGATTCTTCATCAATAATATCTTGTTGCAAAGAAACCTTTTCTTGATCTTTATTTGCTTCTGCACTAATACTCAAAACAATTCCTAAGGCAATACAAGAAAACAAGAAAGATGTCCCACCATAGCTAATAAAAGGTAGAGTTTGACCTGTTACAGGAGCAAGTCCTGTTGCAACAAACATATTGATTAAGGCTTGGAAAACTATCATTATTATTAGTCCAATTGCACAAAAAGCACCAAAATACCCCTTAGAACGCCTCGCCACCTGAATACCTCTATAAAGTAATATTAAGTATAGGGCAATTACAACCAATCCTAATAATATACCTCCCTCTTCAATAATTATTGAAAAAATAAAGTCATTATGGCTCTCACTTAAGAACCTTGCCTGAGTAGTATTCCCTACAAATTTACCAAAAAAACCACCAGTTGCGATTGCCATTTGAGCTTGATTAGATTGAGTGATTACCATCTTATCTGGATTTCTAAACTCCTCGATCCTATTAATCCAAGTTCCACCTCTGGATAGCAAATCAGGTTTTGTTTGAAGAATAGTAAATATAGTAATAATTCCAATAATTCCAATAAGAACAATCATCCCTAAGTATTTAAGATTAATCCTCCCAATAAACATCATAACAAAACAAATCATAAAAAGAATTGCAGCATTAGAGAAGTTTTCAGGGAAAATCAAAATACATATTCCCAAAATAACAAGTATTAATCTTTTAAAAATATCCAAAGACTTTATATTCTCTTGATTCAAAGCAAGCATTCTTGCCACATAAACAATCAAAACAATCTTCACAATTTCTGAGGGTTGGAACTGTCCAATTAGAGGAATGGTTAGCCAACGAGCAGCAGCCTTATCCCCCAAAGAACCTATTAATAAAGTTACTATAAGTATGCCAAAAGAAAAAAGAAGTCCAATCTTAGCAAACCTTGAAAAATAAGTATATTTAATATGATGAACAGCATATAAGACAAAAGTTCCTAAGATAAGGATAAAAATATGCTTAGTAAACATCCCCATTGGAGTGCCACCTTGTTTTTCATAAACAGTCTTTCCTAATGTACTATATACCTCTAGGCAAGATATAGCCATAAGCAAAAGGAAGACCATCCAAATAATCTTATCACCCTTAATCTTAATCTTGAAATTCTTAATCTTGTTTGCCATTATTAATTAAAGTAACTATAAATTATTTACTCTACTACAAAATTCTAATCCTCTTTTCTCAATGTCTTCATTAGCTCCATTTGCAGGAGAATATAAAACAACATCCCTTTCTTGTGCCACAGCAGATGCCAAAAGCACAGCATCTTTCATATCATTAACAGGTAGGATGGTTGGGATTATATCTTTAAAAGTAGATTTCAAGTTCTCAGTATTTTTACCAAACATAATCAGTACCGACACCTTTTCCTCACAAACACTCATAAGACTTGTGTAATCCTTTGTTCCTAAATCGTCATTTGCAATCCAAATAATCCTGCTTGGTATTTGTTCCATAGTAAACCAAGTTATATTATTATTAGTTGAGAAAGCGTCATTTATATAATTAACATCTTTAATTGTTGCAACCAACTCTCTTTTATTTTTCTCATCTTTCGGAGTTGCAAACATATTATATAGATCCTTTCTCTTAAATAATATCTCATCGTAAGTTCTGCCAGCAAGATTAGTATATACTTTCTTTGCTCCTTGTTTTGCTAATAAATCTATATTCATTGTTTATCTAAGTTTAAGAGTTATGATTGATACGACTGCGAGGATTATACTGATAATTAAGAACCTCATCACAATTTTAGGTTCCGCATATCCTTTTTTCTGATAATGGTGATGAAGTGGAGCCATCTTAAAGAATCGCTTCCCCTCACCATATTTTTTCTTAGTAAATTTGAAATAACCAACCTGGATTACAACAGATAGACTCTCTGCAAAGAAAACCCCACAAAGAACTGGTATAAGCAATTCCTTTCTAATAAGGACAGCAATAACAGCAATAATTCCACCTAAAGCCAATGAGCCAGTGTCTCCCATAAAGATTTGAGCAGGATATGTATTATACCAGAGAAACCCAACCGTTGCTCCTACAAAGGCAGAAATGAAAATTGTTAGCTCCCCAGCATTGGGAATAAACATTATATTGAGATAATTGGCAAATATAATATTACCCGATATCCATGCCAATATGCCGAGAGTTGAACCAACAATTGCCGAAACACCTGTTGCTAAACCATCAATTCCATCAGTGAGATTAGCCCCATTAGAAACAGCAGTAATAATAAAGATCACTATAGGAATAAATATTATCCAAGCCCATTTCCTATAATCCTTACCTATCCACTTAACTAATGAAGAATAATTAAACTCATTATTTTTGAAAAACGGAATAGTAGTCTTTGTTGATTGTTTAGCTCTTTTAGAAAAATCGATTGTAGCCTTTTCGTACTTGGTTTCATTTTGGATATTATGAGTACTTGTATATTTTTCAACCTCTACCTTTTCTTTAATGGTAATACCTGGATGAAAATAGATTAAAGCGCCAACAACTATTCCCAAAACCACCTGACCTATAATCTTAAACTTCCCTTTTAAGCCCTTCTTATCGTGCTTAAAAACCTTGATATAATCATCCAAAAAACCTATAAAACCAAGCCAAACAGTGGTTAAAATCATTATTTGTATATATATATTGTCTAATCTGGCAAATAAAAGTGTAGGAATAATAATGGCAGCAAGAATTATAATACCTCCCATTGTTGGAGTACCTTCTTTTTCCTTTTGACCATCGAGTCCTAATTCACGAACAGACTCTCCTATTTGCTTTCGGCGAAGAAAAATAATTATCCTCTTACCATAAACAATAGTAATAAACAAAGATGTAATAACTGCCAAAGCTGCACGGAAAGAGATATAATGAAAAACTCCTGCCCCCGGCAATCCAAACTCAACATCAAGCCATGTAAATAAATGGTATAACATAATCTTTAATATTTTAGTACTTCTTCTTTATCATCAAAATGAAATTTAACTCCATTAATTTCTTGATATTTCTCATGGCCCTTCCCTGCCACAAGAATTACATCTTCACTTGTTCCAATCATACAAGCCATCTTAATTGCATCATGGCGATTTGTAATTGAAAATGTGTTTTTAAGATTTATAATATCTAAACCAACTTTCATCTCCTCAATTATCCTATCAGGATCTTCTGTTCTTGGGTTATCACTTGTTAGAATTAGTATATCAGAATTTTCAGCACCAATCTTAGCCATAATTGGTCTCTTAGACTTATCCCTATCGCCACCACAACCAATAACTGAAATTAATTTTCCACGACCATCCCTAATTTGGTTAATAGTCTTAATAACATTTATCAAAGCATCTGGAGTATGAGCATAATCAATAATAGCCTTAGTTTGCTTTGATGTAGCAACGCAGTCGAATCTTCCCTCTGCAGAATCCAATTGACTAATTGCTCTTAGAGTTTCATCCTTAGTTAGACCTAATAAAATAGCAGTTGAGTATATTGTTAATATATTATATGCATTAAATCTCCCAACCAATTTGGTCCATAGCTCAGTGTTATCAATCGTTAATAATTGTCCCTCGAAGCTATCCTCAAGTATTAGAGCATGAAAGTCTGCCATAGTTTTTAAACTATAAGAATATTTCTTAGCCTTCGTATTTTGAAGCATAATATCACCATTTACATCATCAAGATTGGTTAATGCAAATGCAGTCTTTGGCAAATTATCAAAGAACCTCTTCTTCGCTCTAATATATTCTGAGAAAGTCTTATGAAAATCCAAATGCTCATGAGTAATATTGGAGAATATGCCACCACTAAACTCAACTCCAGCTATCCTTTTCTGAATAATTGCATGCGAGCTAACCTCCATAAAGACATATTCACACCCACTATCAACCATTTCAGCAAATAAACTATTCAGTTCAATTGCATTTGGAGTAGTATGAGTGGAAGCTATCTCTATATTATTTATCTTATTAACTATTGTGGAAACCAAACCTGTCTTAAAACCCAAGTTCATAAAAAGGTTATGAAGTAGGGTAACAGTAGTAGTCTTCCCATTGGTTCCTGTAATTCCAATAATATTTAATTTCTTAGATGGATTATTGTAGTAGCAAGAAGCAATATGACCTAAAGCATCACTCGAATCCTTAACCACAAAAAACTTTATACCCTCTCTAAGGTCTTCGTTTTCTTGATAAGCCTTTGGTATGTATTCACAGACAATAGACGTAGCTCCCTTATCAATTGAAGAAGCTATAAAGTCGTGACCATCAACCATAGTCCCTCT
>Ga0172378_10001931_pt1 | contig 19271 bp, 14 predicted proteins | sample GrowelOW332metaG_FD_119755 | JGI IMG/M metagenome (GOLD analysis project Ga0172378, IMG submission 119755) | Groundwater microbial communities from an aquifer near a municipal landfill in Southern Ontario, Canada - Pumphouse #3_1 metaG | ecosystem: Environmental > Aquatic > Deep subsurface >... | reverse complement strand
AGAATAGTTGACTAACTAGAGGGGTTAAGTATATAATATCACTTGTATTCCGACGTAGCTCAATGGTGGAGCAAGAAGCTGTTAACTTCGAGGTTGCTGGTTCGAGTCCAGCCGTCGGAGCCAAGCTGAGCAGTGAAAAAGGGTGACCAGGTTCCATGACCGATTCCCCTGATTAACTCCTTAGCTAGACGTAAAAAAAGTCAGACTTAACAACTGACAAAAAGGTTAGAACCGCCAGAAATGGCGGTTCTTTCTATTCCACCTCTGTTGCTTAGTTCTAAAGTTGACCAGTCCTGTATATGGCGGCTGGGCAGTTGAAAAGCCGACCGGGTTCCTAGACTATTTATGATTAACGTATTTTATATCGAACATCTTCAACGATTTCACCGTTATTAGCTAAATAGCAGATACCTTGAACCTCCAAGCGATCAGATGCGTAGTTGCCGTTGTTATGGTAAAGTTTTTCACCTAGTACTGACCATATGACGGTTAGCCCTTTTTTACGAAGTGCTTTTATAAAACCGTTTTTATTCACTAATAATGCACTTGATCCCAGTTGGTTATTGATAGAAGGATCAAACATGTGTATCTTTTTGTCTTTTGATTCATATTGACCAAGAATATCGGTATTTTGTAGGTTCAATAATTTTCTTAGGCCTAGGCTTGGGCTATAAACCCTAATTCCTGCTTCGCTAAGGGTTCTGTCCTTCTCAAAACTATTACCTGTATATTGAATAATCGGTTGCATAACATTGAAGGGTATTTGCCCATCATGCACTATCCATCCGTCCTTTGGTTCGTATATTGCCGTAGTCTCTTGGTATGCAGAGCTAATAGGGAACTCGGAAAGAAATACACTATTACTGCCGTCTGTAGGTTGGGGCAGGGTCTCATTGTAAAATCTTTTATCTTTACCCCAGGCAAGAATTGTTTGTAGGTCTTTTTCATAAACTATGTAACTCTGAGTACGAACCCACAGTTCAGAATATCGTCTGTCATCTTCGTCTTCTGGATTTTCTTTCTCACTTTTCCATGTCGCCCAACTCAGTAGCGTAATGAAACTTTTGTTATCATGCTTACTCTCTACGATATTTGCTGGCTTTGGTATATCCTCTGAAGAAAGTCGCCAGTCTTTTATATCCCATGCACTATATTTAGGCTTCCACCAAACATCATTTTTATCCTCATCTTTGTTGCTAATTTCGTTCATCAACAGCGGGTCAATAGTGGGGTCTATATCTCTCGTATATGTTTGGTAAGTACCTTTGAAGGTTGCAGGTGCATCATCTAGCCAACTATCCTGATTGTAATAATAATTAGAGCCTAGTATGGCCATAAACTCATATAAACTTATCCACTGATATTTTTTGCCTATGCGTTCGATACCGCTATTCTGCGTGCGATCAAAACTACCGCGATTTTTATCGTATTGTCCGTGCAGTTTTGGATTCCACCCAAGCTTCATGACTCTATCTATCATCCATCTACGTGCTATATTTATATCGTAATCCTCGAAGACTTTGTTAAAAGTTTTTTCACCAGTTATGTAAGATCTGTATTTTCTGTAATTACATTTTTTGAATAATGACAGTGATTTTTCAAATTCGTTAAGTGCTTGTGTTACTTCATTGTCTGATACTTTTGGGTCGATGGCCTTTTCTTCGCCGATATCCTCGAGATTAGCAAAAATAATTCGAATGTTGCTGAACTTTTTGTACTCGTATTCTTTTAATAGCACTTCCTGTTTCTTAGAAAGAGATTCCTTAAATTTATCGAATGCCTTTTTTGGTATTTTGGGCGGTCTTTTAGATAAAGGGGTACATATAAATTTTCTTAAAGCAGATCCTACTGTATAGTTTCCAAAATCTGCTATACCGGCGCCACCTTCACCATACATGAGTGAACCCCAAATAGAGTAGTAATCGTGATTATCTTTTTTATTATATTTTCTTTTCAAACTATTTATATTTGGTATGTCATTAGGGAATTTATAGTACGAAAATGGCGGAGTGATCTTCTTGAAATTTACATTAACATCGTTTTTGTACTTTCGAACATATAGCTCAATCAAACCTTTTGCATAATCATCTATTAATGCATCTGGTCTGCGTTTTTTATTTAAGAAGTGATTTTTGTAAATCCATTTAACTAACAATTTGAAATCATTTTTGTTGTGTGGATTTAAAGAAGTAACTCCATATACGATAGCAAATAATCTCTCAGCTATGTAAGGATCGTCAGTATTAATAAACATGTTCAACAGTTCTATTAATACATCTTGATGATATCGAAATAGTTGGACAAGCGCTCTTGTCGATCGGTTACGTAGGTTGCTATCTGTTGATGACAAAGTCCACGCCAGCGCTATGCCAGCCAATAGTACAGCCTTAGGATTATTTATATCTTTTGGTAATTCGCTAATACTCCACGATTGAATTCTTGAGATAGCATTACCTGATTCATCGGTGGTATTTAACATATATGACTGAAACCACGAATCTCTTTTGGCCATATCTGCTCTACTCAAAATTTCATGTATTTTTAATGCGTTTAGTGGGTGATTGGGTACAACGGAAACGTCAAACAAGCAATTCATAACTTCATCGAAGTCATCCAGTAGGTATTTGTTTATGTATTTCTTCACTTGAGATTCGTCTAGATAAAGCAGTTCTCCGGTTTTTTTGTTCAGCCCATCAAGTTCTACGTCGCGCCATTTTACGCCATTTAGAAAAGCCGTTTTTACGCTTGGGTAATCCCTGTATTTTTCAGGGATTACCCATACAAACTCAGCTTTTTTGCACCTTTCTGGTATCTGTATAGATAACGCTTCCAATAAGCCCGTATTATATATATTACTATCTAAGAACCTACCATCCGCAAAAAACTTCTCAGCACTTTCTTGAGAGTTTATAGTATTTTCAGTTAGCAGTGAACGCACTATTATGTGATCACTGAAACGGTTATATGTGAACTCATATCGGTAACCACTTCGTTTGCCGTTTTTCGCATACCTCGGGTATTTTAATAAGAGCCCATAATGTTCCATCAGCACTATGAGTTTTACTGCATAGGCAGATAATTTTGCATCAGCCTTGATAATTGTCAGTAGTTGAGGACGTAATATTCTTGGGGCACTGTTTATTCCCATCCATCTACCAATTTCTTTTATTATGTTGTTCCACAGGTATTTTTTGTCTAGTCTTATATTCAAATCTTTTATTATTTTCTCTGACTGAGTTATTACGTACTGCTCAAGAACATGAGTAGCGCCCTTACCTTTGAAAGTCCTATCTGTTTTTCCGGCATACGCCTCGCAAAATACCATCAGAAATAAGGGGTTTTTAAATTCTGGATTGATGACTGGAATTTCCGGCATCTTCATTCTGTAGTGTTTGAAGAATGTGGATACGGCATCCCACTCCATCTCGGAAAATCCAAAATGCTCTACAGTACTATATTTATGGCTGTTTGGTATTAATTTTTCATAACCATTACGAACACTAATTACTAATGACAAACCCTTAATACTAAAAAGCTCTGAAAGCTGCGACCACTTTATGCTATCCGCTTCATTTACTGCATCTATAATCAAACAAACTCTGTTGGAAGATGAACTTACTAAAGATTTCAAGTCTTTCAAAAAGTTTGCACGATTTACATATCCCATTAATATTGCCATACATAGTATAGGATCTGTGCTTTTTGTATCTGAGAACTCATGAGATAGAAAAATCAAAGTAGGTTTACCTGTGTGGATTCGATCATTGGCATAATCACAAAGCAAGTGAGTCTTTCCTATGCCAGCCTCACCCTTAAGGATCATTCTCGGTACAGAAAATAGGTCTGTTTTAGCCCTATCCTTAATAAAGTAAGATAGATCATTTAACGCCCTGTATAGTGACCATGTATTGCCTGTATCAATCTCGGTTTTTGCATATTCTCCTTTTTGACGTCGCTCCTCATCCTGCAGCCCTTTCAAAAACCAATAGAAATCGCTGGAATCTTTTATCGTAATATCTAGACTTTCACGTAATACCTTCCACGATATATTTTGATTTTTTGTTTTGGTTTTTAAACTAAGCAACTTATCAATTGCGATTTTTGCGTTTTTACGTAGTTGTTTTACCTCTAACTCTTTGCTTGAGTGAGTGGTTCTAAAATAGGACAGTTCCTTCTTGGCTTTATTGGCTAGTTTTAATAGTTCGGTTACATATTCCGAGTCTCTGTTCATAGCATGAAGATTGCTCTTTATGTTCTTAACTTCTAGATTTATAACACGATTATAGCGCTGACCTGCACTATCGCTAGCTTGCTTTAGTCTTTCTTTTTGTGCTTTAGTATCAAGTATCATAATTTCAGATATTACCTCTAATAATCATTATACCTGTATTACAAGTACCCGAAACAGTCAACTGATTAATATGGCGTGCCCTTTTCGTTAGGTACAATAGTAAGCTTGCTATTTAGTAGTTGGAGCTTCGTCTTAATTCCGGCTGCAAACGCTGTGCACTCAGCTTCGGTACCTCTCTTTAGTATGTATCTTGAGTATTCAATAAATGGTTTATCTAGTTTTTGCTCAAACTTGTAATAACCTAAAAGGTTTTGGGTCATCGAATAATGCTTTTCGATCTTAGCTTGTAGCTTGTCGTTAATGTTGATTTTTCTGTGATTCTTTTCGATAAACTCGAGTAGTAAAACCCGAAGATTGTCTTGGTTGACATATGGCTCGTTACATTTAGGATCAACCTTATGATTACAGTTATAATAAACGTGCCTTTTGTATTCGCCAGTTTTTAACGTTTTAATTTTTTCTTGGGCGGTAAACTCACCGCCGCATTTGCCGCACTTCAATAGACCCTTAAATGCGAATGATTTAGATCCCCATTGGCCTTTATATACGCCTCTAGATTGTTGAACTTGATCAAATAGTTCTTTGGATATTAGCGGTTTATGAGCCCCTTTGTACCATGTATTACCTGGACCTTCAGGATATTGGAAAGTACCATAATAGAACGGGTTTATTAGCATAGCTAGAATACTACTTAAAGGAATTGTTTTTCCATTCCTAGTAGTAATGTCTTTTTCATCTAGCCACTGTTTTAATCGTCTACCACTCCAGCCTTGTGATGCTTTATAAAACATTTCGGTTATTATTTCCGAACGTTCGGGATCGGGAATAATATCATTGACTCCGCCAAAAGCTCTGTTAATATAGCCGAGTGGAGCAGTACCTGGCCGCCAGCCCATTTCGCATTTGGATCTAATTCCTCGTTTTACATTTATGCTTTTATTATCATTTTCAAGTTTAGCTTGTGAACAGAGAATCATCAGCAGGAATTTTTCATTCGGATTGTTCGTGAAAGTTTGTGAGTATGTGTGAATATGCAATAACTTGCCTTGGTCCATTAAGTCAACGATAGAACCTAAGTCGCCGGCATTCCTAGAAAGGCGATCGGGGGCCCATGTTAAAACGGCATTATATTGGTCGTCACGTAAACCTTTTAACAACTGGTTATATACAGGTCTTTGTCCAGATTCTTTTGCCGAGTGGCTTTCTTGTAATTCGCATACTATATTAAGCCCTTTATTTTCGGCCATTGATCTCATTTCGGCTAATTGTGAATCAATCGACATCGCCTGACGCTCGTCAGACTCGCTCGATTTTCGAGCGTACAGGCAATATCTTAATTGATTATCATGTTTGTCCAGCATGGCTAACAACAACATACCGCCAAGGGGTATTAAAGTCTAGCTACACTTTATCGGTATACATTAAAGCTGGTGATTTGTATCATCGTACCATCAACTTTTTTAACGACACACTCCATGACCGCGTCGTATGATGCACCAAATGCATTTGCTATGGTTACCTCTGCTTTATAAAGTCTTGAATCTGTTTCATAAGCTGTGTTTGTGATAACACCTAAGATCGAATGTACCTTGCTGCCGTTAAATGGATATTGGCTGCTGAAGGTATTACCGCATAATTCCATCGTGCCTTCTGCTGATGGGTATTTCTCTGCTATAGCTTTTTGTTCGGCTTCTTCTTGTGCTTTTTTGGCGTCGGCAGCTGCTTTTTCTGCAGCTTTTTTATCATCTTCGGCTTTAATAATAGCGCTAATTTTATCATCGGCCGGGAATTTAGCTATTTCGTCGCCTGAATTGCTGGAATAGTAGATAACTGACGGGTAATTTTTGTTATATATTTTTGTGACTTTATTATTACTAAATTCTAACGTAAGTTGTTTAGCTTGTGCCGATGAGCTTTCTATGTTGATATTTGCCCGACCATCTTTTATAGTTTCGGGAGCGTTAATGACACGCTCGATACCCATAGTGGCGAGTATTTTGAGTGTATCTTTGTCCCCATACTTATCTATATATGAACAATAAGAGTTGCATGTGATTGTAATTTGTTTGTCATCAACGGTGTATGTCCTATAAGAATCTATTGCTGATGAAATAATGATAATTGCCCATAAGACGCCCCATACAATAGAAATAATGGTTTTTGCGTTCTTTGACGGCTTATTGAGGTACTTGAAAAACAGGGGAATACCAACTGGCGGAAAGAATATGAATGTCAGGATAATTGCTAGTGGCTTTTTGTAAAACGGTTTTGTTTGATCTTTTTCTTTTGACATAATTATGGCCTCCTTTATTTTAAATGTCACAGGAGGCCTATATAACAAAAGTGACAGCCACGCTGGACTGTCTAGGAACCAAGTAAACGCTTTCGCGCCTGCTCTTTTTTACGTAGCTGCCACTTTTATGGCACGATACGTAAAGATATACGTTTTAACGCTTACTTTGTTCCTAGACAATATGATTATACCGCGAGTTGGTATTTAAGGCTATCAGTTAGGTGATAAATAATAGCGTAGTATAATCAGGCTATGAGTTTATTTAAATTAGAAGGCAAAAACGCAATAAGACTAAGTCCCGTTATTGTTCGTGCTGGCAAGAAAACACTTGAGCGTGATATCCAAAATATCTTTGAAGATAACCTAATAGAGCTATTAGGCGTGACATTTTTAGCGCATAAATACTCTACGAGTTTCGGTGGCAGAATGGATACGCTTGGTATTGATACCGAGGGTAATCCTTGTATTATCGAGTATAAGAAAGGTCAGAATGATAGTGTCATTAATCAAGGATTGTCATATCTCCGTTGGCTTCTTGATCACAAAGATAGTTTTGAAAAGTTATGTAACGAAAAGAAAGTAACGATTCAAATTCAATGGGGTGCACCTCGTGTTATTTGTGTTGCCGAAAGTTATAACAAATTTGATGCCGATACAGCTGATTTATTGCCAATTAATATCGAGTTATATAAATACAAATTATATGAAGATGATTTACTTGTTTTGGATAAAGAAAACTATCAAAAAGTTAAGCTATCTGACAAACCGAAGTTTACGAATGATGACTCGGCTAAGCCAGAAAAACTTCAAGAGATATACACCCTCGAAGATCATTTAGCTCTTGCTGATACAAATACTCAAGAATTATTCCGAGCGCTAAAAGAAGCTATTCTTTCGATAGATCAAAACATCGTGGAAGAACCAAAGAAATTATACGTTGCCTACAAAATGACACGCAACTTTGTAGATGTGGTATTCAAAAAGAACAAACTTAAACTATTTTTGAATATTAAATCTGGCGAACTCGATGACCCGCAAGGTATTGCTCGTGATCTTGAAGTTCCTGCTCATATTGGGCATTGGGGCAATGGCGATTATGAAATTTCACTTGCGAGCCATGAAGAGATTGAATATGCTATGAGCTTGATTCTTCAGAGCTATGAGTTGAACCGATAGAGTTATATAGTTCACCCTTGATCCATTCAGATGCTTCAATATTTTTAGCACCAACGTGCCATTCGCAGATAATAGAAAGATCTAATCCGGTTTTACCCATATATCGTTTGCCGTTCTTATAGTTATAGATAGTCGCAACCCCATGTGGTGAGTTAATTATCCATTCTGCATCTGTCTTTTCATCTAATTTATTCGGAATGCACGGTTCTCCAAAAACGAAACATAGTTGATCATATCTGGCATAAATATAGCCCCGAAAACTAGTTCCGCTACGCTTTTCAATATCCTGTTCGTTCATTTTATTAACAATTCCTTTCATTAACATACAAATTACCGCAACTTCGTAATAAAGCCTAGTCATTGTCGTAATTTATCTCATCTTTATCATCGGGCATTGGTGGTCGATCAATATCTTTAATCGATATTCCTTCTGATTCCATAAGTTTTTTGGTGATATTTCTGTATATATCGGAGCCTATTATTTTTTGGGCTTCTTTTTCTATTTCTTGTTGATTTAGTCTTCGATTGTCTATGTTATTGTCTTGTCTTTTAAGGCTATTATTAAATGCAAAATCTTTTAGAACCTTTATCGGTAGTGCATTAAATAAAGCATTACGTATCATTGTGAGTGTTCTGTAGTCCTTACTGTATTTATCTTTCATCATATCAACCTGTTTCCAGTAATCTCGTGCATAAGAATTTCTATAACGATCATCATTATTGCGTAAGTAGAATTCAGCTGCGCGTTGGCTGCCGCTTTGAATATTTTTTATAATCGTTGATTCAGCAAAATCAACCATATTCGATCTACCAACTTCTATTGCTTTTTCGGTCTGAAACTTAAAGTCGATATCTGTATTAGCCCAACGGTAATATGTGCTTCTTGGTATCTTTGCTTTAGCGCAGGCGCTTGATATTAAGCCAGTTTTTTCAAGTTCTTCGATGATGATTTTGACTGTTTTTTTAGTTTTTCGCATCCTCGTTAACCTTTGATATTAATTCTCGCTTTAGGCCAGTTTCTTTTTCCCAACGTCGTAGTGCAACTTCGGCATAAACTGGAGACTTCTCCATAATGTAACAACGTCGTCCGAGTCGGGTTGAAGCAATGAGTGTCGATCCAGATCCGCAGAACGGTTCGACCACTAAATCGCCACGCTTTGTTAAAACCTTAATATAAGGAATTAGAATGGGCAGTGGTTTTGTGCCGAAGATTATTCCTTGTCCCGAGTTTTGCTCATCATCGGCGTTGTATTCGATAAAGTCGGTTGGTTGAAATAGTTTATCTTTTTCATACCCCTCCCATTGTGGTTTTCCTGATATCGCATATAAAGCCGTGTTGTATTGTTCTTGCAAGCCGTCTGGTTCTTCGTCGTGATTATACTCAACTGTGCCGCTTGCTCCGACCATGGCAATATCGTACTTGCTAAAAAATTTGTATTTGGCAGCAAAATTCTGATGTCGGTTAGGTAAGTGCCAGATAATCATGTTTTTAACTTTCCAGTATTTTTCCATCTCATTCCATATTGTTCGCATGTTTTTCCAGTTCTCGTAGCAAATAATAGAGAAGTTATCGTTTGCGTATTTAGCTATATTTGCCATCCATAGTTCTGTAAAATCGTCTGGAATCACTTCGGTTTCTAGATAACGACGGTTTCGTTTATTTCCAAACCCAGTAACTGGCTTTCCGCCTCTTTGCGCATGAACATAATCAAGAATGTATGGTGGATCGGTCATGCACATATCTGCCTTTTCATTATTCATTAGTTGGTCGAAATCGGATTCAATTGTTGAATCTCCGCACATTAAACGAGATTCGCCGAGTTTATAAACGTCACCTTTATGAACATTAATATTTTCGATATCTAATTTTTTCAATTCTTTTTGTAAATCGAAGGTATCTTCCAGGATAACTTTTTCATCCAGAAAAATACTATCTAGTTCGGTACTCGAGAATCCAACATCGCCAAGAATATCTTGATTGAACTCTTTAAGCAGGTTAAAATCCCAATCTCCAAGGTTTTTATTTAAGCGTATGTTTAATTCTTTTTCTTTTTCGATGTCGGAAATTTCGACATATACAACTGGAACTTCTTTAAAGCCTAGGTCCTTGGCTATTTTGAGCCGGAAATGGCCGCCAATTACTATATTTTTACGTTCTATGGCACTGTTTACTAAGATTGGATCAACTAGTCCAAATTTTTTAATGCTTTCAGTAAGTTGTGATATTTTGTCCTCACTCCATTTGCGTGGATTATATACGCTTGGTTTTAATTCATTGATTAAAACATTTGTTATTTTTAGCTCTGACATGTTTTTTCCTCCATGTCATGAGCTTATAATCTACGTCAATTTATATAAGGGGTATTAAACGGGTATACTACTGTTATTTCTCGTAACTAAGACCAAAAAATATAATGCCGCTACCTTTTACTACTTCATATTTAATATAGAGCATGTTATTTTTTAGACGTCGCTTTAGATTTTTGCGAACGATATCTATATTATGGGGCTCAGTAGCTTTTTTTATTTCTTTCCAAGGTACTATATTTCCTTGATTTATAAACAGGAGCTTTAGTAATTTGCCATCAATAGATTCATTGGAGTGTAGTTCTTTTAGCTTTATATCATCAATAATAAAAAAGCCATATTTATCAATTTTTATCTTTAAATAATTTTCATTTACGAGTTTTGTTAGAGTTGACTGTCTTTTCTTCCATTCTTCGTAAGATTCGGGAGTAAACAGGCTTATTAAATTCTGCCTTTTTTCAGATTCTAGATCTATACTTTTTTTGATTTCGTTTTTTATGATTTCTGACGGTGCGGAGATGGCTTTTATTAATTGATCAAATGTATATTTAGATTTATATATTTCATCTAGTATCTGATTCATAAAGCGCTCCTAAAATTAACTGATATTTTATTTGATATATTTTCTTGGTTAATTAGTACTTTTCCTGTCAAATTCAGATTCTTACCAGTTTGTTTTTTATAGAATTGCATTCCGCAAGTTACGCATTCATATTTCGGATCATTACCGGTAACACAACAACCGCCGAGCGTTATAGTGCCACGATCAATTTGTTTTTCTAATTTATCGTCATACATTGGATAGCCGTAAAGAATATGCGCGATTTTCGTTGAATCACATTTCGAACATTTCATCTTTGGCTCATTCGATTTTGCTGTTTTACGCCATGTTTCAAAATCTGCAATCTCTTCATTCGTAAGTAGTTTCTTTAATTCCCAAACGAGAGCAGGGCGATGTGTATGTAATTTCATAATTTCTATTGTTAGGTCCTTGGCTTGTTTTGAATATCCGTCAGTAATAAGAGATTCGAGCTTTTTTCGAATGTCTGAATAAAAGAAATGACCGCCGCCAGCTTCGGCAATTCCAAAAAGCTCCTCGCTAATGTCATGAATTAGATCATCTGATAATTGGCTATTGAGATCCATAGTTTTATTATACCGCCGAAGCTACTTTTATATCTGTTTTTGAGCTATAATGTTGTGTAATATGATAAATACTATTGATACAAAAAAAGAACAAGAGCGGGCACGGCTTCATAGTACTATTTGGAAAATTGCAAATGATTTAAGAGGTTCAGTAGACGGATGGGATTTTAAACAATATGTCCTAGGCATATTGTTTTATCGTTTTATATCCGAAAACCTGATGAACTACATTAACGCAGAAGAACGTCGTACGGGGGCTGCAGAATTTAATTATGCCGATCTTAGTGACGATGCCGCTGAGTTTGGTCGCAGCGACACAGTAAAAGAAAAAGGGTTTTACATTTTACCTAGTGAATTATTCGAGAACGTTCGAAAGCGTGCAAAGAACGAAGATAATTTAAATGAACTATTGTCTGGCGTTTTTCGTAATATAGAAAACTCTGCAAAAGGCGCAGACAGTGAAGACGATATTAAAGGGTTGTTTGATGACCTAGACGTAAACAGCAGTAAGCTTGGACAAACGGTTGCAAAGCGTAATGAACGTCTTGTCAAGCTTCTTGACGCAATCGGCAATCTTGAAGTTGGGAGATATGAGGATAATACAATCGATGCTTTCGGTGACGCCTATGAATTTCTTATGACTATGTATGCTTCATCGGCAGGTAAATCTGGCGGTGAGTTTTTTACCCCACAAGAGGTCAGTGAATTACTTGCTCGTATTACTGTTGTTGGCAAAACGGAAGTTAATAAGGTATATGACCCAGCATGTGGTTCAGGTTCCTTGTTATTAAAGTTTGCTAAGGTGCTTGGTAAAGAAAATGTTCGCCAAGGATTCTTTGGGCAAGAGATTAACCTAACGACATACAACCTTTGCCGTATTAATATGTACCTACATGATATTAACTATGAAAAATTTGATATAGCTCACGGTGATACACTTACCGATCCAGCACACTGGGATGATGAGCCGTTCGATGCAATCGTTTCTAATCCTCCATATTCAATCAATTGGGAGGGTGATGCCAATCCGCTATTGATCAACGATCCTCGCTTTTCTCCAGCGGGGGTACTTGCGCCCAAGAGCAAGGCGGATCTAGCATTTACGATGCATATTCTTAATTGGCTTTCAACTAGCGGTACTGCAGCTATTGTTGAATTTCCTGGAGTGTTATATCGAGGTGGTGCTGAAGCTAAAATTCGTAAATATCTGATTGATAATAACTTTGTTGATTCGGTTATACAGCTACCTCCAGATCTGTTCTTTGGTACGACCATCTCAACATGTATTGTTGTATTGAAGAAGAGCAAAAAAGATAATTCAACTCTGTTTATAGACGCTTCCGCTGAAGTTGTCCGCAATGGCAATAAGAATAAATTAGGCGTAAATCATCAAACGAAAATTCTTGAAACTTTCATTAATCGACAAGATGTCGAGCACTTTGCCAAACTAATTTCTAACGATGAGATTGCAGATAACAGCTACAATCTAGCCGTGAGCAGCTATATTGAGGAATTTGATTCTACTGTGGCTACTAACATCACAGAACTTAATATCGACATTGAAGAGATTGTAGCAAAGCAAAATAAACTTCGTATGCAAATTGATGTAATAGTAAGAGATCTAGAAGGTAAAAATGAGTAAAGTCGACGACTTGATAAAAGAACTGTGCCCAAAGGGGGTTGCTTCGAAGGCGATTAATTCCATTTGCAACGTTTCTAGGGGCAGAGTTATGTCGAAAGATTATCTAAGGGATAACGCTGGTGAATATCCAGTCTACTCATCACAGACCGCAGACAATGGTGTATTTGGCAGAATCAAAACGTACGACTATGATGGCGAGTATTTAACTTGGACTACGGATGGCGCGAATGCAGGATCGATTTTTTATAGAACAGGAAAGTTTAGTATTACTAATGTTTGCGGATTATTAAAGATTAGCACACCTACCGTTAATGCTAAATATCTTGCTTACATTTTGGGCACTGTCGCAAAAAAATACGTTAGCTCAGGTATGGGTAATCCAAAGCTAATGAGTAATGTTATGTCTGCTATTAAAGTGCCAATTCCACCGCTAGAGGTGCAAAAAGAGATTGTAAATATTCTCGATAAGTTCACACAATTAGAAGCGGAGCTGTCAGCGGAGCTGTCAGCGGAGCTGGAGGCTAGGCGAAAGCAATATGAATATTACCGCAATCAATTGTTGACATTTGAACAACAAAGTTCTGCAGAGAGAGAGAGAGAGATCTTAAATGGATAAAACTTGGGGAATTATTGAACTACGAACAACCTGGTCGTTACATTGTAAAGTCTACCGAATACGACAACAAATACCCCACACCCGTATTAACAGCTGGTCAAAGCTTTGTGCTCGGCAAAACGAACGAATCAGAGGGTATATTTATGGCAAATAAGGATACTCCTGTTATTATTTTTGATGATTTTACTACATCCAATCATTGGGTTGATTTTGACTTCAAGGTTAAATCATCGGCGATGAAAATGCTGAAGCCTAAACAAAGAGACGATATCAATTTTAAGTTTATATATTATTCAATTCAGTGCATAAAATATACTGCTCAAGATCATGCTCGACAGTGGATATCGAAATACTCTCAATTCACAATTCCGATCCCTTCAATACGCGAACAAAATAGAGTCGTAGATATTCTTGATAAATTTGATAAGTTAGTTAACGACATATCTGAAGGTTTGCCAGCTGAAATAGCTGCCAGACGTCAACAATATGAATATTACCGAACTAAATTGCTCACATTTCAGGAGTTGAGTTCATGAATAAATACAGTATAATTGCCGAAAATTCTGACAGTACGGTTGTCAGTGATTACACTCCTACTTATAATCGAGCGACAAGTTATCAAAGCGAAGCTGAACTTGAGCAAGCGTTTATCAAATTGCTTGAATCTCAGGCTTACGATTATTTATCTATCACAAATGAAGCGGATCTAATTCGCAACCTACGTACGCAACTTGAAAAACTCAATAACTATCAATTCAGCGATGCCGAATGGGAACGCTTTTTTACTGCGAATCTTGCCAATAAAAATGAAGGTATCGAAGAAAAAACTGCTAAAATTCAAGAAGATCACATTCAGCTACTAACTCGTGATAATGGTGAAATTAAAAATATCTACTTAATAGACAAAACGAATATTCACAATAATAATCTACAGGTTATTAACCAGTATGAAGTTGAAGGCTCTAGATCTAATCGTTACGACGTAACGATATTAGTAAATGGGCTACCGCTAGTCCATGTTGAATTAAAGCGACGTGGCGTTGCATTGCAAGAAGCTTTCAATCAAATAAACCGCTATCAGAGAGATAGTTTTTGGGCTGAAAATAGTTTGTTCGAATATGTTCAATTATTTATTATTAGCAATGGGACATATACGAAATATTACAGCAACACTACTCGTTTTCAGCACATCAAAGAAGCTGGAGATAACAGGCCAAAGCGCTCAAAAAAGACAAGTAATAGCTATGAGTTTACTAGTTGGTGGGCGGATGCTAACAATCGACCCATAACCGATCTAATAGATTTTGGTCAAACATTTTTCTCGAAACACTCTATATTAAACGTTTTAACAAAATATTGCGTATTTACTAGTGACCGATTATTGCTTGCAATGCGTCCGTATCAAATTGTTGCAACTGAGCGAATTTTGAATCGCATTGAAGTATCGACAAATTATAAAAAGCTGGGTTCAATTGAAGCTGGTGGCTATATTTGGCATACCACTGGATCGGGTAAAACGCTGACTAGTTTTAAAACAGCACAGCTAGCAAGTAAATTGTCATATATCGATAAAGTTCTATTTGTTGTTGACCGAAAAGACCTCGACTATCAAACAATGAAAGAATATGACAAGTTTGAAAAAGGTGCTGCCAATAGCAATATTAGCACAGCCAAACTAACTAAACAGCTTGAAGATGACAATGCTAGAATTATCATCACAACAATTCAAAAGCTAGATAAATTTATTAAAAGCAATCAAGGTCATCAAGTATTTTCAGGCCACATAGTAATTGTTTTTGATGAATGCCATCGATCGCAATTTGGTGATATGCATCACGCAATTACAAGTAGCTTCAAAAACTATAATTTATTTGGTTTTACTGGTACGCCAATTTTTGCCAAAAATTCATCAAGCGGTGGGCGGGTTGATCTAAAGACAACCGAGCAGGCTTTTGGTGAAAAACTTCACACATATACAATCGTTAATGCCATTACCGATAAAAATGTACTACGCTTCCGTATCGATTACATTCGAACGATTCGCGAGGCTGATGAGGTTGATGATTCACAAGTACGCGATATCGATCGTGAAAAGGCCCTATCAGCACCCGAGCGTATCTTCAATGTCACAAAATACATTCGTGAACACTTTGATCAAAAGACGAAGCGTAATAGTAGGCCGTATGCGTTTACGAGACTTGCTAATGTTTATGAAGCAGCATCGGCGCGCGATCGTAATGCAATCGAGGAAGTAAAGGAAAAGATTCGCCTTAGTGGATTCAATTCTATTTTTGCAGTAAGTTCGATTGACGTCGCTAAGCTATACTATGTTGAATTCAAAAAACAACAGGCAGAAGTACCAGAACTAGCTCGACTCAAAATCGCTACTATATTTAGTTATGGTGCGAATGAAGTTGATGACGAACTAGATGGCTTGGAAGATGAAAACTCAGATAATACCGAAGGCCTTGATAAAAACTCCCGCGACTTCCTTGAAATAGCTATCCAAGATTACAATAAAATGTTCGGTACAAATTACGATACTTCATCGGATAAATTCCAAAACTACTACAAAGATGTGTCGCTTAGGATGAAGAATCGCGAGATTGATCTGCTTATTGTCGTTAATATGTTTTTAACTGGATTTGATGCGACAACACTTAATACATTATGGGTAGACAAAAACTTGCGTATGCATGGATTACTGCAGGCTTATTCACGCACAAACCGTATACTCAATTCAATCAAGACTTTTGGCAATATCATTACATTCCGTAACTTAGAAAAAGCAACTAACGAATCATTGTCGTTATTCGGTGATAAAGAAGCTAGTGGTATAGTACTGATTAAATCTTTCCGTGAATACTATGAAGGTTATGATGCCGAAGGTAAGACTGTCCGAGGCTATGCGGATCTAATCGCTGAGCTTCAAACACGTTTTCCTGTTGGTGGGCAAATTATTGGTGAACAAAATGAAAGAGACTTCATTAAATTGTATGGCGCGGTATTGAAGATAAAAAATATCCTCTCAACTTTTGACGATTTTGTCGGTAGGGAAATCCTGACCGAACGAGATGTCCAAGATTATCACAGCATGTACATCGATCTATACAATAAGATTCGGCCTGTGTCTGATGGTGATAAGGAGAATATTAATGATGATATTGTGTTCGAAATGGAGCTAATTAAACAAGTTGAAATTAATATTGATTACATTTTGGAGCTTATTCGTAAATACCACGCAAGCAACCAGGAGGACAAAGAATTATTAATAGATATTAATAAAGCTATTGATTCGAGTATTGAACTTCGCAACAAGAAAGATCTTATTGAACAGTTTATCAGCAATATCAATGCCGATTCGTCTGTTGATGATGATTGGCAGTCATTTGTAAATTCGAAGAAAATAGAAGAGCTTGATAGGATTATCGCTGAAGAAAATCTCGATCGTGATGAGACCTATAGGTTTATCGAAAGTGCCTTCCGAGACGGAAGCGTGCAAACAAGTGGAACAGCAATTACTAAGATAATGCCACCAGTATCACGTTTTAGTCCCGATCAGAGTCGCGGTAAGAAGCGAGAGACGGTACTAGATAAATTAGCGGCATTCTTCAATAAATTCTTTGATATTTCGAGTGGTAAGTTGTAGTAAAATATGGACTTAGATATCTTTAGGGATATATACGAACATCGCAATACTTACCCATTAGGTATAGATCGTAATCATGAAAACTTTCGAGATTTTAAATACATTCGTGACGAACTAGGACGACAAGCTAACGATAATTTTATATTTCTATTGCTGACTCCTAATTATTTTGACAAGCCATACACCATAGAAATATTACAAGATATTTCTAGAGATTATCAAATCGTAGGCATATTTAATGTTGGCTCTATTTTTTATCCTCTAACAAGCATAAATATGCAATTGTATGTATTGCGACGTATGAATATTAATAACGAGAAGGTCTGGTTTGGTGAGTTAGTTGAAAGCAAAAGACCCTTTAAGCGACGTGATTTTAGCTGGAAGGATCATTCAGGCATAGGGATTGAATTTGGAGAGCCTGAAAAATTCTTCTTAGAATATTTAGAATCAGTCAATCTTGCTATAAGTGGAGATAAAAAGCTTGATTATATCAACTCTAGCTATCGAATCTTCGGGTCAAGCATATTGGGTGACCGATTAAATATAGAATATTATCGGCCCGAACTTGTTGAATCAGAGACGAAGATTGCACATGAAGTAACTGCGCGACTTGGTGATATTGCTGACCTTATTCATCCTTGTAAAACTGTTGGTGAGAATACCAAGCTTTACACTATAAAGCTATCAAGTGCGAATTATCCATTACGACCTGAAGCGCTTGTTGAGGTAAGGTCTAGCGCCCGAGTTGCCAAAGTCAGACCTGGAGATATAGTCACAAATAAATTCCTAAACAGTGCATATTTGAATTTAACTAAAAGACCAGATTTAGTAATAGCTAATACGCAAATAGTTATTAGATTACACGACAAAAGATTTAACGCTGAATATCTCACCACCTACTTAAACAGTGAGCGGATGAAGATATATTTCGAGCGTCGAAAACGAGGCGTAATAATACCTATGATATCGAAGCAAGATTTAGTAAATTTTGAAATTGTTATACCTACAGTTAGAACCAACGCTACGGCTAAAAGTTTTCTTAGTTCTATAGGTGATTTTACAAATGTTAGTGAACGAATTAAGGCTATAGACCAGCTTCTATTTCAGAAGAATCCATTACTAAAAAAGCCGCTACAGAACGAACTTCTTTCTGAGCTGTATGGGAAATTACAATCTACAAAAAACATTCAAATTAGAGAATTATTTGAACTTGACCTACATGAAATAGAAAAGTGCTATAAAGCAGGGGCTTATAAGGCAAGTCTGGTTTTGTGCGGATCTCTATTAGAAGCTTTAGTTCTTGATTGGCTGTCAGAAGTCGATCAGCATGATTATTTTAAGGATACAGATGTTACTAATCTTGAAAGTCTGATTAATAAACTGCGTTCCGCAGAGAGACTAAGCCAACACGAGGCTCATTTAGCTCATGTGATAAGAAAAAAGAGAAATCTTATTCATCCAAAAAATTACATTGCAAATACTCCCCTTGAACAAAAAGTATGTGAAGAGGTAATGAATAGTTTAAAGCCACTTGTTGTAAAACGCTATGAACGTGATTCTGAATAGTAAACTTTTAATTCTTCATGATAGCTAGTATTATTTCACGCTACTAATATTGATAGCCCCCAGCTATATCGCTTAAGATTGCCATATATAGCTTATTGTTGGTAGTATCAGCACATGTTAAAGAAGAATAATGAATGGTATCTGAGGGCCTTACGGGGCTATTCTAAAAAGACATTAACTGCCGTTAGCTTAACGCTAATGTTATTTTTTGTTATGGCTGTCGTCCAAATCATGAAGGGGCAATCTTTTGCTTGGACTAATATAACTCCATTTGAGCAGCCAGAAATATTTGAAAGAACTATATATAGCGCTCTGACCTTCATTACTCTAGGGGCCTTTCTTTATTTTATAAGGTTATATCAATTATTATCGTGGATATTTGGATCGGATAGAAAAAGCTATTGTCAGGCTCCCCTTATACTAGACACACTGTCTATTCCAAAAAAGGCAGTATAATAAATCTAAATAAGGAGAACTAATCATGCCCCGAGGCATACCAGCAGATCGTACACATAAAGATGAAGT
>Ga0172378_10001930_pt1 | contig 19273 bp, 18 predicted proteins | sample GrowelOW332metaG_FD_119755 | JGI IMG/M metagenome (GOLD analysis project Ga0172378, IMG submission 119755) | Groundwater microbial communities from an aquifer near a municipal landfill in Southern Ontario, Canada - Pumphouse #3_1 metaG | ecosystem: Environmental > Aquatic > Deep subsurface >... | reverse complement strand
TTTCAATAGTTGATTTCTTTTTATTCTTTGTCATAATATTTCCCTCCAATCTATATTTTATAGTTGGAGTATTGGAAATAAAAGTATAAATATTACAAACTGTTAAGTTACATCATGTTGTTATAGTAAACTGACGATTTAATTTCTGAACTAGCTATTTCATTAAAGTATCCAAATAAACCTGCTTTAAGTAAATTTAGTTTGTCTCCTGTTTGATCAAGGAGAAGATCAGTTGATTGTTTGGATAAATCAATATTGAAGTAGTTAGCTGCTAGGTTCATCCAATGATCTTCTATATTATAGGTAGTCTGATTGACAACCATAACTGAACTAAATGTTTCTGTTGCTTTTTCAAAGAAACTCTGGGCATCAACTTCAGCCATTTAAATCCCTTCTTCCATTTAATGAAATTGTATAATACATATTATTCAATATTCATCACCTCGTTTTTCTTCATATTATATGTCACCGTCTCCTGAACCAGTAGTCGATCCATTATCATAATCAATATTAGCCATATCATCCATAAATTTCAATTTGTAGCGTTTCTTACTTGCATTATCTCCATAACCTTCCAAGAAAACTCCTGCTTTAGAAAAGTTAGTCATATTAATATTCTCATAGGGATTCTCGTATGCTGGTGACAACATACCCGAGATATGCTTCTGTCCCTCATAGATTCCATACTGGTCGGCTGTTCCACCTGTAAGCAAAGTAGGTGCATTGTCATTAACCATGTTAAAGTCAGATAGAATAGCTGGATTCATATCTTCTTTCATAGAGTAGTTGAAATCTATACCTAGTTGAGTAGGTTCGTGGTTGCCTCCTACTTCTTGCTGAAAATTAGAATACGGTACATTCAGTGGCATACATCCTGTATACTTAGCATAATACTGGATTGATTCTCCGTCAAAATCTAAAAGGAAATAATAGACTGACGTAGTGTAGTCTAATATCTTCTGTCTACGAGCTTCATTAGATGGGCTAAAAATTCCTCTAGATACATTTTCCATGTAGTCAGTCCATACTTTAAAGATCTTAGCTATAGCCAAGTCTCTAGTCTCTTGAAAAGTAATCGAGAACTGTCCCCCGTTGATACTGTCTACCATAGGACCAGGTAGTTCCATCTTATAGCCATAGAAAGTCTCTCCTAAAGTTTTACTAGCTAGAGAGGTATCCTTAATATCTATATTAACGAATTTATTGGACAAGATCTTCATGAAAGGAGAAGAGGTATGAGCAGAGATTAAGGTCTCCCCATTTCCTCCTGACCCAAACCCATTAAAGTTTAATGTAGAAAATAAGCCTGCATTATTAGTAGACATGTATTTACAAAACTCATCATTACTGATATTCTGCTCATTCAGGTTAAGTAAAGGAGTAGTTACAAAGATAACTGGAAATCCTTTAACTAGCATTTCTGAGTAAGGATTTCCCAGTCTATAAGGATTAAAGTATTCAAGTTCATTTATATGTCGATTTTTATTGAATCTCTTATAATTGGATGATGAACCAGTTATATCAGCTGTTGACTGAGCTGGTTTCTTATTAGTTTTCTTCTTAGCCAAACTGACTTAGTTCACCTACTTTCTTTTCTTATTAAATAGTATATAGTTCTGTTGGAGAAAAGGATAGTTTTTTATTACTAGACCAACAATTCGTATAAGCATATATTATTCTTTTGTATCATGGTATAGAAATTTCTTATAATGTAGAAAGTTATTATCATCTTGTTGGGTGGTCTGATCTAGGTAGTACATGTCTCGATACCTAGACAGGTTAGGTTTAGACCCTCGCATCTCTCCATTAAAATCGAAGACAATAGCAGTACGATGCATTCTAATAAGATGAACTATGCAACTACAGAGGAGGTAGGAAACGTCTGCTGTAGGGATTAAAGATCAGTAAATAAATACTTGTAGACTTTAGTCCCTTATAATATATTGTAAGAGGTTTTATATCATGGAACAACCACAATTTGAATCTAAATTAGCTAATGAAATTTATAAAGGAGCTGAAACTGTTGCTATAAAAGTTTATAGCTGTTTTGGTATTCTTAATAAAGTCATTAGTGTTTTTGATAATCTAGATGGGTAAAATTTAACTAGATTTCAAGTCTTCGCCTGCTTTAGGCGAAGGTTTATTTTTTTGCTAAATTTTCCCTTGATTAACAATAGATTATTAAATTGAAAATAAAATTACTATAAAGAAAGGGGTTGGCTTACCATTGTCTAAAGTATCATATATAGATGCTATTATGGATTTAATTGCAACTGTTTTTCCAAAAGCCGATGAACTAGGCTTTAATAGGAAAAATAGTAGAAAAGTTGGAGATGTGGGTAGCAATTTCATGGCTGGTGCAGCTAGTCGATCAGTAAGATATCGAGCAGCTGACTTAATTCAACAGTTTCCAGTTATTATGAGCCAAGATGTATCTCAAGATACAGCTTTAGCTATTCGCCGAGAATTAGAAATCCGTAGTGCAAATGATATGGCAGCTGTTATTGCTAACCAGCCAGTATATACTTATGATTCTTCTGTAGATTCTGATCAACCTAAACCTACAGCAGATATTCATCAAAATATTAACTTAAGTTCAGATTCTAGAACTGAAGGTTTAAAACCTGAATTTGAATTGAATGATAATGTTCTTACTGAAGCTAATAATGTCTTATCTATACCAGTTGAAGAGATGTTTAATACTTCATCTTTAAATGAAGCAACTATTCCAGCTGGCTATGCAACCTTTAAACGATCTGAAAAAGAAGTAGCTGGAGATATGATTCGAGCCAAAGAGATCACTCAAGCTCACCAACCTAGCGAAAAAGATGTTAAAGATGCAGCCGATTTAATTGAAAAGTATACTCATTCAAACAATGAAACAGTTAACAACGCTATTACTAAATTAACTCATTGGAAAGAATATCAAGCTTCAGATCCTAACGAAACTGGAGTTAAATCTATCAAGAATGAAGATTTAGAACCTAGCCAAGAAATTCCTTTATTTACTTTAATGGAAGATGTTGAAGATGATGTTTTAAATTCAATGGATAACGGTAAATTTAAAGACTCATCTCATATTAGACTTGATAAAAAACTTGGCAAAGTAAAAATTGATCAAGAAAATAGTTCTCGTCCAATTGTTCTTAAAGCAAACCGTATTTTATTAGATACTAAAACTAAAAATACTTTCAATATGCCAATTGAAGTTGGTGTTAAGACAGTTATGCATCCTATTTCTTCTCAAGAAGTTATTAAAGTATTAAGTTCATCGTCTAGAAATACAGATATGCTTTCTATGATTGCTCGATTTACTAGTGGAGAATTCAAGATGCTTGGTGATATTTTATTTGATTACAGCCGATCCCGAAAATTAGCCACTAATAAAAGTAATGGTGGTAGATCTATGGGACGCTTAAGGAACTTTGGTACTTTAAGCTCAACTGGTAGATTTGCTGATATAGCCGCTAGAACTGGCAAAGTTAAAGGTATCAAGCATTTAATTCCTAATGCTAGTTTAGTAGTTACTCGAGGAGAATTAGAAGCAGTTCGGTTAAAGACGGGTGTGGATCTATTATACAAGACTTCTGCTGTTCGTAAAATCATCAATGACTATTTCCTAGTTGATTTTATCGTAGTAGATGAAGACCAGAATAAAGTTTACATGTATGATTTAAATAGCGGAACCTTTGATATCTATTCAACAGATGACATGATTACTATTACTAAAGATTACAAGAAGCTTAACAGCAAACCAGTTGATAAAGATGATGTCAATAAGAAAGTTGATCAGTTAGCACGTATAATTACTAAAAGTAGGGAGGACAATAAATAATGATCTTATCAAATAAACTAGATCAAATGTTGGTACAGATTTATAATGAAAGCCCTCAGATCTACTTTGACAGCCAAAAATTTATGGCTCTAGATGAAGCAACTAAAGAAAAAATTTCTGATAATATTAGTATTGCTTCATTAAAGACTATGACTATAAAACTTAAATCTACCAAATTTGACGATATTACTAAGTCTAAAGGTGACTTTAAGAAGATGGTTGGTTATCAAGATTTTAAATCCGTTCTAACTTTCTTGGAAGCCAATAAATCTAAAGGACAAAGTTCTTACAAGAATATGGTTAAAACTTTAGATGATTTAGAAAAGATTATTGATAAATACAAACCTTCATTTAAAAAGGCTTATAGTAATAAAGATTATGAAGAATTACAGTTAATTTATACTGGATTAGTTATTGCTTTAGTCGAAAGTACTTTGCTTGTATTTAGAAAATCATTTAAACCAGCTAAAGCTCCAGATGGCAATAAAATATTAGCTTTACAAAGTGCTAAATATAATTCCAAGATGATTAAGACTGCAGAAAAAATGGTTGAAGCTGATAAAAAAGGTAATATCAAAAAGAGTATTGAAGCAGTTGAAGGTAAGAAAATCAAAAATGAAGGTGCAGTTAAAGAAATAGCTGTAGCTGCTTCATTTGCTTTCTTTGCTTTAGCTTCTTTAATTGCTCTTATTCGCTTCTCTATTCTTTATCTATTTAAAGCCAGAAATTCATTAGCTGATATGCTTAAATATGCAGCTAATACTTTAACTGAAGTATCTACAGTTAACTCTAATAAGAAAATTCAAACTAGAGAAAAGAACTGGGCTGATCGTTATCGTAAATGGGCTGACAAAGTAGAAGTATCAGATAAGGTAGCTGAAACAGGGGCTCAGAAAGAGATCGCTAGGATTGATGCTAAAGCAGGTCAAGACGGGATGCGTTCTTCATCTAGTTCACTCTCAGATATGATTCTATAAGCCTAGCCTAAGCTTCTCATAAACAAAAATATATTAAATGTCTAGAGGAACTCCATCGAGTTTTCTCTATTTATACTTAGAAATCAAAACTCAACCTATAAGGGGGATTACACTACTTATGATCTTTTTAGAAAATGCTCAACCTAAACAAGAACAATCTACTGGTTCAGTTATGGAATCATTGATGGAAGTACAAGAAGCTGTACAAACATTTAATGAAGACATGGCTGTAGCTACTAACGAATATCAAGAATTAATGATGGAATCTGTAGTTGAAGAAGCTAATGCTGTAATCAATGAAGCAGACGAAAGTGAAGAAGACGGCGAAGGTAAAGGTGCTAAAGTTAAAGCAGCTGCTGTTAACTTCTTTAACAAGATCATTGAAACAGTTAAACGTATCTGGGCCTCAGTAAAACAATTCTTAGTTAAGACTTATACTAAGTTGAATGATGCTGTAGCTAATATGGAGAAATTTGCTGCTGCTCATAAGAAGGAAATTCAACATGGACATGCTTCAATGACTCCACATACTTTCAATGGCGAAGTATTGTTGAATACTCGTGACGTATCTGGTTTAGTTGCTAAAGGCGGCAAATTAGGTATGAATAAGACAGCTATCGATGTTAAGGGCGAAACTTTAATCCGTGCTGTTGACTCAATTAAAGCATCAGCTAATGGCTTGAAGAATGAAGCTGCTGTTACTCAAAGAGAATGCAAAACACAGTTGGGTGACGCTAAAGATGGTTTAGCTAAAGCTAAGAAAGGTACAGACAAAGAAGCTATTGCTACAGCCCGTACTAAAGTTAGTGAAAACCAGAAGAAATTGACTGCTCAAAACCAGAAATTCTCTATGGCTGTTCGTGTTGCTTCAGCCTTAGCTAGTGATGCCACTAAAGGTATGCGTAAATGTATCGCCGGTGGTAAAGCTGCTGATCGTGCTGCTGCTAAAGCTAAGAAAGATGCTTAGAGAAGAAAAGAAAGACCAAAAAGCAGCTAACAAAGAAGAAGCATAAAGTTTACTTAGTAGAGCAAAGTTATCCTAAGTGATGACTTTGCTTTATTTATTGGCTGTTTAAACTTATCCTTATAACTTATACACAGAAAGCAGGAGATACTCCCATGATTTTTTTAGAAAACGCTAAACCAGCTGTGGCAGTCGATGATTCTACTATTATGGAATCAATGATGGATGTCCAAGAAGCTGTAACTAATTTTAATGAAGAATTAGCAGTAAATGCTACTGAATATCAAGAATTAATGATGGAATCTGCTATTGAAGAAGCTAACGACATAATCTTAGCTGAAGCAGACGAAGAAGGTAAAAAACCTGGTGCTGGTACTAAGGTTAAAGATGCAGCTGTCAAATTCTTCAAAAAAGTAATTGAAATCGTTAACCGGATCTGGCAATCAGTTAAAACTTTCTTAGCTAAGACTTACTTGAAGTTAACTGATAGTACTAAGAAAATCCAAACTTATAACCAAAAGCATGCTAAGGACATTGCTCAAGGCTTTGTTGGTAGACAGGTTAAAGTAGTTGGTATTCATAGCTTAGATAACCATGCAGTTATCTTAATGAATGGATTCAATATTGATGAAGCTAAGAAAGTTGCTCGAGGAGAGAGGAAGTTTGGCGTAGGTGCATTCTTACTGGCTTCTCGTCTTAACATGAGTGAATTTATCACTACTGTAGCTAAGATCATTGCTCAACTTAAAGCAGAAGCTGTTGACTTACAAAAATCATGTAAGACAAATATGGATACAGCCCAAGATGGCTTGAAGAAAGCTAAAGCTGATAAAGATGAAGGCGAGATCAAGATGGCTCGTAAACAAGTTAGTGAACAGCAAGCTAAGTTGACAGCTCAGAATAAAGAATTTTCTGGTATGATCCGTGTATGTGCTGCTTTAACTAGTGATGCTATGAAAGTTATGCATGCTGCTGTACGTGCCAATCATACTGCAGAAAAAGCTGCTAAATAAGATCTACTTATATAGGTTAATATCCTACTTGGGGTATTAACTTATCCTTATTTAAACTAGTATATGGAAAGGTGGAAGACAACTTGTCTATATTAACAGAAGCAGCTGGACAAACCCTCTTAGAGAATACCAAGTCAGTTAAGTCTATGCACAGTAAACATGACAAAGAATATATACAGGGATTTAAAACCTACATAACTAAATCTATAGACAATACTAAGCACATGATCCAAACTATCAAGAAATTCTTAGGTAAAGAAGATACTGATATTAGCAAAGTAACTGCTAAAAATACAGCTTATATCTTATCATACAAACCTAACATTGAAATCCAATCTGCCATAGTCCATAACTATAAGAATGGGTACTTGCCTAGCTTAGTAAAGTTGTCTAAAGTATCTTCTTATGATGCTTTAGATCCAGCCATCTATTTAAAAGATAAGACTTATACAACTAAGATTGGAATTGATCCAGAGATAGTCTATAGCAATATCATGAACTATCCCAAGGTAGTTTATAGTGTTCAATCTAGGTTTGATTCTCTCCTTAAGCTCTTACAGAATCAGCAAAGCTCTTTAAAGAAAGATCTAACTAAACTAGGAACCATCACTGACTACAAGGAATTTGTCCTGATAGAGAAGAAACTTAAGCTCATTCAACGAAATATAGATGACCATATATCTGACGTAAATAAGCTAATGCTCCTGATTAACTTGATTTATATAGATAGTTCTAATGTAGTCAAATATTTACTAGGTAAAAAAGAGGAGGACGAGAAGAGTATGGGTCTAACTGAAAGCTATAACTTAGACGGAAAAGTCACCAAATCCTCTGCTGAACCAACCGAATACAAAGAACTAGCTGATCAATATGATAGCTTAGAAGAACGTCTAGCTGAGCAAAAGTCTATGATCCAGAAACTCTTTCATAAAGTCCCAGTAGAATCTATCCTTAAACATGAAGAGACAGACTTAGCCTTTAATGTCTTTAAGATTAATCTAGAAGATATTCTCTATTCCTATGATTTAGATTCTTTGAAGGAAGAAGATCTCCATGAAGCTAATCCGATATATCAAGATCGTCCTGCTTTAGTAGGTAATCTTAGCAGATGTCGATCTTTAATAGAGAACTCAGTTCTCCATGATGTTATTTCTATAGAAAATAATCTACATGACAATCAGCTGTATCTCCATACTCTAAGAAAAGCTTATGTTGATAATGATGAATATAACTTAACTACGGATCAACGAATCTCCCAATATGAAGTCCTTAAAGGAACTTACGATCAAATGGAAGATGATTACTTGATCAACCAAGAGAAGCTAAAAATCTTAGCTAAAGATTTGCTTCATTAATAAGATAATATCCCGGTAAGGGATATTATCTTTTTTTTAACCTTTGATATTATCAGAATCATATTTAGTTCCAGCATTCTCTCTAAGAACCATCCGTCCTGTTTGAGTAGTAGCTCCAGATTGATCGATAGTAAAAATTAAGGTTAAGTCAGTCATATGATACTTTTTACTATATCGATCCTTATAATTTAAGCTGTCGAAGTTGATCTCTACTGATTTAAAGACATCTTCATATGAGATATCTAAATTAGTAAAGCTATAAGTAACTAAGGTACTATTAGAGATCTTAGTTCTTAGACTGTTTAAAGCGTGCGGATTAGATTTATAGTTTTTGAAGGTTTTAGTTTTATAAAACTCGCCATCTTCATTAGTTAAGTGCTCATTAAAGAAATCAAAACTAGTTCCTCCGTGTATAGACTTTTGGAGATAGTAATTATTATTCCCGAAAGTCTCTGCATTCAGCTCGTTTAGGTTAGTTAAATTAATCTCAGAGGTTTTACTGTTAGTAATTATACTCTCAAATCCTGTTGTTTGATCAATCTCTTTATAGCTCCCTAAAACAAGCTGACTGTTCTGGGTCTTATTAATAGGAAAGTTTACATTAACTAAGATATTACCCACGTTGATATAGCTTTCTGAATGCATTGGACCTATATTAAGCACCCGTCCATTAGTAAACATACGTAAGTCATCATTATATAGTCCATAATTATCCTGCAAATGTTTGATATTAATTAAAACATTAGAAGGAACTAAAATAACCTGTTTATACTTCTTACTATTGTCTAAGGGACTAAGATAGACTTTGGTATCCAGCTTATTGGTTAAAGCTAAAACTGCTTCAGTCATATTAATCTCTGAATATACTCCAGAAACGTTCGGTTTGTTTAACCGTAGACAATCTTTTGGGATACAGAAGATCTCAAAATCTACCGTATCGTTATTAGTATAGTAATCTCTATTAGCAGTAGATACTAATTTCTCATTGATATCTACTGGCCGCTTATTAACATACATTGGTTTAAGAGTTATCTGTTTGAAATAGCTATCATAAGCTGCTTGAGCTGTAGTATCGAAATTAATAGATCTACCTTCCAAAGTAAATAGAACTTTAGAGGAATCAAACTGAACCATAGCTGCTATTTCAGGAGGCAAAGATAGTTTTATACTAAAATATGGCATAACGAACTGATCTAGATTACTCTCTATCTTAATACCTCGCAAATAAGATGAAGCATTAAACCCTGATCCATCTGAGAATAAAATATTACAGATAAAGTTAAAGGTCCGTTGTTTAATCTTAGTTGTATCTATCAATGTCTTTCATCTACTTTCTAGTCAATTTATAGATAACTGTTGGAAAGTGATAAAAAGTTTATCTTATGAGCAAAATTATATTATAAATAGAAGAAAATGGGGACTGTAAATGCGCTATAAAGAAAGTAATCTCCCATACTTCCTGCTTGAGGATGGGGTAAGAGAATTAACAGAAGATAGAGTGGTGCTAGCTTATTATGCTAATCACTCAGGCTACACGATAGAGAATACCCTATGGAATTATGCTGATGCTATACAGCTTGATATTCCACATGATGGAGGAACTTGTGTGCTGGTAGAAAATGAAGCTTACATAGTAGCTGCTTTATATATAGACTCAAAGTACTATAAATATCTATGCTATAGTTTAACCAAGCTAAGAAATAAATTAGAGCAGTTAGACTACTTAGATGGATCAACTACTCTCTTGTTACCTAGACTAACAGAAGATGGGATAGAATGGGATCAAGTAGCTACTATTATCAACAGCATATTTGGTAAAGATAATTTGTCTATAGAAGTTGGAACGATGTATTAAAAAGGAAAGCAGGAGGCTGAAATATGTTAGATTTAGTAAGCAAGAGTTTAAATGCAAAGAAGATTAAGTATAAAGTACTAGACACTCTACTTAAACCAACCCAATTTGATCAAATTAGATCTAATGGAAATATGGTTAATATCTATATAGATATGGAAAGTTTAATTAAACAGTTATACAATGGAGAGGCTTCGGATGGAATAGCAAGTGAGCTAAATACCATGGCTAATGAAGATAGATTATTTATCTCGGCAGAAATCATTCGGTATGCTGCTCATTATCGGCATTACTTTGCTAGCAGATTAGGTTTACCAACTAGGATCTTCTTTTTCTATAGCTTCGATAAGTTTGAGCAGGCTTTAAGCACCTTTCCAGACTATCGGAAGCACTATTATGATACTCGGATAGATGATAATAATCCTACCTTTGGGCTAGTAACTCAGAACCTAAAAATGAATATAACGGCTGCTACAACCGTTATGCAGTATATCCCAGATCTGTATATCTACAATACTGGGAAGATTGAACCAACTCTCTTGCCTAGTTATCTCTTAGCTGTCGATCCAGATCCAGATGATATGAGTATTATCTTAACCAACCAAGAGATCTTCTATCAAGATCTCTTACTGAAGAATAATACTTATATCCTGGAAATGAAATCTGATTCATCTGAATTCTTTGATGTAAAGAAACTGATGGCTAAATGGATCTCTGGAACTAAAAAGACTCTAGCTGACTATACAGGAATTGGACCTGAAGTTCTACCTTTAGCTCAAGTTCTAATTAAAAATAAAGAACTTCAATTTCCTTCGGTTAAACGAATGGGTAAGACGACTTCTCTAAATAAACTAAAGAAGTTGGTAAACAGTGGAAATTTGCTTAATACTGAGTATATCGATCCTGAAGAAGCTTATAAGGGTTTAAGCTCTATAGTTGATCACGATACTTTTGTTAATCGGTTCAAGTTCATTAACCATCGATATATGATGAGTAGATATGAGTCAACTCTCCAGAATATCATCGGACCTGCTCAAACAATTAACTTGACAGATCCTGAGGGTATTAAGATGATCAATGATAATTATTATAGTAGAAACCCTCTTGATTTAAATTATCTCTTTGAAGGATTCGATCAAACTAAGTTCAACTATTAAAGCAAGCGACAAAAAAAAAAGACAATATCCCGTAAATAGGATATTGTCTATTATTTTAAGCTATACTATCAACTAAAGTACTGATCTCTTCGATAAGCAGATCCTTGGTAAAGTTGGTATCATCAATCTCACTACCATCATACTTAACGAAGTTATAAGCAGCTATACTCCCAAAGTTAATAATAGGATTCTTAATTGCTAACAAGTTACTTACCCAGGTAAAATCATTCATTAATTCAGAGTAAGTCAAACTCTCTATCAAGCTCTTACTTGGACGATTGATATTCATCCTTTTGTTGTTGACATCGGTTCGTTTAGCAAGGAGCAACTTATCTAAAATAGTGTACTTGTTAGTTTCTGCTAGTTGTTTCTGCATAATAATCAGTAAGATTACTGCATCATTATTAGTATAGTTCTTGATTTGGAATTGATTCATATAGTAGATATTCATCATAGCTCGCTGAAATTCATTAATCGTCTTAAGACCTTTGCGGACCTCATTAATCAATTCAGGTTGAATCCCATATTCATTAATTCCTTCTCTAATAAAATCTCTGATAGTTAAGTTATTGGATACATCGTCTATATCATTAAACTTATGCTGCAGTAAGAGAGACATCTTGTCTGCTTCATCAATGTCGTCATCACTATCTACATGAGATAAGCGTAGAGGTTTATAGTTGAAGCGATACTTAACGTGAAATGTAAATCTAATCTTATTCTTGATAACAGCATGCAAGAAAGAAATACTACTCTTATTAACTGTCATCTTGTTAATGATCTGTCTAATCAAAGACTGTTGAATATCGTAAACCAACGTCTTCTCATCGATAGACTTATTCTCTAGATACTTCCAGATAACTTGGTTAGGATATATAGTCTTCTTAACCCTTGGTTGAACGATCTTATAGAGCTTGTTCTTGATATCAATATCGTCAGCCTTACTATAATCAACGATGATTTTGTTGAAGACGTTGTAGAAAGCAATTTCTTTCTGCTTATTGGTTAGGTCAGTAGTTCCTAGATAGTCACACATTAAAGGAATAATAGTTCTATAAGCAAAGGATGTTTCAATAATAAGCTTATTAGCATCATCAGTAACCTGTAAATCTGGTACTGATTTACTCTTATTAGCCTTATTCAGTTCTTGCTTATAGGTTGATTCGTCTATAGACTTAATTAAGTCTCTATAATGATGATCATAAACTAAAGCAGTGACATCGGCAAAAATTTCTTTCAGCGTTAGATCTTTCTCATAGACTATATCTTTCTTGATAGCCATAAATTTATAGGCAAACTCTGGATATTCATTGAAGATATAATTCAGATCGATTACTATAGCTGCTATTGAACTACTATAAGCTCGGATATCTACACCTTGGGTATACAACTTGTCTAAAGAACCATCCTCATTCCGGAGAACGTCTTCTCCTGTTATACGATCAAAATGAATAATAAATTCTTTTGGATTCTTTAAGCTTGTATCTAAAGTTACGTATGGTTCTAAATCTTTATCTGCAAAGACACCTGTGTCAACAGGGTTCAAATCAGTAATACCATGATATATATTCTTCAAAGGAATAACCTTTGGATGATAACTCCTAACGTCTGCTGTTTGATCAGCTATGATCTGTTGTACTTCTTCTCTATTATCTGTAAACAATGTTTGGCGGCCTCCACATTCTACATTATACACATATAAGTTACTTCACCATTTAGCACATAATTATCATCTCCCATTCAAAGTTATAATATATATTTGAATGGGAGTATCCTATTTTCTTCCACGTTTAGGAGAGCGTTTCTTCTTCACACTGAAAGAGTGATTCATATCGATCTTCTTCTTGCCATGATTCATATTAATTACTTCACGCTTAATCTCCTGCTGTTTCTTAGGAGAGGGAGCTATCTTCTTGAACTTGTGTCCAGTAGTATTTCTTCCAATCTTATACTGTAAGCCCATATCAGCATGACGTTTTATCTTACTTGCTGTTTTAAGAGCAGGTTTCTGACTATTATATTTCTTCTTAGCTTCATTATATTCCTTTAACTTGGCTGTACTACTAGTAATAGTCTTAGTAAAGGGAAGAATAACTAGCTTCTTAGGCTTGAGAGTTGCTTTAGTCAATAGTCTTTTGTGTTCCCTGATATAGAGACAGGCAAAATAAACTGACTTCTCGAACCCATGACTTTCATTCGGATTTCGAACTTTAGGAGCTTGGGTTAAAGCTTTAGAAGATAATTTCTTCTTCAGGAAAGGAATCAAGTTCCCATCCTTATTATACACGTAAGCATATGTGAATTGGTAATTAGGAGAATTACTATACGTGGAGATCTGATACCTAGATAGGGTTAAGTCTGTATAAACTCCTCGACTAGGTAGTTCGAACTGGATAACCACATCATAGTATAAACCATACTTATAGTAGAACTCCGATGGAATCTTCATCTTGAAATAGTAGCTACCAGCTGAATCAATATACGTCTCTACGTCAAAGTATCGTTTAGCATTTCGATAGAGCACATAATACCGATCTTCCAGGTTTCGTCTTATGTAATCTCGGCGAGCTACTGAAGCTGATCCTCGACCAGTAGGGTTTTGCAGAAAAGACCTTAAATTAACTTTGTAAGCCACAACACCAAACCTCTTTCATTTTAATTTCATCCAAATTTTATTATACCGCAACTTAAAGAAAAATACAACTAAATTTGCAGCATAAACAAGAAAATTACTAAGTTATTGTTAGTAATTTTCTTTTATATAAATTTTTATTTAGTCATCATATTTAGCATCTTTAGCTAGATATTGATTACTTGTAGCTAAAAGACCAATGATAGATAGAATTGATTTCAAGATCATCTTGTCTGTTTCTGCTGAGTTAATAATGGACGTATGCTCATCAGTTTCGATGTCTCCAGTTTTTAGATTATAAAGAGACTTAGACTTAACTAAGGAAGCAGTTGTTTCGGCTGCTTTAATAGGAGTTGTCTGATTGCTATTTAAGAGTACCTGACAATAAACTGACTTCATACTATCTGAAATTAAATCAGCTAAGCATTTCTTCATCGGATCGTTCTTGAAGCCATCATAGGTATAGAGAATCTTACTTACAGTCAAATTCCCTCCAGGGATATAGCCGTTTTTAATGGCTGATTCAGTAGCATTAACAGCATCATCTAACAGATACTTCCGAGTCTGTTGTTCTCGGGTTGTTGAGCCGCCCACGTAGAGAGTAGCAATTTGTCCATTCAAGTTAGCTACTCGCTTTTCTAACTTATAAATTTCATTACGAGTTGTTTCATCAGGGGTCTGAGATTTTCCAATCTTAATTTGTCCCTGCAGAGATTTAATCTGAGCATCTAACTTAGCTTTAGGACCGTGTCCATCAATAAAGCTAGTTGTATTCCCATCGATATGAACGTGGCCGGCATGTCCAACTGTAGTAGCCAAGAATAAACCGGGATCCGTCCGTACTCCGTTTATAATGTCATTAAAGCTTCCTGCTTGAGTGGAAGGATCATCTGAATCCATGATATCTGCTCCCAAGTAAGCTGCTAAATCATTATAATCATCTCGATTAGTAGGATAAGTTACTAAAGCAATAGGTATCTGGATGTCTCTACGTTGATTCATCTTAATATTATTCTTCATTGCATTGATTACTTCATTAGAGAAGCTAGAAGCTACAAAGATTAGAGGAGAATTAGTAGAAGAAAAGATCTTTCCAATCAAGTCTACTAGCCAATTATCAGCATCCTTCTTCTTTAAGCCGTTCCTAAATAGAAGGACGTTAGCATCATCAAAGTCAGCATCAACTTGATTAGCTCTGTTAGCAAAGACTGGATCAACATACCCTCGATCAATAGTTAATCCCTTGTGGACTTCATAACTATCTTCTCCATCGGTTGTTTCATCTAAGAAGATCATAGTTCCTAACCCACATTCTTTATAGATGTCATAGATAATATTACCAGATTTACTATCGTTATTATTAGAAACCGTAGCAATATTCTTAATGACTTCCATGTTATCCTCAGTGATAGGTTTACTGATCTTATCAATCTCATCATCGATTGCTTCTTCTATTTCTTGCATAGCGTCAAAGATCTCTTTAGCTGATTTATTATAGAGGGGAGAATCTTTCTTTTCCATCTCTTCAACCAGATTATGATACAGATAGTTGGCAGCTACTACTGAACTAGTAGAGCCATCTCCTACTGTTCTAACCAAGTTCCCAGAGATATCCTTAATCAACCCAAGGATAGTTACTGAGATAGAGTTATTGAATTTAATATTCCCTAAAATAGTGTAGCCATCTTTAGTGATAGTATCTTTCATGAAAGGATCTTCTAAAATAGTAGTTGATCCATAATACCCCAATGACTTAGTCAAAGCTTCACTAATCTTAGATAGAGTAGCTTCAGCATAAGCCTGAAAATCTTCATTATTAATAATATTAGTTTGGATAGATGGAGCTTCGGTTGGTTCACCCAAGGTTACTATATCAGATCTCCAAATATCTGGATTAGGATCTTGATCTAAATCATACCGATGAGTAGTATCTGCCCAAAATTCTTCCATAGCTTTCTTGTGTTCTGCTTGTTTCTTTGCTTTCCTCTTAGCAAAAAATCCCATGTTATAATCATTCCCTTATATAAGTTTATGCAACTGGTTGAACTTCGTAGGTATTGTCTTCTACCTTATCAAATGAAAAAGCAAAATCTTTATCATCAGAGATATAGTATTGCTTAACTTCATCATCGTTGGTAATCTCTAGAGTAATATTAGAGAACCCAGTCTCTTTATTATACCCAGAAATAATTTTAAACTGAATATCATGCTGAAGCAGTTGCTTCAATAGACGATTCAATTTTAATCCAGTAGAACAGCTAGCCAAAGAAGACCAGTAGTTTTCTTTAGCTTCCTTTGGATTACCTGCTGAAAGTTCGACTAGTTTATTGTAAAAGTCAAACATAATCAATTTCATTCCTTATCATTTTATAAATTTATAACTTTAAACAGTAGGGAGCGGAGGAAGTCCTCCTAGTCCTTGACTGTTTTCTGCTTGATACTTAGCTGCTAGTGTATCAGGAGGCGCTTGATGGATTCTATCTTCCGCTTCCTTAATCCTTTGCTCATTATAGCGCATCTTAATGGAATTAATAATAGAGTAATCAGTATTCATGATCTCATTAATAGTCATGGCTCCATCAAACAGCTTAAGCAGCTCCTTAATCTCCGCCGTCATGCTCTGCCATCTCTCCGACATCAGAAAAGCTGGATCCTTGGGAACCTCTTTCCCATTAGAATCTAACCTAGTTGTTCCAGAGTCTGACGGAAAACCAGTTTCTCGATATCTACTTGGATATCAGTATTAGTTTCATGACAGAAAGGACACTCCACCTTACCGATCCCGTAGTCTACTGCATAAGCCATCGACCAGTCAGAGATAACTTCAGCTAAGACTTTGAAGTCTTTAATATTCATCTGACGAAGAATATCATATTCTTGTTGCATATCATCTGTCTTAATATACTGGATCTTCTTAGTCTCTTTGTAGTGCTTCAAATCAATTACCGAGATATCCTTACAAAATAACAGTAAATTGAAAGCTTCTTGGGAACTAGGTTCATCCTGCAAGTTGTACATAATATTCAAATGGTTCCTTAAACTAGGTGTCCGAATATTAATAATAGTCTTACTATGAGGTAAAAGTACCTGCTTAACCTTATTAAGAGTAGAGTACCGAGCTAAAGCAACCTTATCCTCGATATTCTTAACGATCTTCTCTCGCTTCTCTAAAGCATCATCGCTATGAATAATAGTTAAAGCTGCATTAGGAACAGGAAAGCCTTTAATATCTTTACCACAGTTCTGACATTTGAAGTCAAACTTAGTAGCTTCTGGATAAGTAGTACAGAAAAGACCATAGTATAAACTATCAACATCAGTTAAAGCAGTAGCATCCAAGAATTCTTCAAAGGTAAATTTGCCTACATTAGATGTTTGCATCTTATTATAAAGCATTTCATATTTGTCCTTTAACGAGGTGTAAGATTCTTCTACTGAATTAAGCACCGTAGAGATATCATTCAAGGTTAAGCTGAGCATAAAAGCTACGTATCCTGATTGATTAAGAACTGTTTCAGTAGTAGGACGAGACTTCAAGCGATAATCAAAGTTATCTTTGATCATGCTAGAAAGGTCTTTATCTTCATCTACATACTCTACTTGATCTAAGTTAATATCAATATTAGAAAAATCAGGAAGATCATCATAGTACTCTGGTTCAGTAGGAGCTTGATTAACTTGACCTTTAATAGTACCAGGTGGTTGAGTCTTAATATCATAGGCTCCTGTCTTCTTAGCTTCTTCTTTATCTGAGAGAGAACCTTTCTTTTCACCAAAGTAAGGAACTAGATCTCCTGAAGCAGATACGATCTTAGGAACTTTAACTCCATGGATAGTTTCTACTTCTACAATTTCTCCTACATCTCGCATACCTTTAGATTTATCGTAGCTATCATAGAATTGATCATAGTTAGGATCATTAGTCTTATTAGGTTGATACTGAGCTGATGGAACTTCACTATCAGGAGTATTTTGGATAGAACCATACTTCTGTTTGTTAGCTGCTACTTGTTGATCCGTAGTCTGCTTCTTTGGTTGTTGCTTATGTTGGTTCCGATGTTTCTTACTGGACTTCTTTTTATTAGCTGGTTTAGTAGAAGACATAGAGCTGTTAGTAACTTTCTTGCCTTCACCTGCTTTAGGTTGGTTCTGGTTATCATACTGAATTATACCATTTTTAGTCTTAGTTTTACCTGTGACAAAATCAGTAGCATCCATTTGGTCAGTTAAGCCTAACTTAGCGTGAAGTACAGACAGATCTTGATCATTTAAAGCTTCTTTTTCTACCTTACCGTTAATCTCTTTTAATCGTTCAGCAGGAGTCATAATGTGTTCTTCCTCTTCTCCTGCTTGATTAGATACCTTGCCACCTGCTGGTTCAACAGGTGCTGAACTATCATTGATATGACTATTCATATCTTGAATCTGCTTATTAATATCAGGTTCTTGTCCATCAATTTTCTTGACCATTGCTCAATCTTCTCCTCGTTTAGTAAATTAATTGGGAAATAAATTTTTTATTCTTAGTATTAAGTGTAGCTGCTAAACTGAGTTGTATCCTTTCCTCATCAGTTAATTGTCCTTGAATAGGTACAACTTCTACATTAATAATAAGAGTATTTAAATTTCTATCTGTGGTATTATAGTTCTTGACATCTACATTGACATTAGTACCAGGGTGAGCTACATAAGTTTTAATCTGGTTTTCGATATTGTCTGAGATTTGTCTCAAAGTAATATCATCGGCTAGTTCAAACATGTAGTCAGCTATTCCTACTCCTAATTCAGGATCGTTAGGGAAAGTACCTGGTTCGTAGATAAGTAAATTCTGGATAACCTGTGCTAGGGCTTCTAAGTTAGTTCTATACATAGGTTTATTAAAAACATCAGAATCTAAGAGAGCTTCATTTCTAAAGTAAATAGTATCATCTTCAGAAGGAGCTATGGAAATTTGTCCTAAAGCCAAAATATTCACCAGACCTTCATAGTATTATTTATAATCAATAGTTGGACATAACCAATAGAAAAGTTTCTAGCAGGTTGAATAGAAGCGATAAAAAAAAATAACCTATTACCATCACGGGTAATAGGTCAGACTTAAGCAGTTTGCTGCTCTTCTTCCTTAACGATAGTAGCTGGTTCAGCTTCATGATCCATTTTAATTCGAGTTTGAATATGCTTCAAGGCATCTAAGTCTAGATTATCATTGGTTACATAATCCTTCGTCAGCTTCTGCAACAACTGTAGTCTGCTCTCTGTATCATCTGGGTAAACTAAGTCCAGCTTAGCTCCTTCTTCCCAGTTTCCAAAAACAAATTTATCTGTCAATGGCACAAAGATATCTCCATCATGGACTAGTTCATGGACAGTGACTGACAACGGAACTAAGCCTACTCTTCCTTGATAGTGCATTTGCATAACTGCTCGAGCAACTAAGAAAGGATTAAAGGTATCTGTTAATCTACCCAGTTCTTCTAGCTGGTTAATC
>Ga0172378_10001929_pt1 | contig 19278 bp, 16 predicted proteins | sample GrowelOW332metaG_FD_119755 | JGI IMG/M metagenome (GOLD analysis project Ga0172378, IMG submission 119755) | Groundwater microbial communities from an aquifer near a municipal landfill in Southern Ontario, Canada - Pumphouse #3_1 metaG | ecosystem: Environmental > Aquatic > Deep subsurface >... | reverse complement strand
GACTCGGTAGTGCTTTGGCGTACTTAATGAAGTATATTGAAAAGACAGGTGAAAAAATTGTCTACTCCAAAGGGTTGCCCCAATTCTTTATGTCAGATATCCTTGACAAGGATATTGTCTGTACAATAGGTCAAGAAGATAAAAAGCTTTTACTTTTTGATGACTTTACATGCATAGACGAAGGCTGCATTGTGGGCAGTGTTAGTCCAGAGGTAATACAGCAGCTGCGGAAATGTAATTAGCAATAGCAAAACGGCAACGAAAAAATGTGAGGAGTGTGGAAAGCCTGCGCACAAACCTCACATTGTTGCCGTTTTTGCATTTGAGCAATAAATACAGTTACTGGCGTGTGCTTGTCTGCTGGCGCGCAGCGCCAGCACTTGTATCAAGACAAGCACACGCCAGGATCTCACAAAGCCAAATAAGCTAAAAATTTGTATATTAATAATAATATTTGTTTGATTTAATAATTCAATCATGCTATACTATATAAGTAAAGAAAGTAAAGAATTTATATAGGAGTTTAGATGAAAAAGATTAAGGAAGCCAAGCTTTCTGCTAAGGGACAGATAACTGTACCAAAAGAAATAAGAAAACTGCTAGACGTTGAAAATGGCGATAGCATTGCTTTTTATATTGATGAAAATGAAATTAGATTAACAAAGCCAGAAAACCTTTATATAAAGGCAAAAGACAAAAATAAATTAACAACAATACAAAAAGAGGGGAAACAATATGGACAAAAATAAAATTGATAACAAGGCAAGTTTAATTTGGAGTATAGCGGAAAAACTTCAAAGCAGTTATATGCCACACGAATATGGTGATGTTATTTTGCCGTTTACTGTTTTAAAGCGTTTTGATAGCGTTCTTGCCGACACAAAACAAGCAGTGCTAAAGGTTGCAAGCCAATACCCTATAATTACGCCACCGATTGATAAATTGCTTAAAAACACAGCAAAACAAGAAATTTATAACATTAGCAAATATGATTTTATGAGCTTAGCCGATGATCCTGACAATATTGAATTAAACTTTCGCAGTTATATAAACGGTTTTTGTGATGACGTTAAAGATATTTTGAGTAAAGAGCACGGTTTTGAGTTTGAGCGACAAATTGATAAACTTCATAATGCTGGCTTACTTTACCTAATTATTCAAGAATTTAATACCGAAAGAGCAGATTTGCATCCAGATAAAATTAGCAATATAGAAATGGGCTATATTTTTGAAGAAGTAATTAGAAAGTTTTCTGAAACTCACAATACTGAGGCTGGACAATTTTATACTCCAAGAGAAATTATTCATTTAATGGTAAATTTGATTTTAGAAGGCGAAAATCTTAATGAAATAAGTAAGGTTAAACAAATTTATGATGGTGCCTGTGGTACGGGTGGAATGCTCTCTATTGCATATGAAGAAATTAAAAAGATAAACAGTACATATGAAATTTTTACTGCAGGGCAAGAAATAAAGCCACAAACTTATGCTATTTGTAAAAGCGACATGCTACTTAAAGGTGGCAAGAATTCTTCAATCAAATTTGGCAGCACACTTTCCAATGATCAATTTGAGAGTGATACTTTTGACTACATTATTATGAACCCGCCTTTTGGAAGAGAGTGGAAAAACGATAAAGATGCCGTTGAAGCAGAATACAAAAAAGGCGACCATGGCCGTTTTAAATGTGGCTTACCTGCAATAAGCGACAGCCAACTTTTATTTTTACAAAATGCGGTTTCTAAAATGAACCCAAACGGTAGCAAAGTTGCTATTGTTCATAACGCCTCTGCTTTGTTTCAAGGCGATGCAGAAAGCGGTGCAAGTGAAACCCGCAGATATGTTTTAGAAAATGATTTACTAGATGCCATAATTCAACTTCCAAACAACATTTTTTACAACACAGGCATTTCAACTTACATTTGGCTTCTTTCCAACAAAAAAGCAAAAGAACGCATTGGCAAAGTGCAACTTATTAACGCAAGCGAATTTTTTGTTAAGCGCCGCAAATCTCTTGGTGAAAAGAAGAATGACATTTCAGATAAGCAAATTGGAGAGATTTCTAAAATTTACAATGCTTTTGAAGAAACTAAAAGAAGCAAAATTTTTAATACAACAGATTTTGGATTTAGAAAAGTTACTGTTTTACAGCCATTACTAGATGAAAAAGGCATGCCTCAGTTTGATAAGAAGGGAAACATTATTCCAAACAAAGAGTTGTCTGACACTGAAATTATACCGCTAAACGAAGACATTCAAGAATACATGAAACGAGAGGTTCTTCCATTTGCACCTAATAGCTTTATTGATGAAAGCAAAACAAAAATTGGTTATGAAATTCCTTTTACAAAGTATTTCTATGAATATCAGGCGCCACGTAAAAGTTCAGACATATTAACTGAGATTTTAGAGTTAGATACCCAACTTGATAATGTTTTGAAGGAGTTGGCGAATGATAAGTAAAGAAACTCACCAAGTTGATTGGATAGGAAAGTTGCCAAAAAATTGGGAACATAAACCCTTAAGAAATTTAACATATTTTATAAATGATAACAATTCTGACTTAAAATTTACAAATGTTTTGTCGCTTCTTAAAGACATAGGGGTTGTGCCCTATGAGGAAAAAGGAAATCAAGGAAATAAGAGCAAGGAAGATTTAAGCAATTATAAACTTGCATACAAAAACACAATAGTTGTAAATAGTATGAATTTAAAAATTGGCTCTGTTGGCTTATCTAAGTATGATGGTTGTGTAAGCCCTGTTTACTATGTATTAGGCATTCGTAAAGGCAATAATATCCATTATGTAAATTACTTATTTCAAACAAGAGAGTTTCAAGAGTATCTTGGAAGCTTTGGTCGCGGCATAATGGAAATACGAGAAAAAATTAGTAAAGACGACATGAAAATTGCTCTGATACCTAAACCACCACTTGCAACACAAGACCGAATTGTTGAATATCTTGAAAAAAAGATTGCTATTATTGATGACCAAGTTGCTAAAAACAAAAAAGCAATTGAACTTTTGGTTGAGTATCGGGCAAGTGTTATTGATGCAAAATCACAACCCAATTCAAATTGGCGTATTGAAAAATTAAAGTATCACTTTGAATTTTCAAAGGGTCTATCTATAACAAAAGAAAATTTAGTGGAAGAAGGCTTACCTGTAATAAGTTATGGTCAAATCCACTCAAAAACTAATTTAGGCACTACTATTACTGATGATTTAATAAGATATGTGCCAAATGAATATTTAGAAAATACTAATGCTTTAGTTTACAAAGGTGATTTTATATTTGCAGACACAAGCGAAGATTTAGAAGGTGTCGGAAACTGTGTGTATAATGATAAAGATAGTGCTATATTTGCTGGATATCACACAATAATTTTAAGAGCAAAAAACAAAAACATGAATTTTTTTAGCTATCTTTTCAAATCAAATTATTGGCGAAGTCAATTAAGATCTATGGTTAATGGAACAAAGCTATATAGCATTACTCAAGGTTTATTAAATCAAGTAAAGATTTATATTCCGCCACTATCCGAACAAAAAGAAATTGTTTCCTATCTAGATAAAAAATGCAAACACACAGATAAAGTAATAGCCTATCGCAAAGCCATTATTGAAAAGTTAGAAGAATATAAAAAGAGTTTGATATTTGAAGTTGTAACAGGGAAGAAGGATGTGTAACATGGAAACAAAAGAAAAAAACTATGAAGCATTTATTGAAAATTACTTAACTTCCGCAAATGGAGGGTTTGTTAACGGCGATGGAATAGGCTTTGATAAACAAAAATGTATAAACATTGTAGACCTGTTTTCATTTATAAAAACAAGCCAACCAAAAGAATGGAAGAAAATTTGTGATGTTTATGATAATGGTGCGGAAGAATATTTTTTGCAAAGACTTGATAAAAACATTGCTGAGAAAGGTTTGCTTTTTGTTTTAAGAAACGGGATTAAATTAAATGGTGCAACCATCAGGCTTGCATTCTTTAAACCTGAAAGTAATATTAACAATGAAACAATTGAACTTTACAACAAAAACATTTGCAAGCTTGTTCGCCAGTTGCACTATTCTTATTCCAACAACAACAGCCTTGACACCGTGCTTTTTGTAAACGGACTTCCACTTGTTACCATTGAACTTAAAAATGAGTTTACTGGGCAAACTTACGAAAATGCAATTAAACAATATAAGCATGACCGTGACCCTAATGAGGTGATTTTTCAATTTAATAGGCGTTCACTTGTTCACTTTGCAGTTGACTTGCAAGAAGTGTATATGACAACTCGACTTGCAGGTGCAAGCACACGTTTCTTGCCTTTTAACCAAGGTTCGGGTGGTGCTGGAAACATTGGTGGCAAGGGAAATCCAAACAACCCAAGTGGTTTTTTGACATCGTATTTATGGGAAAATGTATTGCAGAAAGATAGTCTGTTTGATATTTTAAACAAGTTTATCCAACTGGAAGAAAAGAAGGACAATAAGACAGGTGCAAAGAAGTATACTCTTATATTTCCACGCTATCACCAACTTGACGTTGTAAGAAAATTGCTTACAGAAGCCAAGCAAAACGGCAGTGGAAACAATTATTTAATTCAACATAGTGCAGGAAGCGGCAAGTCAAACTCCATTGCCTGGCTTGCCTACCGTTTGGCAATTGCACATAACAATGATAAACCAATTTTTGACAGCGTTATTGTAATTACAGATAGAAAGGTTCTTGACCAACAGTTGCAAGACAATATCTATCAATTTGAACACACAACGGGTTTTGTTGAAAAGATTGATAAACGCAAAAGCAGTAAAGATTTGTTAAATGCGGTGAATGATGGTAAGAAAATAATTATTACAACTTTGCAGAAGTTTCCTATTATTTACAAAGATATCAATTCTGAAAATAAAAAATTTGCAATTATCGTTGATGAAGCTCATTCTTCACAAACTGGAAATAGTGCAAAAAAACTTAAGTATGGATTGGGCGACCTTGAGGAAGCAATCAAGATAGAAAGCGAATTGGAAAAAAACTTTGTCGATGATGAAGAAAAAATGCTGAATGAGCTTGCAAGCCATGGCATGCAGAAAAACTTGTCCTTCTTTGCTTTTACTGCAACACCTAAAGACAAAACTCTTCAAATTTTTGGAACAAAAACATCAACTGGCAGCTATGTGCCCTTTCATGTTTATTCAATGCAACAGGCCATTGAAGAAGGCTTTATATTAGATGTTTTGCAAAACTACATGACTTACAGCACTTTTTATAAACTTGTTAAGAAAACTCAGGAAGATCCTGAACTTGAAGCAACAAAAGGCATAAAAGAGTTGATTAGGTTTGAAACATTGCATCCAACTAACATAACACAAAAAACAGCAATTATTATTGAACAGTTTTTAAACACAACGAGCAATAAAATTGGTGGGCGCGCCAAAGCAATGGTTGTAACACCATCAAGACTACATGCTGTTAAATATGTGAACGCCTTTAAGGAGTATATTAAAAACAAATCCTTAGAAGAAAAATGTAAAGTCCTTGTTGCCTTCTCTGGCGAGGTGTTTGACCCTGACTTAAAAGAAAATTTTACAGAAGAAAGCATGAATATAGATAGCAAAGGCAATCGCATAAGAGAAAGCCAGTTACCTGAAGCATTTGAAGAAGATTACAATGTTTTGATAGTTGCTGAAAAATATCAGACAGGGTTTGATCAGCCATTATTGCACACCATGTTTGTAGACAAAAAACTTTCAGGCATAAAAGCTGTGCAAACACTTTCAAGACTAAACCGCATTTGCGAGGGCAAAGTTGATACTTTTGTTTTAGATTTTGTAAATAAAGCGGATGATATTGGAATTTCTTTTCAACCTTACTATCAAGGAACAGTGCTTAAGGAAGGCTTTGATGTTAATAATGTTTATGATATTTACTCTCGTTTAGAGGCTTATAAATTAGTTGATAAAAATGATGTTGAGGGATTTGCAGCTGCCTATTATAGCAACAATGAAGATATGAGCAAATTAAGTGGGTTTTTGTATAAAGCAAAACAGAAATACATTGAACTAGATAAAACTGACAAACTAGAATTTAAAAGCATTATGCAGGCATTTTTAAGAAGCTATAACTTTATTGTGCAAGTGGCAAGAATGAACGATAAAGACCTACAAGGTGCATTTATTTATTATAAATACCTTAATCAGTTTTTACCAAAAGAACATACGAAAAATGTTGATGTTGCCGACCTTGTTGAGCTTGAATTTTTTAAGGTTGAGAAAAAATTTGAAGGTAGCATTTCTTTAACCAAAGATGAAGGTGAAATTTTGCCTCCGACTGGAGATATAGGGAAAAGCAAAGAAGCAGAGAAAAACAAGTTAAGTGAAATCATAAATAAAATAAACTCCAAATATCAAACAAACTTTACTCATATTGATAAAGTGTTTGAACAAATACAAAATGATTATTTGGACGATGAGCGTATGAGGTTGTTTGCGGTTAATAACGAAGAAAAAGCCTTCAAAAAGGTTTATGACAAAGAATTTGAAAATAAGGCAATCAAACGCTACGAGCAAGATAAGGAATTGTTTGATATTATGTTTAAGGACGAAGAAGTTATGGATAATATAAAGACTGCCTTATTTAAGTCTGTTTATGATAAGTTAAAGACCAATAAGTAAAGAACGAGATGTTACAGAAGCCAATTATGGAAGCCTTATGTAAAGTAGATGATTAATAGGACAAAAAGATTGGAGGTTTCATAACCGTTTTATCCAAAGAAAAAGTTTTTGAGAATTTGGAATAAACTTAGGAGGAATGATGTATTTAAGCAAAATCAAGATTGAAAATTATAGGAATTGTCACAAAACAACCATCGACTTAGACGAAGGCTTGAATGTCATAGTTGGACCAAATAATTCAGGCAAAAGCAACATACTCAATGTAATTGATTTTCTGAATGGAAATGCTCATTTCAGCATTGATGACATAAACAAAAATCTCCTTTCAAAAAGGTTTTTAGAATTCAAGGAAGTATCACCCGAAATCAGAATTGAGTATACAATAAAACATATTTTGGACTTCAGTCAACCTGATAGTTCACTTATGCGATTGCGTGATTTTCTCGTCTACAATGCTGAAGATGGTGATTTGCCAACTGTTCAGGGAGAAACTGATAAATACTATTTAGAGGCTAAAATCATACTTCATTATCAATTAGACAGTAGTGCTGAGCAAGACTACAAAACTGCCATGTCTGCTGTCGATAGTGCGGCAAAATTTATAGAAGTATTAAGACAATTTTCGGTAGCATATAAAGCATTTTTTACTGACATAAACAGTAATTTAAAAAATGAAAGCGTAAGTGGTATTTTTGATATAGAATATATTAAAGCAGTAAGACACGGTGATAATATTAAGCCATACACACAACAATACATAAAGCGTAAAATCACCGAAACTGGAAACAGCGAAGAACTCACAACAAACATCAATCAACAAATCAATCAGAAATTAGGGGGAATAACAACTGATGTTGACATTGAACTTGACCAGGATCAAGACAGAATTGGAATAACGAATGGAAAAAATAAATTTGTTTCAAGGTTTGAGTTTGATTCACAATTCTCACAATACTTTAAATATGAACTTAAAGATATAGACAATGATTATACTTTGCCAGTTGAATATAACGGGCTTGGTTACAATAATTTGATTGAGTTACGAAATGCAATAAAACAAAAAGAAAGTGATGATTTTAATATTCTATTGATTGAAGAGCCAGAAGCTCACTTGCACCCCAACATGCAATACAAACTGCTTAAATACATTAACAGTTTGAAAGTTGACGGCGAAGGAATAAAGAATCAAATTATTGTTACAACCCATTCCCCAAATGTATCCGCATCAACAAAGATCGAAAATATGATAATGGTCGATTACAACAGAACAAATATTGTCGAAGAAATGGACAATGTCGCAACTACAAGAATGAAAGAAAAATTCACTTTGACTACTGATGATACTTTCTTGAATATAGCAAGGAAAGAAGATGAAGAAGATGATGTTTACACGAAGTATCTCAAAGCAGTCGAAGATAATTTAATACATTCCAAAGAACATTTAGAAAAGTTTTTAGATGTAACACGAAGTGATTTACTATTTTCCAATAGAGCAATTTTAGTTGAGGGTTTAGCAGAGAAACTTTTACTCCCAAAGTTTGCAGATATGTTGGGAAAAGATTTAACTAATGAGCATATCGTAACGGTTGAAGTTGGCGGCGTAAACTTTAATAATTTTATACCAATTTACGCAGGAACAAAGAAAAAGGTTTTGTGTGTGAGTGATTGCGATTTTAAATATGTTTTGAGTGACGAAAATGGTTGTTTGGAGTTAAACGACCTTTCGCAGTATGATAGTCTTGTTGAGGAAAAGAAAAGTAAATTCTTCCATAGAGAGTTTTCGACTTTATCAAATATAAAGCTTTTCACACAGTCAAAATACGGTTCAACCTTTGAAACAGAATTATTTTTAGAAAATTATGATATTCTTACCACACGCAAGTATCTTTTATCACTTGCACTACCTAAATCTCTCGCCTCTTTCATTGACAATATATCAATAGATTATTGGAATACAAACATTGAAATAATGAACGGTAATTCTAGAAAAAAAATAAAAGAACTACTAAAAGTTTTCTATGGTGCTTATAGCGGTGAAAATGAACTGGCAAAAAAATCCCTAATAGAAAAATTATTTTTTGCAGTTGTTTTCTACTCATATGCAGAGAATAAAAAAGGTGATTTAGCACTCGCTATTGCAACTAATGATAAGATAATTATTGCGAATGATGATAATTCCGGCAATACTGATGCAGTACGACTTTTTATACCTTATTACATCAAGGAGGGGTTAGAATGGCTACTTCAATAACATCAGATGACGATTTACGCATTTATGAAAATGAAACTCCTTTCAAAATATATGCTGGTCCAGGCGCAGGAAAAACTCACTTGTTGATTGAAAATATTAAAGCGATTATTATGAACAGTCCTAAAATCAAAAATAAAAAACGAAAAATACTTTGTATCACATATACGAATGCAGGCGCCGACGAGATAAAACGCCGTCTTGGAAAATATGGGCAGTATGCGTATGTGTCAACGATACATAGTTTTCTCTACGACATGGTTATCAAAAGCAATCAAAAGCAATTAAAACATTTGATTAAAGAAAAATATGACATCGATCTTGGTGAGAGAATAAAATTTCAACCACGAGCAGAGGGTTTTCCATTGCTTGCAAACACTAAAAAAGAAGATTTGATAGAATTCTTAATATCACAAACTGACAATAAGGACAAGCAAGCCGCATTCGCTGAATTGTCTAAAAAAACTATGGAAAATGTTATTCTTGATATTTCCGCAATAAATGCGTACCCATTTAACGAATGTCCTGTTAATATAAAACATAATACAAAAATGACGGATTGTGATGCAAAAATAATTAAACAGGCAATATGGCAAATCGGGAAAGTCTTGGATTTTGATGAAATACTATATTTTAGTTATCTTCTTTTGAAAAATTACCGTTACATCGTTTTCATGTTACAAAGCCAATTCCCTTATATTTTTATTGATGAATTTCAAGACACAAACCCTATACAAAATAAAATTATAAAGACTTTTGCTGATGTAAATTCCTGCACAATGGGAGTTGTTGGTGACATCGTGCAATCTATTTATAAATTTCAAGGAGCTACATATAAAGAATTTGAACAGTTTGACACATCATCTCGCCACAAGGTCGAATATGTAATAACTGGAAATAGGCGTAGCTCTAAAAATATTGTAAACTTTATCTCTTATTTGAGAAAAAATGATGCTAACCTTGAACGTCAAGAATGCACAGTAAATATTACTCCGACTGCAAAAGTAAAATTAATATTAAGACAAGATAACAATGCCGACTTACTACCGCTTATTCCAAACGATGCCGTAATACTTTGTCGTGCAGATGCAAACAAATTCCGATATATTCGCAATGTAGATAATTTGCAAGCGGAAGTTTTGCAAAAGGTTAGTGACAAATACAAGTATGTGTATGGTCGTGAATTATCCACTGAAATTGATAAAAATAGGACAGAATGGATACGCCTATGTAATTTTGTTGTAAGCATCAAAGATACGCTAAACACACATAATTTAGGAAATGCGCTAAATATATGCTCAAAAGTTTTAGATGTTGAGCAAATATATAAAGAAAGTGAAGAACAGGGACATACCTTAAATAAATTTATTTTATTCATAAACAAGTTCAATGGTATATTGGATACTTCAACTTTTGCAGAAATTAGAAGTAATATAAACACTTGGCTCACAGATCTTGGGCTTAATTATGCTCCTTTTGAGTTTCCTGAAATCATTGACGATGATGATGTTTTATTAAAAGTAGATACTTTGCAGTATAAAACGATTTATGCAATGATTAAAGATATTTTCTCAGCAACATCAAAAGTTATGACAATACATAAAGCGAAAGGTTTAGAATTTGAAAAAGTTTTTGTAGACACAGAACCATTTTCTACCGAAAAGAAAAAAGAAATAAATACTTATGGCATTCTACTTAACCCTCAGGTATTCTCTGACGAGGCTGATAAAGACGACTTGCATGAATTTACTAGAGTGCTATATGTTGCTGCAAGCAGAGCAGAAAATGAATTGCTTTTCCTTGTCGAATGCCCAAAAAATATGACATCTGCACAAGCTAAAACAAACATCGAAACAAGTTTGAACACCTATATGAGTGCAAATGGGATAACTGAACCCTTTTATGAAATCGAAACAGTATAATAAGACAGTCAATGCCTACTGCCTTTCTTCTATACTCTTACCGCACTATCTATTGTTTTTCTAAATTTGCCGTTCTCGGTGCGCTCACGAGAATAGGATTCAATCGGGTGTGGTAATAATATGCGGCGATACTTCGTGTTGCAGACAGTGGTTAGTCTTTCTCACTTATGAAGAGCAAACAAGTTCGAATTAATGATTAGTGTATGAAATTTAATTTATACCTGTATGTATTTTTCACTTCGCTTCATGTGTGTGAAAACGCTCTTCATATATTCATGTTGCTTTAGCAACTCTTCATAAAATATTTAATTAATTTATTTCAATTTACATTACATCCGCTCCATCGCATTTAACTGAAATGGGTGTTTTAGTTTTGAAAAATATGCAAGACAAATTAAATATGATAGAACGATAAAATTGTTTTAACGTACAAATTAAAATAAACATAAAAATAAAGTCAACTTTTTAAGCTGGCCTTATTTCTTTTTAAATACTTATTCTTTGTTTGCGATATAAATTTTATCTGCAACTTTAACTGCTTTGTAGGTAACACAATTTATTATATGGTCTACATATTCAGGTTTACCTTCAGCTGTTGCTCTTAGTATAAGTTGGTTGTTATCTTGCTGTATAGGGTCAATGTTGACATCAATAAACTTGTCGCTACTAGATACTTCAAGTACTTTTAAGCCTTTTTGAATTAGCATTGAGCTAAATTGCCATAGTTTTTCAAACATTCCGTTGCAGTCAATGATAAAGCTAAAATTGTGTTCTGGGCAGTATCCTGTAATTCTAAAATAATTTTTCATTTCTTTCTCCTTATATGGCTATTTGCCTTAGTTTTCTGTTTGCGTATGGTAACCAAATCTTGTTTACATAGTTTAGAACGTTGTCATTTGGTTTTGAATCATGCTCTCCATAGCATTGAATAACTTTCTTATTCTTAAGTGAGTATTCAACAGTGACAAACGGACTATTCATGTTTTCTTTAGAGCGAATAAAGAATATCAAACTTTCTTCTCTTGCAAACTTTTGGTCGTAGTTCACTCTTCCAACGCAGTGATTAAGAGCATTGCCTTCTAAAACTAAATCTGTTGGGCTTTGTGCAATCAAAGTCACAAATTCATCTTTTAGGTTTCTTTGTAATGGGAGATACTTCTCTGCAACCGTTGAGAACTTTTTGTAAAAAGCTTTTCGTTCTTTCTTGTCTGCTTTCATTTTAGCGGTATGATACTCATCAATTCTGATATCATGCCACTTTTTAAAATTATGTGGCGTTTTGTTTTTATCTAAACTCATGTTCAAGTTAAGGTATTCACAAGCGTTTAAGTAGTCAATGTATGAGCTTTCATTCGTTTGCTGCTCAATTAGGTAATTAAAAAACTGCTTGATGTTGTTAGCAAACAGTTCTTTGATTCTTTTATAGTTTGAATTGTGTCTAAAGGTTTTTAATAAAGTTTCGTATTGCTGCGCCTTATCCAGGTCCATATTCTGTTTGTACGCAAGAACTAAAGTGCTGATGTAGTAGTGGCTTTTTAATTTGATTTCACTTAAGTTATTTAATAGCCATTGTCTAAACTTTTTATCCTTATCTATCATTTTCAAAATTACTTTACTGGTAGCATAAGAGGTTAGGCCAAACTTAACTAATAACTCAGCCTGTGGGTACTGCTTATATAACCTTAAGTATTTAAAGATATCTGAATGATTGTACTTGTCAATGGCGCTGTACTTGTATTCTTTAAATGTTAAGATGTATTCCTTGTTGACAGCAGGTGCATAAGGACTATAGTATTTGTCAGGTGCTTCGCACCAGTTGCTAGTTTCATACCATTTTGGAAATTTTGTTAGTCCCTGTTCATGCCAGCCTACAACATAGCCACCTATGCCAAAGTATTCTATATCTTTCACCAAACATTTTTCTGAGTTTAAACCGTGAATTGCTACTTGTTTGCAATGCCAGTTTTTACCCTTATTCTTTGCAGCAACAGTTACTTGCAATAACTCTTGTTTATGTTTTGTGAAATAAGAGTAAAACCTTGTTATTCCAGAAGGCTTCTCATAGAATGCAATGTCCTTTTGTTTAATCAGTTTCAGTATGTATTTAGGGATTGGCTTAACATCTTGTTCTTGTATCATTATTTCACCTCCAATTTGCCATCTAGGAGGTTATAGAGGATAATTGCAAACTCTTTATCAATTGAGCTTCTTTCGCTTGCTCTAGGCGGCATTAACTCGCCCGTTTCTAGGTCTACCATTCTACCATCGTGCATAGGATGCTCATTGATAGTTTCATGGCTCATAACCTCAGTAATTTCATCTTCAGTAAAGTCTTCTTCATGCCCTTGCTCTTCTAATATATCAAGTTGTGAGTGTTTTGCTAACTGTCCTTTATACGACAAGTTTTTACTCTCATCTTCTTCATTGTCTTTTTCAACTTCTTCGACTTCATATGTTCCATCGCTTTCTTCTATTTCGTTTGTAGGTTCGTCTAAAAAGTCGAATAACGATGCTTGTTTCTTTTCTTGTTTCACAGGTGCTTTGGGTATAGCTTTTGGAGTAGCAATTACTTTGGCAGCAGTTTTAAATTCTGTTCCATCTTCATGAAAGAGGGTTCCTTCAATGGAGTCTTCTTCAAAGTAGTGAATAGCCCAACCAAACACTACCTTGTCTTCAATGCAGGCACAATTTGCTTCCTTTTCAGATTGCTTTCTCGCTTCATCATTTGCAAAGCTCATAAAGCCGTTTAAGTCTTTTTTGTTAAGCAGCATTTTGTTGTCTTTTTCAAGTTTTACACCGTTGTTGATTTTGTCTGCAAGCATGTCACTTGCATTCTGCTCTAAATATTCTTTGATTAGGGTTTGTTCTTTACCAGTAGCAGTTAGATTTAATATTGTCATGTTGTTCTCCTTTATTCATGTTTAGAAAAAAGCCCATATTAAAATGGGCATTTCTTCCAAATTCCGCGTGTTACTTCACGCTTGGTGATGGGTATAATATACCAAGTTCGTTTGTATAGCTTGTGATTATCTTTTCTTGATGGTGGTGGATATCTTAGATAAAGCATCTTCACTTGTAAAGCCTGCTCATATGTATAAGTCAAAAAGCATTGAATGTATCTTTGCTTACATCCTTTTTTTGTATAGCAGACTTTGTATCCATAAGGGTTATTCAAGTTCAAAGTCATGTATCACCCCATAGACATCATCGGTGTAATAATCACAAACAAAGTAGTTGAAGATTGCTGTGCAATACTTATCTTGATACCTTGCAATGTAAATATGTTGGTTGTTGTAATCACATTCACCAACAATATCAATGTTATCTATCTCGCCATGTAAAGAGTAAATGCGAGAAGTGGTTTCACGTTCTTTTAGCTTTTTGATATTCAATAAATCATTCTTAGTAATCATAGTTTTCTCCTAATAGTCTTTTAATAGCATTTGGCAAACCTTGCAAGCTGCAGTAGTTGTTTTGTCCACCTGTGTAGTCAGTTTCACTGTTTGCAGTTCTAAATAGAATTTGCTTGTACCATTCGTTGCTCCAGAATCTAACGTCGCTGATGCTAAAGTAGATGTATCTATCCTTACATAAGAAAAAGGCCGAGAACTGATAGTGATTTTTATTCACTTTCGCAAGCTCCCAGCCATTGTCTTTCATAATTGATTTTAGATAGGCTATATACAGCCGTTCAAATTGCTTGTAATCTTCACCAGTATAACCACCAGATGAGAATTCATAATCTAGATATTTTTCTAATTCTCTAATTTTGTTCATTGTTTTTCTCCTTGCATTGTTTGTTGTAATCTTGAATAGCATCTTTTTTAGAGTAAAAGTAATATACTTTTTTTCCGATTGCACCGTAGATAATCAGTGCATTTAGATAGTTTCGTTCTATCAAATATATATTTTTATTTTTAGCCAACTCTTTTAATACCTCCTCCAAAGTTTGATAGGGCAATATCTCCAAACTCACTTGAGTAATCGTCGGTCTTATTCCACACATAAGCAAATGCAAGTTTATAGCGGTCATACTCATCTAAGAGTTTATCCCACTCTTCTTTGTAATTTGTAACAATAAGAAAGTCGTAGCACTCTCCAAATTCTGTAAACTCATGTGTAATAGCGTAAACGGTGCAGTTGTATTTAAGTTCTATCTCTTTCATTTTAGCTTCAAGTTCAGGTTCTTGGTAAGCCCAAAAACCTGCATAGTTTTCAAAGAAGCAAACATCGTTTTTATTTTGAAAGCCTGAAATGTATGGTCGATAGATATCCAATTGTTTCATAATTTCAATTGCCTTGTTTTTTCTTTCTTCTACTGTTGTATTCATAGTTTCATTCTCCTTTATTTAGGCACAAATTTCAATAATGCCATCTTCATATTCTTGAGCGTAGTAATCACCGACATATCTGCCATAAGCTTCAAAGTCAATAAAGTTTTCCAATTGTTCGGGTATTTGGTAGCAGCTTGCTTCAAACATCATTTTTCCGTAGTCCGCCCAGTCATAGCCTTGATACATGTGTATATCGCTATCCCAATTACTGCCATGAGAGTCTACAAGTTCTTGAAACTCATCGAAGCTTCTCACATCTAGGTAAGCACACATCACTTCATATTTGTAGTCGTCTTCTAGCACCTCAGATTCTTTTAATAGTTCAAACAACTTCTTTGGATTAGTGTAATCCCAGTTACGGCTATTAGATGGCAAGCCTTCAATGTCTTGTATGAACAGTTCTTCGTCCATACCATTAAGCTCAAATCCTTGTTTAGCCAGTTCTTCTTCGATATCTTCCCAATCAGAATAGTCTGAAAGGTTTAACCATTTTGAGCCTAACGCTCTTTCGTTACATTCATTGTAAGAACCCCATGAACCTATAACGATACTAATTTCTTTTTCCATAGTTTTAATCTCCTAATTTTCTATTTGTTCAAAGTCATTAACTGGTATCTTGTCAAACATGCAACCATATTGAAAGAAGTATTCGCCATTCTTATCTTGGATTAAGTCGTATTCTACAACGCTTATTTTTCCACTATAAGTAACAGCAACACTAATAGTCTTTCTTTCGAAGTTGATGTCAACAATGTTGAAGGTGATGTCACAATCACCATCAAAGTAACAAAATTCTTTTAGATAGTAATGTCTAGTATCTAGAACTTCTGTTTCTTCTGTTCTCATTTTCTTTACCTCCTATTTAGATTTCGCCTTTCGGCAGTGGCCAGTAGAACAATTTGGGTCAAATCCATCTAAATATGTGTTCTTTTGTTTGAGTCAACGAAACAGTAAAAAATATTGCATGGTTATTATGCTAGTTATTTCTACTACAAGAAAAGCCAGGTATTTCTACCTGACTAATTGGAATGTCTTAAATAATTTAAGCAATATTTTTTACAGTTGACCCAAACGAAAATTGTGCTACGATCAGCCACAACGAATGGCAAAGATAAATAGGATAATACTAATTAAATATTTTTATTGAAATAAAATGTATACTAAACTTTTTTGTCAACTTTTTGGAAATGGTATATTTAAGAGTTCATCTCTATTTATTTGTTTATGACCACATCTTAATCCTAAAATATAATAAAAAAACACATTGCCTGTGTCATCAACAATATCTGTATACCTTGTGATTTCGCTGTCCCCGATAATAACAATTATCTTGTTCAAATTTTCAAAAGTGAAATTTAATAGTTTTATCAAAGCTTTATAAGTACCTTCCTGTAAGTTTAATAAATTGTTGCTTAGTATTTTTTTGTCGAAATGTGCCAAATACTTATCTCTCCAATTATGGACTTCATTTAGCTGGTTAAATGTTTCTTGGATTTGAATAATAATTTCTTTTGCAATAAGTTTTAATTTTTTGTGCGTTTCCTTATTAATTATTTTATTTGATAAAATTAAATTAGAAAAAGATTGTATGCATAGCGAATCTTTTGATCTATCATCAAACAACTTGCTTAGGTTGATATAGAACTCATTCATTAAACTATTTGCAATTGTTGCCGAAAAATTTCTAATTCTAGCAAATTCTGACCTGTATTTTTCATACCAATTACAAATGCTATTATTATAAAAAACACATTCTAGAGTATAGTATGCTTTTTGTTGGTAGAAGTATAAAAAATTTGTAAATTCTTTTTTATTCATAATATTATAATAGCATATTTAATAAACATAAAGAAAGCATAATTGATTAAATTTAACTAATAATAATCACGCTAATACATCCCAACTGAAAGTGTTTATCAAGTGCTTATTTCTTTAACAAGAATGGCTCAAAGCTGCCTAAAAACTAAATACTTAAAAAATTTAATCAAAAAAGATATAAACATGGAAATCTAATTATTGGTATCGCCAATTATGTATTATAATACAGGATGAAAGATTGACACTCCTTTGTAAATATGTTATATGTATTAAAATAAATACACTGCTTCAAAGTATAGAGTTATTAGAAAAATATTTGCGTTTTTGAAATAAATATGGAGTACGGGAGTTTCTATGAAGAAAAAAATTAGTAAAATTTTCATTGTTATGCTATTGCTTTCATGTTCTTTAATATTTCTTTCTGCATGTGATTTAGATAGCAATGAAAGTAATAATTCTATAGTCATATATGTAGATTTTAATACTAATGGTGGGAGTGTTGTAGAATCAATCAAAACCAGTGATTATAAGGTAGCTAAAATGCCAATCAATCCAACGAAAGAACATTTTGTTTTCCAAGGATGGTATGCAGATAATAGAACATATTTAATTCCATTTAGCGTTAATGTTTTACAAAATTATCCGCTACAAAATAATAATCCAGAAAGAAGAATTACGGTTTATGCAAAGTGGAAATTAGAGCAATTTTTAATATTGCTAGACTCTGATATTAACGGCGTTACAGAAAAAACTTATAATTATGAAACAGTTATAAGTAATTTACAATCACCGACAATTGATGGATACGAATTTTTTGGTTGGTATCAAGATGAATTATTTACAGATGCCGTTGTATTCCCTTATACAGTGACAAAAAATGATGTGTTCTATGCAAAAGTCGAAAAAGAAAAATATTATATTAAACAAACTAATAACAGAACAAAAGAAATCATAGATGAAAAATGGTGTTATTATGGTGATTCACTAACTTTAAATTATGGTGATTTGATAGGTTACTATAAAACAAATTGGAGAATTTTAAATAAAGGTGTTACAATTGATTCGAATCTAACAAGTTATATTGTACCAGATTTGGGTGACAACAATGAAATTATATCTATTGAAACTTCCTTTTTTCCAAATATATACACATTTACATTTAATTTAAATAAAGAAACAAACACTACTCCAATCATAAGAAATACGCGCTTTAATGATAGAATTGTTATTTCCACACCAACTATAAACAGCCCGACAATGACTTTTGCGGGTTGGTATGATAGTGCTAGTGGCGGAAATTTAATTTCCATAGATAGTTCCTTTTTGGTTAATATGGTTTATGAGAATAATGCAGAAAAAACATTTTTTGCTCAATGGAGAAAAAAAGTTTACAATTTTGAGTATTATTATAGCCTGTCATTATCGGGACAGCCTCTATCTACTTTGAAATATGAAATTGGCACAACAATAAATTTGCCTTTAATAGAAGAAACGGGTAGAGGCCAATATAACTGTTATTGGAATATATACAGCATTGGCTCATCAATTATCGACCTTCAAAAAGTAAAGTTGGGAAATCCTGGAGAAGAAATTGTTATAAGTGATTATGGCGCTGATGCTAGTATTGTTAGAGTTTATATCACAGGTGAACGTGAAAGGTATAGTCTATCTGTTAATGGTGGAGGCACTATATGCTCAATGGGTAGCGTTATCACTCTCAATATTCCAGAAATTGAAGAAGGGTATGAATTTAAAGGATATTATAGTCAACCCGATGGTCAAGGAACATACTTAGGTTATGATTCTTATACGGTTCCTGATCTTGGGGATAATGGTGCAGCATTAGGTTTTTATGCATATTTTGAAAATATTCAAGAATAGAGAAGTAAAAAGATGGTATTAGACGAGCTTTCTATTTTTAATTTATGATTAGTAAAATTATTTTTAATCGAAAGATGCAAATTAAATAGTATACAAAAAAGGACGGCTATTATGAACCGTCTTTTCTTTAACTTATACAAAAGTTTCCGTGTGAATCTCGCTTCATAGTTTTCCAGTTAAGACTGGGTATTGGTTCTTGCCATTGTGTTTGGAACACCACACCGCATACACCCTTCACAAAGAAGTAATGTATTTGGCGTGGGTTCAAACGCTGGATATACTGGCGGAGAGAACAGGATTTGAACCTGCGGGAGCTTTCACTCCGCACGCTTTCCAAGCGTGTGCCTTAGACCACTCAACCATCTCTCCAACGAGATTTAAAGTAACATAAAATCACTTTTTTT
>Ga0172378_10001928_pt1 | contig 19282 bp, 20 predicted proteins | sample GrowelOW332metaG_FD_119755 | JGI IMG/M metagenome (GOLD analysis project Ga0172378, IMG submission 119755) | Groundwater microbial communities from an aquifer near a municipal landfill in Southern Ontario, Canada - Pumphouse #3_1 metaG | ecosystem: Environmental > Aquatic > Deep subsurface >... | reverse complement strand
AGCTCAGCGATTTGGCCAAGATTGCCTTCAGTCCAGTTATCGGGCATTGACCCGCCAAAAGGCTCGAAGTTCACAAACCATGCCTGAAACAATGCGGCTGCCTGCTCAGCTAAATTCTTGTTTATCTCATTATTAAGCTTTATTTTATCATCCAGCGCTCTAAGAACACCTGCAATCTTTTGCTGTTCTTCAAGCGGCGGAACCTGTACCTCCAATCTCTGAACTACATCAGTTTGTACTCTTTGCCTTCCTGATGAGCCGACCATTGATTTAATAGCCGGTTCTCGTACAAGAGGACTGCAAACCAGATAATATATGAAATCCGGATCTGAAATTCCTTCCTTAGCGCGGAATACAATGTACTCTGTAGATCCAAATCCAACTTCATCATCATCAAGAATGCTCACCTGTGCTGTTTTACCATTTTCAAGACAGGGCGTAATTCTTGCCATAATCGTATCGCCGTTGCGGAACTTAGTTCCTCCGGTAAATGCTGTTAATTCAAACGAAGGAATGTCTCTGCAGTAGGGCTGAAGCATATCCATAGAAATCTTCTTAGCTATTGTCCCTTTAGATAGTCTTTCTCTTGGATTAAAATCGGCGATGTCTGATAGCATCTTTGTGTTCCATTCAGATTTCATACCCAATCGCCCCCAGCTTCCTTCTAATCTCATCTTCGAGTTCGTGGGACTCCTCAAACATCTCCGAAAGCTCAGAAGTCAGACGAGTCATCTTTTCTTCAAAAGGTTCGCCGTCATCTTCCTGCTCTTCGATGCCAACATAGCGTCCCGGTGTCAGAATATAGTCTTGCTTAGCGATATCCTGTAGAGAAGCTACAGCACAGAAGCCTTTTTCATCCTCAAGGGTTCCGTTCTGGAAGGCCTCGAAAGTATCCGCCAGTTTCCGAATATCTTCATCGGTAAAGTCCCTGTGCTTACGGTCTACCATGTGCCCCATCTTACGAGCATCAATAAAGACCGTTTTGCCTTTCTGTTTCTTGCCCTTTGTGATAAACCAGAGTGTGACCGGAATCGTAACGCTATAGAAAAGCTGTGTAGGCATAGCAATGATGCCCTCGATCAGGTCATCCTCAATAATCTTCTTTCTGATTTCACCTTCACCGCCGCTCTGGGATGAAAGTGCACCGTTTGCCAGAACAAGTCCAATTTTGCCGTTCGGTGCAAGGTGATGGATCATGTGCTGAATCCATGCAAAGTTGGCATTACTTGCCGGAGGAAGTCCATACTTCCATCGAACGTCTTCAGTGAGCTTATCCTGACCCCACGGGTTATAGTTGAAAGGCGGATTAGCAAGTATAAAGTCTGCCTTCAATGTCGGATGCAGGTCATTGGTAAAGGTATCTGCATGATATGATCCCAAATCGGCATCAAGACCACGAATAGTAAGGTTCATGATGGCCATCTTCCAAGTATCAGGGTTTGCTTCCTGACCATAGATAGAAATAGCTCCACGATTGTTTGAATGAGCCTGAATGAATTTTGCAGACTGAACAAACATACCTCCAGAACCGCAGCAAGGATCATACACACGGCAGTTGGAGTAAGGCTTCAATACCGCAACAAGTGTGTTCAGCACGCTTGAAGGTGTATAGAATTCTCCACCGCCTTTGCCTTCCTTAGCAGCAAACTGAGCGATACAGTATTCGTAGGTTCTGCCAAGTACATCACGATTGCCTTCGGTTTCACCCATGTCCATGTTTGTAAAGAGATCTACGACATCGCCGAGGACTCTCTTATCGAGATCAGGACTTGCATAATTCTTTGGAAGCACATTTTTCAATTTCTTGTTGTCAGCCTCGATGGCACGCATAGCATTATCGATAACGGTTCCGATTTCTGGTTTATGTGCGGCAGCGGCTATTTTATTCCAGCGGGCATCCTCCGGAACGAAGAATACGTTATCTTCCAGATATGCATCCGGATCATCCTCGAATCCGTCACCCTCTGCAACAAGCTGCTGATATTTCTTATCAAATGCAGTAGAAATATATTTCAGGAAGATAAGCCCGATTATTACATTCCTGTATTCTGCTGCCGGTATATGTCCCCACAGCACGCAGGCCGCATCCCAGATCTGTTTTTCAAAGCCAATATTGGCGGTATTCCTTTCAACCATTTTCTTTATCCTCGCTTTCATTACTGTCATCCGGAATCATCTCCATAATGTCTGAGACGTCACAATTCAAAACTCCGCAAATCTTAGCAAGAACGCTCGTAGTAACGTTTTCATCCTTGCCAAGTTTCGCAAGGGATGATGAACTTATCTTAGCCGCTTCTCGCAGCTGAGTCTTTGTCATATCCCTGTCTATTAACAGCTTCCATAATTTTTTATAACTCGTCTTCATTTTGAGCCTCCTCTACATTCCATGACTGACCATAAAGCTCACAATGGTTATTTGATAATTTCAAAACCTGATTGTCTGATACAATTTTTCTTGTTTCCGTTGTATATGCATCTTGTTTATCAAAAGCTATAAAAATCTGTTTCTTGCTGTTTGCATATATTTTCATAATGCCATCAATTGAACCGTCGCTGATGTTTTTCAAAATTAGCGAGTCATGTGCTATAGCTGGCAGGGCTGTCAGATTCAACACTGCAAGGTCAAATATCACCATGCCTTTGTAATTTGATCCGGTTCCTGTATCGTCGGGCGTCTCGAATCGATAGCTGTTGTACTCGTTAAAATGCAGATGCGGCGGCTTATGAGGTTCAGGGAATAACGAATCGTTATACTCCTTCATCTTGTCATTGATTGCCTGCTGAATATCTGAAAGAATCGTCTCAATCGCATTCTTCAGCATATCGTCTGCTTTTTTCTTCGCATCCTGAAGATCCGTCAATGTCAGGTACGCTTCATTCTGGGTTTTCAGGGCATCTATCTTTCCTTTGATTTCAGAATGCCTGTCAAGGAATTCCTTTGACAGATTCCCGACCATGCCAAGTTCTCTGATCTGGTCGTTTACTATGTCCACCTGACCTTGAATACTTTCAATTTCACGCTGGACGCTCTCACGTTCGGCAGCAAACTGTCCATCAAGTATAGCCGCCAATTTCTTATGGTATCCTTCTACTTCGTAAAGCTTTCTGAGGTTTACTTCCGGGAAAAACTCCTGTAGACCAGAAAGATCAGCTTCCGTAGGATATAATCCATAGCTGAGGCTCATGTCCAGCAAACTCAATCTACGTTTCTTTGTCTCGATGCTTTCTTCCAATCTGAATTTTTTATCCTTCAAATCGGACTTCATTTTATTTTTCTCTATATCTTCTTCCGAATGTGTCTCTACATGCTCGGAAGTCAATGTATCAAGTTCAATCTGCAGGGAGTGAATCTCTGCAAGATTCTCATCATACTTATCTTTACCGCCGACAAGATCTGACACAAAGCGGTACTTACGAGCTTCTCTGTAGGCGGCAAGTTTTTTCTTCTGTTCTTCAAGTCGGCTTGTATAGTCTTCAATATCCCTGTACCGGTCAAAAAGTTTTACAAGCCTGTCTATGGATTTCTGCATTCCATCTCCGGGAATACCATAGAGAGGCTTTCTTTCATTGGTATTATCTTTGCCGTACACCCTAAAGAAACTGCTTATTGTAGATCTGAACGACAACCCCGGAAAATCCATATTGTATTTTTCTTTAAGCCAGTCTACGAATTCCTGCCTTGTTTTCACTTCACCCGTAAGTTCATAGCCTTTTGTGCAAACCTGAACTTCCTCTGCAGAGGCAGTATTTCTGGCGAAATAGTATTCTTTTCCTTCAAATTTGAACGTAAAGAAGATGGTATGGTCACCAATGTGCTTTACACCATCACTGGCAATATACGTATTCCCGCCAAAAACAAAGTCAATGGCAAGTAACGCTGATGATTTACCGATGGAATTTGTTCCGTCTTCTTTTCCAAGGACGACATTCAGGCCGTCCTTAAATCTTATCGGCGGTCTAACCTCTCCTTTTTCCTTAAATGCGGGAGACATCATTTCTACAAGCATTTGTATATTTCCCCCTCTTCGTTAATATCAACTGCTCGAAGCGCGTACAGGCAATCCATTGCGGAAAGGAAATCTGTCGGATCATCAAGTGATGGCTTAACGTCATCATATAAATCCTTTACTGCCTTCGAGCCGTACTGTAGTTCTTTCAGCACCTTCGGAATCAAAGCCAAGGTGCTGTTCTCATATGAATAAAGTTTATTTGGCAATTGCATTAGAACACCTCACAGCTTTGAATGAAATATGAAACCACAATCTGACAGAATATATCGTCCTGAAGCGTCACCCTATGAATCTTATTGGATATCTCTGTAAAGATTTCCAGCTTGCTCTTGTTGGCTTTCTTCAAGCGTCTGTAGATAGCCTTCATCTGATCCTGAACTTCTTCATAGTCGATCACCTTTCGTTTATCAAGGCTGATCATGATTTCATGAATTTTCAGGAAGTATGTAGTCACATAATTATTGACCGACAGGTACAGTGCTAAATCCTGTGCCGGATCAATCTTCTTATTCAGCTCTTTTGGATCAAGAGCTGCTTGAACAAGATCCTTCTCCTTGAGCTTTTTTATCCTTGTAATAACACCGGTGATTCCTTTCTCAAGAGGAAGATCGTCCAGTAATCTAACGCTCTGCTTGTGAGTTGTAAGAACACTTTTCTTGTCTTGCAGCTCTTTGCAGAGCTTTTTATTATCATCTATCAAATACGTGGCATGACACATAGGGCACAAGGCAAGAAGATTATCAGGTGTTGCTTCGGCACTTTTATCTATAAGGCTGACTTCATAGACTTTCTGAGTCTGCCCATTATTTGATACTGTAAGTTCTCTTCCACAATTAGGACAGAAACCTGCCGATTCTGTGAGTAGGTATTCTCCGTACTTATTTTTTAACTCTGCAGCCAGCTGTTGCTGTTTCTGTTTTTCAAGCGCGTCCTGTTGAACAAGGCCAGCCGTTGTCTGAATAATCTCAACCATCCATTCGGCGACTTTATCCGCAACATTATCGGCATCTACTGTCGCATCATATCCCCTCAAATCATCTGCAAGTAATGACCGCTGTGTCTCATTTCTCTCGTTGATTCTTTCTGTAAGGATTTCTGGCGTAAGCCTGTAAACAATCGTCTGGGCAAGTTTTTTAGACAGACCACGTTTTGCATAATTCCGGAGAGTTTCGTCCTTAGTCTTGACAGAAGGATCTTTACTCGATCCCCATTCCTCCTCCGTCACGGTTGTAATCATAGCCATAATCTCACGGAAAAAATACGGCACATCATCACCGTCGGCCATATGCTTCTTCAAGATTGAAAAAAGCGTTTTGAAATCCAATGCTATCCGTCTCCTTTCTCCGTAAGATTTGAACCACGCTGAACCACGTTGAACTAAACGAGATCCAGATTGAAGGTACCCATTTTATATACTGAGTACAGCTTCAGGGAAGCGCGTTCCGCATATCCTTGGACGCAATAAACGGCCTTAAATATTATATCACGCCGAAGGCCAAAAGTCAAATATTATGTTCGAGATATGGATATCAAGTTCGCGTTTTGAATGAGGCTACTGTCGTGTAATGCATCGTCCGATCAACGATGGCTCACGTTATTCGGCAGACAAGTAAATATGTAACACAGCTATCTGATGAGCAAGAAAGCTGCAATCCGAATCGGAGTAATCCGAAGGACTGCATTCTTTTTCTATAGGATAACTGCGCCCTTTTGAGACCTCCGGTTCGAGAAATCGACAATCGGAGGTTTTAAAATGCAAAACAATGAAAAACAGCGTTACTATCCACTTCGTGACCCGGAGAACACTTCCAAGGTCACTCTCGTACCCATCACAGAGGAGCAATACCGCTCCCTTTACCCGGAAATCTGGCGTATCCGCAACCGCGAACAGAACCACGGCTGCTGCATGTGTCCTAAGTGCTACTTATGGAAATGTGACGGTCAATGTGATTTATGCGAGTATCATGCGCCAAACACAGTATCTCTTGATGATCCCTTGCCTGACGGTGAAGGTACTCTCGGCGATTACATTTCTGACGACAGTCCTTCTATTGAGGATGTTGTGGCAGATCGTCAGCTTCTTACTCAGCTTATCGAAAAGCTGCGTCAGCTTGACCCGGAAGCCGATACCATCATTCAGCTTTGGAAGGATCACCCGGAAGGCATCTCCGACCGTAAGATCGCCGAAGTCCTCGATAGACCGCAGCGCACCTTTGCTGACCAGATGAAGAAATACCGTACTGAGCTTCGCAAGGTTCGCGGTTACTAATACTACCTATATAATACAAGCCGTCTTTCCGGCCACTGTCCTGCTTTGGGATGGTGGTCGGAACTTTTTTTATTTTTCCTCCGCTCAAAATGCTCGCTCATCTCCAGTGGAACTTGAAGGACAGAGAGAAACGCCTTCAGGAAGTGAGGTGAACAGTATGTATCGCAGTTACGCAGACACCGGCGGAAACGTAAACGAGGAGATCAAACTTCTGAACTCCATCAGTCACGTATCCGCAAGGTTGGCAAGAAACCTCTCTATTCTTGCCGCACAAAGCAAATCCGAGGAAGGAGGAAAAACAAATGTCAAAGATGGCAGATATGGCACAGACCATAGAAGACCTGAGAAATGCAGCTGCCGCTATTAACGACGTAGCCGACTGGCTGGCACAGCAGTTTTCTGGTCAGGATGAATCTAAGCAGCAGAGTTCTAAAAGTGCTGCCAAGAAGGATGAAAAACCTGAACTGAAGCTTGAGGATGTGAGGCCGGTTCTCGCTAACCTCTCCCGCGCAGGCCATACCGCAGAAGTCAGAGAACTGCTCCAGAAATACGGAGCCGCAAGGCTCTCTGCCGTAGATCCGGCAAACTACGAAGCCCTGCTCAAGGACGCGGAGGTAATCGGAAATGGCAGCTAAACAGCACGCGATCCTCTCCGCATCAAGCTCTGACCGCTGGCTCCACTGCCCGCCTTCCGCAAGGCTCTCTGAATCCTATGAGGATAAAGGAAGTGACTACGCTGCTGAAGGCACCGACGCCCACTCGCTTGCCGAGTACAAGCTAAAAAAAGCGCTTGGGCTCCCGGCAGAAGACCCGACCGAAAACCTCTCCTGGTATTCCGAAGAGATGGAGGACTGCACCACCGGCTATGCCGAATACGTGCTGGAACAGGTCGAGGCAGCCAAGGAAACCTACGCCGATCCGGTCGTCCTGATCGAGCAGCGAGTGGACTTCTCCCGCTGGGTAGAACAGGGCTTCGGAACCGCCGACTGCATCATCATTGCGGACGGTACGCTCCGGGTGATCGACTACAAGCATGGCTTAGGCGTTCTGGTATCAGCAGACGAGAATCCGCAGATGGAATGCTACGCCCTCGGTGCCTTGGAGCTCTTCGATGATATCTACGACATCGAAAAGGTCAGCATGACCATCTACCAGCCGAGACGCCAGAACGTCAGCACCTACGAGATCAGCAAAGATGACCTGTACCGCTGGGCGGACGAAGTACTGAAACCCACTGCGGAGCTTGCCTTCGCCGGAGACGGGAACTTCCTCTGCGGTGAATGGTGCGGCTTCTGCAAGGCCAAGAACGAGTGCCGTGCCAGAGCCGAAGCTAACCTGAAATTGGCGCAGTACGATTTTAAGCTCCCGCCGCTGCTTTCAGATACCGAGGTTGAGGTCATCCTCTCCAAGGTGGACGAACTTGTGAGCTGGGCATCCGATATCAAGGAATACGCCCTTCAGCAGGCGCTCTCCGGTAAGGAATGGGACGGCTTCAAGTTAGTCGAAGGCCGCTCCAACAGGAAATACGGCAACGAGGCCGCAGTCATTCAGGCGGTCGAGAATGCGGGCTTTGACCCTTATGAGAAAAAACTGCTCGGCATCACAGCCATGCAGAAGCTCCTCGGCAAGTCCCGCTTCGATGAACTCCTGACGGCTTACATCGAGAAGCCACAGGGCAAACCCACACTTGTGCCGGAGTCAGATAAGCGCCCGGCCATGAATACAGCAAAAAATGATTTTATGGAGGAAAAAGATTATGAGTAAGAAAATGACAAATCCCATGAAGGTTATCACCGGTGTTGACACTCGCTGGAGCTATGCAAACGTCTGGGAGCCGAAGTCCATCAACGGCGGTGCTCCCAAGTACAGCGTGAGCCTCATCATTCCGAAGTCCGACACCAAGACAATCGAGAAGATCAAGGCTGCCATCGAAGCTGCCTACAAGGAGGGCGAGGCCAAGCTCAAGGGCAACGGCAAGTCCGTCCCTGCTCTCTCTGTCCTGAAGACCCCGCTCCGCGACGGCGATGCAGAGCGTCCGGACGATGAGGCATATAAGAATGCCTACTTCGTGAATGCCAACGCCACCACGGCTCCTGGTATCGTCGATGCCGATCTTAACCCGATCCTGACCCGCTCCGAGGTTTACTCCGGTGTGTACGGCAGAGCCAGCATCACCTTCTATGCCTTCAACTCTTCCGGTAACAAGGGTATCGCCTGCGGGCTCAACAACCTGCAGAAGATGCGTGACGGTGAGCCTCTTGGCGGCAAGGCAAGTGCTGAGTCCGACTTCGCCACTGATGACGACGAAGATTTCCTGAACTAAGGGAGGTGCGACCATGACAACTCTTCAGACAATCTTGGTAACTATCCTCATCGCTACATGGCTGGTATTCAGCATCGTCTTCCTCATCACGGCGATCCAGAGTTTTCTCAACGACCGCAAGCGTGAAAAGCGCGAGGTGGAATCCGCTGAACGCGACCGCAAGGATGCCGAGGAACGTAACCAGCGCGAGAAAGAACATGCCGCCCGCGAGGTTGAGTACCACGAGCAGCGTATGAAATCTCTCGAACAGTAAAGTAGCGGCAGGCGGCAGGGAGCAATCTCTGCCGTCTGTTTGAATTGAGGTGATCCTATTGAAAAACATATCCATAGATATCGAGACGTTTTCCGATATCGATCTGAACAAATGCGGCGTATACAAGTACGCAGAATCTCCGAACTTTGAGATCCTGCTCTTCGGCTACGCGGTCGATGGCAGCGAGGTACAGGTCGTTGATCTTGCCTGCGGAGAAGAAATCCCTGCGGACATCATAGATGCCCTGACCGACGATGACATTACCAAGTGGGCGTTCAATGCAAATTTTGAACGCGTCTGCCTGTCCCGGTATCTTTCCGATCTCGGTATCAGTCTTGACCCCTTCCATGATAACCATCCGCTTTCAACAGAGTGCGCCCGCTTCCTGAACCCGGAAGGCTGGAAGTGCTCTATGGTCTGGGCGGCTACGATGGGACTGCCGCTTTCCCTGAAAGGCGTCGGTCAGGTGCTGAAGCTCGAAGATCAGAAGATGGACGAGGGCAAGGCTCTCATCAAATACTTCTCTGTGCGCTGCGCTCCCACGAAGGCCAACGGCGATCGCACCCGTAACCTGCCATCCGATGATTCTGAGAAGTGGGCAACCTTCAAGAAATACAACAAAAGAGACGTAGAAGTCGAAATGGCGATTCAGCAGCGTCTCACGAATTACCCGGTTCCGGACTTCGTCTGGGACGAATACCACATCGACCAGGAGATCAATGATCGCGGCGTCCGACTGGACATGGATCTGGTGGAAGAAGCCATCGACATGGACTCCCGTTCCCGAAAGGAACTCACTGCGGCCATGCAGGAACTGACCGAGCTCGAAAACCCGAACAGCGTACAGCAAATGAAGCAGTGGCTTTCCGATAACGGTCTCGAAACCGACAGCCTTGGCAAGAAGGTCGTGGCCGAACTCATAAAGACCGCCCCGCCGGAGCTGCAGACCGTACTGGAACTTCGTCAGCAGCTTGCCAAGTCCTCCGTCCGGAAATATCAGACGATGGAACGTGCTGTCTGCGATGACGGCAGAGCTCGCGGCATGTTCATGTTTTACGGAGCCAACCGCACCGGACGCTGGGCAGGAAGGCTGATCCAGTTGCAGAACCTTCCGCAAAACCATCTGGAGGATCTGGCCGAAGCCCGCGCTCTTGTGAAGTCCGGCGACTTTGAATCCGTAAAGCTACTATATGAAGATGTCCCGGACACGCTCTCCCAGTTAATCCGGACTGCATTTATCCCCGCTGACGGGAACCAGTTCTATGTTTCCGACTTCAGTGCCATCGAGGCCAGAGTCATTGCATGGTATGCCGGTGAACAATGGCGGCAGGAGGTTTTCGAGAACGGTGGCGACATTTATTGCGCCAGCGCATCTCAGATGTTCCACGTTCCTGTCGAGAAACACGGCGTAAACGGTCACCTTCGCCAGAAAGGCAAGATCGCAGAACTCGCGCTCGGCTATGGCGGCTCGGTCGGTGCACTCAAGGCAATGGGTGCTATCGAGATGGGCTTGTCAGAAGATGAGCTTCCTCCGCTGGTCGAGGCTTGGCGGCAGACGAATCCCCACATCGTGAAATTCTGGTGGGATGTCGACCGGGCGGTCATGCAGGCGGTCAAGCATAAACAGACGACCAGCTGCTACGGGCTGACCTTCTCCTGCAGATCCGGGATGCTCTTTATCACGCTTCCGTCCGGCAGGAACCTCGCCTATGTTAAACCCAAGATCGGCACGAACAAGTTCGGCGGTGACTGCATCACCTATGAGGGTGTCGGCTCCACGAAGAAATGGGAACGGCTCGACTCATATGGCCCGAAATTTGTAGAAAACATTGTGCAGGCCACCTCCCGCGACATTCTCTGCTATGCCATGAAGACGCTCCGCTGCTGCTCCATTGTCATGCACATCCATGATGAGCTGGTCATTGAAGCTGATCCACGAATGTCGCTTGACGCTCTCTGTGAACAGATGGGAAGGACTCCGCCTTGGACGCCCGGCTTAAAGCTCCGCGCCGACGGTTACACCTGCCCCTTCTACAAAAAAGATTAAATATCATCCGCTCAAATCAGGCGTTCATCTCCAGTGGGAATTAGAGGTGGACGCCTTTTTCTATGTCTGCCCGGAAAGGAGGACTCCACAGTGAGTAACGATTATCGAAACAGTGAAGGCTATGCCGATCCTACGGCAGGAGAAGCTCTCTCCCGGATTCTTGCTAATGAGAGACAGTCCCTTCGCGCTTTCCGGCCTATCGTCTACATCTGCTCGCCTTACTCTGGCGATGTGGAAGCGAACGTAGCTGCAGCAAGACGCTATAGCAGGTTTGCCGTGGACAAGGGCTACATTCCCATCGCGCCACATCTGCTTTATCCGCAGTTTCTGAACGATGACGACGAGCAGGAACGAGAGCTCGGACTTTTCTTCGGGAATGCCCTGATGAGCAAGTGTGCCGAGGTCTGGGTATTCGGAAGCCGCATCTCAGCCGGGATGGAAGCAGAAATCAAACGCGCCAAGTGGAAAGATTACCGCTTGCGCTATTTCACAGAAGAATGTCAGGAGGACTAACGATATGTATGAAGTTAAAGAAAACCGCAGAACGCTCGGTGACGGCACAGAGATCACCACTTATACCCGCGACGTCGTAAGTTGCAACATTCTGGAGGTCGAAGCCGGTACCAACGGATACCAGGGCGGCGATTCCGGTCATGGCGGACGCACATACTTCCGCATCAAGGATGAAGGCTCCACGGACATGAATATCCAGACCCGTTCTGACCGCTACGGCGGCAGCGAAGTCGAGGTCATCCTTGGCGGCGACTGCGAACTGGAGACCATGATCCGCGCACTGAAGTTCATCACCAAGGTGCTCGAGGAGGAATCGCGGGAGGTGTATGACTGATGAAATACGCCACCGCCAACAGCCGCAAGGCTGTGAAATGGAAAAACGGCGATACCACGATGGAGGCCTTAAAGGCCAGATTCCAGAACACCGTCCGCACCACCGAAACCATCGAGGAATACCGCAAGATGTCCAAAGCCCAGCAGGCTGATATCAAGGACATCGGCGGTTTTGTGGGTGGGCACCTTCGTAACGGTCGCCGCAAGAAAGGCTACGTCCTCTGCCGCTCCATGCTGACTCTCGATATGGACTATGGCGAGCCGGATGTCTGGGATACCACGATCAGCAAGCTGTCGTACCAGTGCCTCTGCCATTCCACGCATAAGCATACACCGGAGAATCCGAGACTGCGTCTTGTGATCCCGCTCTCCCGTGAGATCAGCGAAGCCGAATACGAGCCTGTCGCCAGAATGTTTGCAAAAGAAGTCGGCATCGACATGTTCGATGACAGCACCTATGAAGCCAACCGCCTGATGTACTGGCCTTCGACTTCCGTCAACGGTGAGTATGTTTTCAAAGAAAAAGACGGCATCGCCCTGAACCCGGACGACTATCTTGCCAAATATGATGCATGGCAGGACTCCAGCACATGGCCTGTATCCTCCCGTGAATCCTGCGTGGAAGACCACGGTGCCAGCAAGCAGGCTGATCCGCTTGCCAAGCCGGGAGTCATCGGTGCTTTCTGCCGTGCTTATCCGATCTCGGCCGTTATCCCGGAGCTTCTTTCTGATATCTATGCGCCGACAGACGACGACTGCCGCTATGACTATATCCCGGCGGACAGCCCTGCCGGAGCTGTTTCCTATGGAGACAAGTTCCTGTATTCACACCATTCTTCAGACCCGGCCTGCAAAAAACTCTGTAATGCCTTTGACCTGGTACGCATTCACCGCTTCCGGGATCTCGACAAGGATGTGCTGGACGAGTCTACGCCCTCAAAGATGCCTTCCTATAAGGCCATGATGGATTTTGCTTCCGGCTGTGACAAGGTGAAGATCCTGCTGCTGAATGAGAAGCAGGCGCAGGCTGGTGAGGACTTTGCTTCTCCTGATGAAGACGGCGGTGATGACTGGAAAGCCAAACTACAATACCAGTCCCGTAGCACTGTTCTCCAGAACAGCGTATGGAATGAAATGCTGATCCTAAACAATGACCCGGACTTCGCGGGCTTTGCTTTTAATGAGATGGCTAACCGCATTCAGGTTACCGGTGAAGTTCCGTGGGATCGCCCTGCAGACAATAAATTCTGGCGCGATGCCGATACAGCGCAGCTTAAGGCTCTGATCGACGTCCGCTATGTCGCATTCTCCGACAGAAACCACAACGTCAGCTTTACCAAGGTCGCTGATGACCGCCGCTTCCATCCGGTCAGGAACTATCTGAACAGCCTGCCGGAATGGGATCAGACCCCGCGCCTCGATGAACTCTTCATCAAGTGCCTGCAGGCGGATGACTCGAAATATGTCCGGGCAGTTACAAGGAAGACCTTAGTGGCCGCCGTGACCCGTATCTACCATCCCGGCACCAAGTTCGATACCGTTCCCGTTCTCGACGGAGCTCAGGGTATCGGCAAAAGTACCATGTGGAAGGCACTGGCTGGTGATGAATACTTCTCCGACGCGCTTTCCCTTACGGATATGGACGACAAGTCCGGTGCCGAGAAACTGCAGGGCTTCTGGATCATCGAGATCGGCGAGCTGGCTGGTATGAAGAAGGCCGACATCGAGAAGGTCAAATCCTTCCTTTCAACCTCGGACGACAAGTACCGCCCCAGCTACGGCAAGGTGGTCGAAAGTCACCCGAGGCAGTGTGTCGTGGTCGCTACGGTTAATGGCGAGCACGGATATCTCCGTGATATCACCGGGAACCGCCGCTTCTGGATCGTGAAGTGCCGCCAGACAGAGAAATCGGTCAGGTGGAAAATCACGTCCGAGGTACGTGACCAGATATGGGCGGAGGCCAAGTATTACTACGAGCAAGGCGAAAAGCTGTATCTCGAGGGTGACCTTCTTGAAGAAGCTGAAGAAGCCCAGCGCAGCGCTATGGAATCCGACGAGCGTCAGGGTCTTGTTGAACAATACCTGTCAAAGCTCCTGCCGGAAAACTGGTCGGAAATGGATCTGTATCAGCGTCGCAACTTCCTTGATGGTGACGACATCACTTCGAATTCCGGCACCGTGCAGCGCATGGAAGTAAGCAATGCGGAAATCTGGTGTGAGTGCTTTGGCAGAAACATCGCTGATCTGAAGCCCTCCGACTCCTATGCCATCGCCGCTCTTATGACACAGGTCGATGGCTGGAAGCGCACCACTAAAAGATCCAGTCAACCGCTTTATGGCCGTCAGCGGCTCTATGAACGCGAGAAATAAATGGACAACCTCATGGACAAGGACAACTTTTCCCCTTTATTTAATTCAGGAAAACAGAATAAGGGAGCCACAAAGGCACCTGCGAACACGCGCGTAGGTAAATATAGGAAAAAGCTGTCCTTTTGTCCCCTTTGTCCAGTCAAAGGAGATGATTCGAGATGCAGATAGATGAGAAGACAATCGAGAAAAAGCTTGTAAATACAGTGAAATCAATGGGTGGCATAGCACCCAAGTTTGTCTCTCCCGGCTTTGACGGGATGCCGGACAGGCTTGTCCTTCTTCCGGGAGGGATCATTGCTTTTGCCGAACTCAAAGCGCCGGGAAAGAAACCCCGCCCTCTTCAAGAGGCAAGACACCGGCTCCTTCGGAAGCTGGGATTCAAGGTTTACGTTATCGACAGCACAGAACAGATTGGAGGGATGCTGAATGAACTTCATACCACATGATTATCAGGCTTATGCCATTCGCTATATCGAAAAGCATCCCGTCGCGGCCGTCCTGCTGGACATGGGTCTTGGAAAAACGGTCATCAGCCTGACTGCCGTGTTCGACCTCCTGTTTGACAGCTTCGAGGTCAGCCGGGTGCTGGTCGTGGCACCGCTTCGAGTAGCAAGAGATACATGGCCTGCGGAAATCCAGAAATGGAGCCACCTTACGGGTCTGACTTATGCAGTCGCAGTCGGGACAGCCAAGGAGCGCCGTGCGGCTCTGATGCAGAATGCAGATATCACCATTATCAACCGTGAAAACCTGCAGTGGCTGATCGACGAGTCCGGTTTCCTGTTCGAATATGACATGGTCATTATCGATGAGCTCTCTTCCTTCAAAAACCACAAGTCAAAGCGCTTCAAATCGCTGATGAAGGTAAGACCGAGGCTCCGTCGCATTATTGGCCTGACCGGCACCCCTTCTTCCAACGGACTTATGGATCTATGGGCAGAATTCAAGGTGCTGGATATGGGAGCACGGCTCGGTCGCTTCATTACCCAGTACCGGACAAACTACTTCATGCCGGATAAGCGAAATGGCGAGATCATCTACTCCTATAAGCCCCTGCCTTATGCAGAGGACGCCATTTACCGGAAAATCTCGGATATCACGATTTCCATGAAGTCGACCGATCACCTGAAGATGCCCGAACTGGTTACTTCGCAATATGAAGTCCAGTTATCCGAAGCCGAGCGAGACCGCTACGAAGATCTGAAGCAGGAGCTGATCCTGCAGCTGCCGGGCGGAGAAATTACTGCCGCCAATGCAGCATCCCTCACCGGAAAGCTCTCCCAGCTGGCAAACGGTGCGATCTATTCCGATACCGGCGAAGTCATCGAGTTTCATGACCGGAAGCTGGACGCTCTGGAGGATATCATCGAAGCCGCCAATGAAAAACCACTTCTTGTGGCCTACTGGTTCCGTCACGAGCTGACCCGCATCAAGAACCGCTTTTCTGTCCGGGAGATCAAGACAAGCCGCGATATTGCTGACTGGAATGCGGGAAAGATTCCTGTAGCAGTCATCCACCCCGCTTCTGCCGGGCACGGCTTAAACCTTCAGGCAGGCGGTTCTACCCTTGTCTGGTTCGGGCTTACGTGGTCGCTGGAATTATACCAGCAGACGAACGCAAGACTCTGGAGGCAGGGACAAACCTCCGGAACCGTGGTGATCCAGCACATCATCACGAAAGGTACCATCGACGAGCGCATCTTGAAAGCGCTGTCCAAGAAGGAAATGACACAGGCCGCTCTGATCGATGCGGTCAAAGCTGAGGTGGTGTAATGACCACCCCGTATGAAAACCTCGCCAATGCAATCGTGCTTCAGGCTGTCAAAGATTATCGGGATGCCCTGAAACGCCTGAAGAAGAAACCGCAGAACAAAGCTGCAATGGCTGATGCGATGGAATGCGAGCGCTTCTTCCGCTCCCCCTGGTACCGGGAGCTCACGAGCGTGGACGGCGAGTACTTAATAGAAAAATTACGAGAGGAGGCGAAACGCCTATGACTGTTAAAGAATATCTTCATCAGGCGTACCGGCTGGATCAGAGGATCAAGTCCGATACGCTGGAAGCCCAGAACCTCCGGGAGATGGCAGGCAGCGTGTCCGGCCTTTGCTACGACGTTGACCGTGTGCAGACTTCCAAGAATACCGACGCACCGTTCGTCCGTGCGCTGGAACGCCTGTGGGAACTGGAGAATAAAGTAGCTGACGAGCTGGCTCTGCTCTCTGACCTGAAGAAACAGATCCGGGAAGTCATCGAGACGGTTCCGGATACCGACGAGCGCATGGTCTTGAAGTACCGGTACATTCATAACATGACATGGGAGCAGATTGGCAACGAGCTCTTTGCCGACCGCACCACTGTCTACCGCTGGCACGGCTCCGCCCTGCAGCATGTCCAGATGCCGGAGCACCCGATTGAGATCTGAGCCTGCACGTTTTACCACACTTTGCAACACAATGCACAGTCCCATACATGATAGTATTACAATAGCGAAAAGCGAAAAGCGAAAATCCAAGAAGCCTTGAGGGAGCGATCCTGCAGGGCTTTTGTTATGCAAGGAAGGAGGCGGCGGCCATGCCAAGGAAACCCAAGAGGCCGTGCCGCTATCCCGGATGCCCGAACCTGACTGACGGTGTCTACTGCGAGGAGCACGCCAAGATCATGGAACAGCACTACGAGAAGTTCCAGCGCGGCTACTCTCCCGGCAAGAGGTACGGCAGGGCTTGGAAACGAATCCGTGATCGGTACGTCCACAAGCATCCGCTGTGTGAGCAGTGCCTGAAGGAAGGACGCTACGTGGCGGTCGAGGAAGTCCACCACATCATTCCTCTCTCCGAGGGAGGAACGAACGACGAAAGTAATCTCATGAGTCTATGTCGTTCGTGTCATGAAAAGATACATCGAGATCGAGGAGACCGCTGATAAACTTCGCGGTCTTTTCTTTTGCGCGAGAAATTTTGTGACCGGTAGGGGCGGGTCAAATCTCTACGGGCGAATGCCCCGGAAAACGGCGCCCCCTCTTCCGTGCAAAAAAAGCGAAATCAAACGGGTAATAAGGGAGGCGGTGAAAAATCATGCCAACAAAATCAAATAACACCGGCGGGCGCGGCGGCAGACGTCCCGGTGCCGGACGTAAGAAAAGCCCCGTCCGTGAGAAATACGAAAACGGGAATCCGGGCGGCAGGGATCTCACCGTGCTGGACATCCCGGATGTCGAAGGCGAGGAAATGCCGACCCCGCACGACTTCCTATCTGCCAAGCAGCACGATGGCACCACGCTGGAAGCCGGTGAAATCTACAGAGAAACATGGGAATGGCTGGACAAGATCGGCGTAGCCAAAGCGGTATCTCCTCAGCTTCTGGAGCGATACGCGATGTGCTCTGCAAGATGGATTCAGTGTGAAGATATGACCACTCGGCTCGGATACCTGAGCAAGCATCCGACGACTGGGAAGCCAATCCCTTCTCCCTTCATCAATATCGGCATCAATTACATGAATCAGGCCAGCCGTCTGTGGAACGAGATATTCCAGATCGTAAAAGAGAATTGCGCTACGGAATACAGCGGCCTCAATCCACAGGACGACGTGATGGAGAGGCTCCTAAGAGCCAGAAAGGGAATGTAAATGAATACACAAAGATTCGAACAGGTACCTATAGATAAGCTGGTGCCTTACGCCCGGAATGCCCGGACACATAGTAAAGAGCAGATTCTTCAGCTGCGCTCGTCCCTGCGCGAGTTCGGTTTTGTGAGCCCTGCGGTCATCGATGCGGATTACAACATCCTCGTCGGCCACGGCAGAATTGAAGCTGCCCGCGCAGAAGGCTATGAAACCGTGCCCTGCGTCTTTGCCGAGAACCTGACGGACGCTCAGAAGCGTGCCTATATCCTCGCGGACAATCAGCTGGCGCTGAACGCAGGCTGGGATGAGGAAATGCTGTCGGTCGAATTAGCCGACCTGCAGGATCAGTCCTTCGACCTTAGCCTTCTCGGATTTGGAACCGATGAGCTGGAAAAGCTGCTCGGCGGCGGTGAAGAAAAGGATATCAAAGATGATGATTTCGACCTGACCGCAGCTCTGGAGAAGGCTTCCTTCGTGGAGCCCGGCGATATCTGGACGGTAGGAAAACATCGTCTCATGTGCGGTGATGCTACTTCTGCCGAAGATGTCGAGAAGCTCATGGACGGCAAGAAAGCAAACCTTGTCCTGACCGACCCTCCCTACGGCGTTTCCTTCAAAGCCTCCGACGGACTGACGATTCAGAACGATTCCCTCAAGGGCGAGGAGTTCTACAATTTCCTGCTCTCCGCTTTCAAAAACATGGCCGACCACCTCGAGAAAGGCGGCGCTGCCTACTGCTTCCATGCAGACACCGAAGGGCTCACCTTCAGGAAGGCATTCATCGACGCGGGCTTCCACCTTGCCGGTGTGTGTATCTGGGTAAAGAACAGCCTCGTGCTCGGTCGCTCTGATTATCAGTGGCAGCATGAACCGATCCTCTATGGATTTTTACAGAACGGCAAGCACCCCTGGTATTCCGACCGCAAGCAGACAACCATCTGGAATTACGATAAGCCAAAGCGCAATAAGGATCATCCGACCAGCAAGCCGCTTGACCTTCTGGGCTATCCGATTCAGAACTCCACGCAGGAGAATTCCGTAGTGATCGATACCTTCGGCGGCTCTGGCTCCACTCTCATGGCATGCGAACAGCTGAACCGCATCTGCTACATGATGGAGCTCGACCCGAAATACGCCTCCGTCATTCTCCGCCGCTATGTGGAAGATACCGGTGATGAAAATAATGTGTATGTAGTAAGGAACGGCGAGCAGGTCTCCTACGCAGATCTTGTAAAACAGGTCGATTTTGAAACTGTATAGTACACAAATCAGGAGGCTCACATTTGTCGATAATTCTCCACAGAAAAATCGAGAAATCGCTTGCTATATAAGGCTTTCAGAGTGATGTATATACGTACCGAAAGGCACATAGGAAGCCTTCGGAAAACCAAATTTCAAACGGAGGTACACACCATGAAAGCAAACTACAACGTAACCGGAAAAGAAAGAAAAGAGCTGGTCGCAGCCATCGCAAGCCTCACCGGCGACAAGGCCGTCTACAAGTTCATGCCGACCTGCGCCTTTGAGATCGGCGACATCACGGT
>Ga0172378_10001926_pt1 | contig 19288 bp, 16 predicted proteins | sample GrowelOW332metaG_FD_119755 | JGI IMG/M metagenome (GOLD analysis project Ga0172378, IMG submission 119755) | Groundwater microbial communities from an aquifer near a municipal landfill in Southern Ontario, Canada - Pumphouse #3_1 metaG | ecosystem: Environmental > Aquatic > Deep subsurface >... | reverse complement strand
ACCTTGGTCATTAAGAATCTGTTCTATCATTTTAGCAGATTTATCTATTTCAGAAACAGCCTCATTACGAATTATCTTAAAATTTGGGACATCCCACATTTGAGATATAGTTGCATTATTATTATCTGCAAGTTCTTGTATCCTTTTATATTCTTTATTATAATCCTTTAAATCAGAAATTAAACCCTCGCCACCGATGCCCCAAGGCCCATTATCTGTAGTCATAACAGAGGAATCAGCAACAGATTTAAGCGCATCTGCCGTATCTCTAATTGTTTTTAAATAATTAATGGCAGCCGCATTTCTTGATTGAACATCTTGAATATTTAAAAGCTTTGCTATAAAATAATCAGCACTTGCACTTGTTTTTGTTATTTCATCTCTTAAATTTTCCCATATTTTTAAACTTTCATCTTTATTCATTTTAGTATTCATAACTAATCCGAATGTAGGTTGATTATCTTTTAAATATGCATTTATATCATCGACCGTTTGTTTTGCTTGGTCTGCAACGCTTCTATTCAAATCAGCCATTTCTTGCGATCTTTGATGGGCTTGTGCCCACCACTCAACCAATCCTCCAATAGCAAGCAGAGCCGCCATTTGTGGAGCGATTGCCAATATTGAAAGTCCTAATGATTTTAGAGAGACTGTTATTAATTTTAATGCGGTAGAAAATCTTGTAGCTCCTGTTAAAGATGCCATCTCCTCGGCTGTTAATAATTTCATATTGACCATTGCAACACGCATACTAAGATTAGTCTTACCAAGACCTACCATCCACAAAGCTTGTGTCCTTGTTAAACCATTTTTAGCCATAATAGCTGCATAATCTGCCGCTGTCGCCTGTTTAGATGTCGTTATATGAAACCATAATATCTTTTGGCTCCTAGTGATAGAACTCATCTCTGCTTGTTCCGCTTCCGTTAAACTCCTTAATGCAGCAATACGCCTAAGTTGCGATAATCTAACGAGATTCTCATTGGTTATTTTTGTACGTAATGCCATATTTGATTGTCCAATTGTTGCATTAGCCAATAATTGCATAGCCTTATATGTACCCAAAGCAATTGCAACATCTCCAATTATATGAAAAATAGATTTCCAATTCAAGAACATTTCTCTTGCCAAAGAAACACTTCCTTTTAAAACTCCCTGATTGCCTTCTCCTATTTGATTTAGCATCATATTCCATGCATCAACAAGATTACTCATTTGACCTTTTAAAGTCTCAGCTTGTTTTGCTTGAAAATCAAAGAACATTCCTCCTTGATCTGTTAATCCATTAATAACTTCCATTACGTCTTGATATGATACCATTTTCTTTGTTATCATATCATAAACCTCTGCCGTTGTTACCATTTTGCCATTAATATTACTATACATTTCTGCAAGTTTGGGCACAATAGCTAATCCGGCATTCGCGAAGTCTCTTGCATCTCTCGCATCTAATATACCCTTTGACTTTATCTGTCCTAAATTATATACCAAACGCTCCATAGGTACACCTAATGCAGAACTTATATCCGCTAATCTTTTTGTAGTATCTGTTATCTGATTAAGGCCGAAATTATAAGCGATAAGTTGTTTTGCGGATGTAGCTAAATCAATAACAGTCTTCGGCGATTTTAACGCTTGTTGCTGTATCTCATTGAATATTTGGCTTCCCTCACGAAATGAACCAATAATAGCCCCCATAGAACGTTCCAGCATCTCATATTGTCCACGTATTTGATATATCTGTTCTACAAACCCTGTGATAGCTCCTAATCCTGCATAGAATATAACACGCTTCCCTAAATTTTCAAAAGAAGAGGCTAGTGTATTATTATGTTTCTCTAATTGTATACCTGCCGTCAACGCTTCTTTTTGAGATATTGAAAGCCTTTGATAATTTTGATTTAATTGAGCTAATTCAGGAGATCCCTTTGTGTAATTTCCTCTTAAATCATTTATTGCCTTCATCTTTATAGAGATGTCATTAAGACTGTTTTCTGACATACCCATAACACCACCAAAAGATAATGGCTGTTTTACTTTTGATTGTAATATTTCAAGTTTCCTATTTAAATTGGATATTTTAGTATCAATACTTTGTATCCCGGCAGGATTCAATAATGGAGTAGTGTTAGATGAAATTCTATTTTTTAATTCTTGTAATTTATTTAATTTATTATTTATATCATTAATATTATTAGTAGGCATCTTTGAAACAGTAGAAATATCCATTTTTAATGCTGATCTTGCTTTATTAACAGATTCCGCTTGTGCCTCTGCTGCTCTTCTTGAACTTATTTCCAATTGTTTATAATGTGCATTTAGTTGAAGAAGCTCAAAATCCTGTTGCTGAATCTCAGATGACATTGCAGTATGATAATCATTAACATTAATAACTGATCCGGAAGATATAGAATTAGAAACAGGAACTTTACTAACAGTATTTATTTGTTCATTTAATTCCTTTGTCTTACTAATCATAGTATCTATTTGGCTGTTGAAATTAGCAGATAATCCCTGCATTGCATTAACACCAATAGATTCTAATCTTGAATTAACGGTTTCAATGAAACTATTAAATTTAATCTCACTTTTATTTAATGCACTATCTATACTTTTAAGTAATTCTTGATCACTCATCTGCGCATCTAATACTACATCATTCATATTGTATCTTGTTAATCGTTATTTTCTATTTTTTTACCACCCTTCAAAAAGTTTTCAAATGCTTCTTGGGCTTTTATAATTTCTTGATATTTCTCCCATATTTTTTTATCTTTGCCTTTAAGATATTTTATATGTGTACTATCTGCAATCATTAATTTAACTTGTGCAATACTTCTCTCATACATATACTCATCATATGTCATTTGAGGAAAGTTCTTTAATGTATCACTTACATCACCTGCTTGGCTTCTTGCCAAGATTGTAATTGTTCCTCCGCTTTCATCCTCGTCTTGGTCAGAGAAACCGTATATTGCTTCACCAATACGAGCATCGTAAAAACCTCTCCTAAATCTATTGACTTAATAGCCCCCAATATTATTGCTGCCCATTGATTATTACTAAAAGTAGAGTTCATCACTCTAGCTTTCATATATTGTATGAGCTTATCGTTATATGTATATACGCTATCTATATCATCTTTATTAACGTTGTCAGGACTAAATAAGTGATTACATAGGATGATAGCTATTATTTCGCATCCTCTATCAAGATCAGTGCATAAGGCGATCATCATCTTCCTATCATCTGTGATCTTGTCCGGTTCTTCTTGGCATAAATCCATAGCCAATTTTAATATTCTGTTAAGAGAATACATCCTTAGATTATAAACTCTATAGTCTTTATCTCCTATTTTTTTTAAGTCCGGACTATCGTTCATTATATCTATAATTTCTTTTTTTAATTCTTTCGGAATCTCAAAAGTTTCTTCTTCATTTTCTTTAAAAATATCATTCATATTGTTGTGATTATTTTATTTATTTAATTGTGATTATTATAAATAAGGGAAGCGAGAGAACCACAACGAAACTCGTTTTTTAGATTTTGATTAATTATCCTATCCCTTATTATATTAAAAAAGGGTGACGGTGGACGAACCACTACCACCCTTTTATATGATTTATTATTTAATTAACTTTATGCGGCTTCCGTCTTATCAGTTAATCTATATGTATATTTAGAATCTCCTATTATAAGAGTTTCCGCAGTAACTGTTACTGAATAAGATAAAGCTCCATCTGCTTCCTTTTTTATAATTCCCATAGTGAGCCCATTAAACATGATCATACTATCAAGACCTTTCTGGAAAGATACTTTCCATTCGTGATTTGTTGTATAAATATCATCCGGTGCATCATATGTAGCCCCCGAAGTACCTGCGACTCCAGCCGTATAAGTGCCACCAAATAAAGGAGGAAGATCCTCTAAATCAAAGTTTACCAATTCAAATTTAAATACAATAGGTGTACCTTTATAAATAGTAGCATAAGGATTCGCAAGAAGCTCAGAATCTATTTTTGTTGCGTTAGGGTCTTCTTGTGATAAAGTGAACCCCTTTAAAAGTCCCTGACATTTTGTATATGTTGGGGCAGTAGCAATAGCTGCTCTAACCGGACCATATTCAAAGTCCATTAGTTTAATACTTGTTTTTTTTGCCATAATTTTGTTTATTAAAATGTTTTAATTTATAATTGTATAATAAAAGAAGTTATATATATAAAGAACGAATTAGAACCATTAGAATAATAATCATCAGATGATAATATGCCATCTTTTGATATGTTATATGTCTGATTCGATTTAGCACATTCTGCGGATATTATGTTATCAATAGATTGTTGAGCATTATCAAACTTAGTTGTATTCATAATACCACTTACATCACCCACCTTAGCCGATGGAATATAGTATTCAACGGTCATTCTTGTACCGGCATAAGTTTCAAGACTAAATTCAGAATGGTCTTTAATATCATCCAACGTAAGAAGGATAAATCCATTTGTCAACATGTCACTATTAAATGTCTCTGGAATTTTAATTCTATAGATATTTTTGGTAATGCTTGTAAACAAACTAGCCACATAAGAATATATATTTTTTCTTGATACGTCCATTTTTAATATGATATTATTTTTTCTACTTTAGCCTTTCCTTTAAAATCAGCGGTAATCTCATCATATATAGACGTTAACACAAAAAAACGTCCTCTTTTAGTTCCGTTTTCCAAATATGTGGAATATGGTGCTGTTGCAGCAAAAACTAATTCCCACCCATTAGAGTTAATCGGCACGTATTTATTAATAAAAGTTTCTGCTAGCTTTCTTCCGTTTACCTTTGTATGATGGAATACAGAATCTGTTTTTGCCATTCTCACTCCCCATAAATAACCACTCTTTTTAGGTATTCCTTTATAGTACACAACCCAAACATAGCTATCGGCAAGATTCATGGTCCTATTTTTGAATGTTCTCCCTTGATAAGCTTTAAGCAAAGCCTGAGGAGCATAATTAATAATCATTTGTGTCTGAATATCAATAGCCTTTTGCTTATATGCTTTAGCAAATCTGTTCCTTAATCCATCAAAATTAGTTCCCATTACTCCAATCTCCTCTAGTTGCATAGATAGTAACACCACCCAATTGTGACGGGATAGCATTATCTATTTTAAGATTTATACTTTCTTCGTAATTATCTATAACAATTAAATCATCTTTATGAGGCAAATTATATTTATTATTATAATCTAACAGAAGAGGAATCGAGACAATATAGTTTGACGTTTGTGCGACCGTCCCGTTCTTATCACTTTGCAAAGAAAAATCCATAGATCCATTATATATTTCTTTAGTGGTCTCAGTTATATCACCATTGTCATCTTGTATAGTGATAATCCTATTTATTGTACCTGTATATGGATATTCTTCTACAATCATATAATATCTTCTATTTTTAGTATTGATATTTCCTTTTTTGTTCTATTTAAAATATAGAATCTTGGATCATCGTAAGTTTCATATATACTCAACATCAATTTTTTATTTAAAGATAATTTTGCATCTGTAGTATTTTCACTCCCGATTACCTTTTCAAAATTGTTATGAGAATCTGTTTGTGATGAAGTCTTGGATGGCGAAAGTATCATCGCGGCATATATTATGTCGGCCGTAAATAGTTCTTTATCCCGAACTGAAAGTGTTGACGCATCATTATTGTCATCAATATTTCTGTCGAATGCTATTTTTTTATATGTTATATCCTCAAAGCTATACCGTGAAGATGCTTTCAACCATTCAAATACTGTCATATCTATTCCTATTTAGACTATCCTGCTTGCGTTGTATCTACAACAACGTGATATTGAATCTCATTAAGAACAGTTGCATAAGTCCCTAATACATCCATATGATATGCTTTAAACATACCATCATTTGTCACTTTGTTCACAACATATAAGAAGTTTAATGCTTTTGCAATGTTAATGCTCACAGAATTATTTACTTCTCCACTCTGGAACATTGCAATGTCTTTAGGCATTCCGTGTACCAATGTACCTGCTAAACCGAGAGGCCTTAATACAGCAATACCGTCTGCCCATCCATGAGTAGTTGTATATCCTGATTCAAAACCTTGGTAAGATTGTTTTTCCTTAATTATATGAATAGGTGCTATTTTACTTAATTCCCATTTTGAATAATCAACTAACTGTTGCAATGAAATAGTTGTTGCGTTTACCGAACTTGTGCTATTATTTATTACTACAACCTTATCTGGAGAGTTAAGAGTTATAAATCTATTAACCTCTGCCAAGAATTTTGCGTTTGTCAAGAAATAGTTCAGAGCCATAGAATAAGGAATATCCCATTGCATAGGAAAATCTTCCTCTAATCCTTTGGACTCTTTAAAATCCATTTCTATTTTCTTCATTTGTTCCGGAAGATCTGCGGTAGAAGAAGTCCAAACATCTGCTCCTGCTTTCTTGAAATTAGCAATGTCAATATATGCTTTCTGACTAGCTAAAACCCCATATGCACCCTGCCCAACATTTGAATAAGCACCTCCTTTTGAAATTGTCTGAGCTGCCATATTTGATACTCTAGAATTATGAGCTGTAATGGCGTCTGCTACACTTTTTACATAGCCACCTAAAATTGTTTGATCTTTAATATTCAAACTAAGGAGTTTCGCTTCAAGTTCTTTTTGACCCAATGAGTTTTGATATAAACCTGAACCATATTGATACATAGATCCTGTTATCTCTGCCCAACCTTCATTTTCCATCTGTAAAGTTTCAGATAGGGGAGCCATAGCAGATGCCATAGGTGTCATTCTGCGTTTAAATGAACGTACGGTCCATGCAGGATTTTTTGTTCTATCTGTTAGATCTGCCGGTTGTTCATTTCCATCTATATTGAAACATTCTTGCCAAAACGGTATATTTTCATTTAATACTAAAGAATTATCTATTAGTTGCTGTAAAAATCCCGTATTGCTATCTCCCATTATACCTTTTTGGTATAATACATTTATCAAGTCTTCGGCTTGATATTCGTATTTTAATGCATTTCCTATTGCCATTTGTATATCCTCCTTTTAATTAAATCCAAAATATTCCATCAATATAGGAACGGTTTTTCTTTAGTACATAACCCGGTAAAGGTTGCATTTTATTAACATATGCCATTTTACCAAATACTGTTGATATTGCCTCAGTTGCATTAGTTAATCCATATCCTACCGTTGGAATGAAATCCACATCCGCTTCCAGAAAAGTATTAGGGTTCTTGACTAAAGGTGTCCCTGCCGATACCTCGGTTACCGTTTCACTGACCAATGTATATATAGATGAATCATCCATATTAAATACATATTTTCCATCAGCTAATGCTACCCCAGTGCCCCATGTATCAGTTGCAGTAGCAGTATACAACTTACCGTCTGCTGTATTGAGATATTTTTCGCCAGTTGTAGCTGTTGCAGGTGCTGTTGCAGATACTTTATCAACTACTATATCTGCCGCGTTAGCATCTAATGCTATTGCCTCTACAAGAATATCACCGACAGAGAGTGCACCAATAGCCTTATCTATTGTACATGTGAATTTTTTATTTGTAGCATCATAGTTTACAGCTGTAATTGTACATATAAGTCCAATAGCATTAGCATCATCGCCAGCCTTTATCAATATGTTACCAACTTCCGGTGCTGTTGAATAACCATCTCCATTTAAGACAATAGATGTTGCATTTGCTTCTGATGCTGTAACAATTTTAAAAGATTTGAACAATAAATATTGTTCACCTAATTTAACTTCAACTAGATCTCCAGCGAAAGCACAACCAAACCCAGTAAAAGGATTGGCTATTGTCCCGCCCAATGGTACGTTATGGCGTTGTTCACCATTTCCATCCTTATACCATATATCTCTACCACCTCTAATTGATTTTGCGGTTTCGAAAAAAGCCAAATAATTTGCTGCCATAATTTGTTTAATTTATTTTATATTTTTATTTTAGGAGCAGATTCGAGAATTTTCTCATACATCTTACTCTTATTATCTGGAGATTGAGGTTTTACGTTCCCGATTTGATCTTTATATATCTTTACAAAAGAATCGTTAAGTTGTGTCGCAAGTTCTTTTGCATCTTTTGAATAATCAATCTGCATAATTCCTAATAAATCTTCCAGTTTACCTCTTAAATCTTCACGAACGGACTTTTGAGCTATTTCGAGAACTTTTGCACGTTTCTCCTGCGTTTGTTTCTCAATCTTAAATTTATTAAGCTCGTTCAATTGATTCTTAATATCATCTGTAAGTTCAAATTTAGGTGGTTCAGCTTTTACTCCACCATTACCTTCTCCCTCATGATGAGTTTTCTTTAACGTTTCAATCTGTTTTAGATATTCAGATTCTTTTGTTTTCCATGCCTCACTATTAATTTTTAATTCTTTAGATGCTGCTGAAAAGGCTGTATCTAGATTGAATTTAATAGAATTAATAATGTTCTCATCATTAATATCCGCATCCGCATTGTTACCTGCGAATTTATCTGAGAATCTAGAACGGAAATCATCGTTCAATGTGTACTGTTTCTCGGCACAATAATCGTTTACTTTCTGTAAAACTTCTTCTGGTTTTGCCATAACATTTCTTGCTTTGGTTTATAATTTTATGCAAAAAAACAATTTTATATATTAAATAAATTATATTTCAATTACATTAATCATGTAAATAATGCATTACACGAATATTAAATTTGCAAGTAATGTCTTAGAATATCTTAATATCTATATTTGCGGATATAAAATATTATTCTTTAGATATAATGGGTAAAAAAAAAGATATAATAATAAAGCCTAGAACAAATAATCAATATAATGCAATTCGCAGTAGTGCAGACTTTGTCGTTCTGACTGGTGGAACTGGTGGAGGAAAAAGTATAGCTCTTTATTATGCTCCTATAAATTATTTAATAAATAATCCCGGATCTAAAATTGTATGTTTTATGCGTAATGTATCTGACTTCTGGGGTGCTGGAAAAGTTTCTGATACTATAAAGCAATTATATCCTCTTATAGATAGAGGTATTAAAAGACAACCAAGAAGCCCAATAGGAGAGATTATACATAATCAAGTTGATATGGGTGTTAAATTTAACAATGGAAGTTGTATTAACTTTCAACAACTTGATAATGAAAGTAGAGCTATTATAGATAAGATAGCGAAAGGTATTCAAACTAAAAAACTTATCTTTGACGAATGCAATAAATTCGAATGGGATACTATCACTACTTTTATGACACGTCTTCGTTCCGATAGTGAAGGTAATGCTCAAATATTCTTAGCACAGAATCCGGAACGTAATTGTCCATTGCGTACATTATGTGGAAATGGTGAACATGGAGGCGGATGGATAGCGGAAGATGGCACTACAATAAAAGAAATGGATGGGCGCGTTATGTATTTCTTTATGCATAACGGGAAGGTTGAAGAGACTTATTTTGGAAGAACGAAAGAGGAAGTATATCATAAATGTAAGCCTATAATTGATGAAATGCTAAATAAGGATAAAGACATGACTTATGAGGATTTTATATTATCAATGGTTTTTTATACTTTCGATGTTCGTGATAACAAAATAATGCTAGCAAATAATAAGCATTATCGTGGATTAACGGCAAATAGTTCAACCGCAGAATCTTCTTATGCAAATAATTGGAATTATTCTTTAGATGATGAAGAAGAAATAGAGGAAGACGACTTTAATAGTGAATTAAGACCTGAACATATAGAAAATATGTTCCGAATGCCGACTACTATAATAAGTACTACTGAAAGGATCACAGTAGATATGGCATTTACAGGAACTGACAATATGGTTATGATGCATTGGATTGGATTCCATTGTGATGATATAGAATATAGTGAAAAGAATAGTTTTGGTGAAGCATGTAGTCTAATAATGCATTTCATGGCTAAACATAAATGTGATAAAACACAATTGATAATAGATGTTCAAGGAAATTCAGCTATTATAGATGTATTTGATTTATATAGAAAATCGGGAGGTATAGGTGATAATAATCCTAGTAATAGATATGGATATGCTTTTAGTGGTGCTATATCTGCAACGGGTGGGAGTAAGTTACGCTTTGAAAGATTTAAAGATGAAGCAGCATATCTATGTACTAATATGATTAAATGCGGTTTTATCACCTTTGATCCTAAATTAAAAAATAAAAGATATACTCATCAAAAACTAAAACGAGAAGGTCCAACAACAATATGCAAACATATGATTTTTGAGAGTAAAGCTTTTGTTTTTACTAAAACAGCTACAGGGAGAATAACCGTTACGGCAAAGGAAAAACAGCATAATTATCTTAAGGGCTTTTCTCCTGATTTATTGGATAATATAATAATGAAATGTGGTACTGCATATTCTATATGTTATAAATATATTGCTAAATATGCAGGCAAACCACAAACTGATTTTAATAAAAATAATATTTTAGAATATCTTAATATAGATAAAGATTATAATAATATAAATAAAACAACTGAAAAAATAAATATAAATTCTAATGAAATACTTAAAATACTTAGTACGATATGATAACAAATAAAAACATACAATGGTATTTAGAAGATCCAAGTAAATTAAAAGATAAAAAACCTTTTACAAGGGGAGGAAGTTTAGTTCCAAATTCGGATATAGAAAATATTACTCTAACGACTAAAACTACTCCTTATCAAAGTCATCTTAAACTTAAGGAAATTTCACAAGATACATATCTTCAAGAATATGATCCATCACTACACAGAATAAAATTTAATAATTCTATTCCACATATAGCGGTTAGAATAGCAGGAGATATTATTCCTATTGAAGATATGACTTTAACGGCTGCATATCAAAAAAACATTCATGCCAATCATGTAAATCATCTTACAGCTAACCCATTAGAGTTCACATTGTGTAATGTTAAAGCTAAAAATAGAAAGGGCTTAATGGGTAAAATATTATCTTTAATAAAAGAAGATGATGATACAACAGAAAGATTCCAAGAGGTTAAACAAGAATGGCTATTACATAATATGGAGAGTATAAAATATGATGTAATATCAAAGCAACAAAAGGTTGCAGATGTAGGATTATTATTCTCTTTTGATAAAGATAAAAATAGATTAATATGTAAAGTATATTCTTATGATGATGGATATATCGTTATACCTAATTATAATGAATTTGGAGAACAGATTGCATGTTCTATTTATTATAAAATAGATGACGGAACAGAAATAATAGATACTTATGATGATAAAAATCATTATAGAATATATCAAGCAACAGAGAATGAAGAAAGTGAAAATGGGTGGATTATAAGAATAGAAAAACATGGATTCTCTAAATGCCCTTTATTATATAAAAGAGGAAAAGTCGCATGGGAATATGCGGAAAGTTCTATTGAAATGTGGGAATTGATGAAAAATATAAATGCAATAGCTTTAAAAAGATTCGGCACATTCGGACTAGTACTCACAGGCGAGATGAATAAGGATAGTTTCCAACGGGATTCATCTACTCTTATAATAAATTTATCTGCCGATACAAGCAATGGTAAACAAGATGCTAAAGTCATAAATTTCCCAGAACCTCAAAAGATGATTGAATATCTTGATTCTCTTGAAAGAGATATTTCTACATTTTCAAGTACTTCTTTTATTACTCCAAAAGATATAACATCATCAAATAGTGGAGGAAATGGCATTTTCTTATCAATGAAAAATGATTTTGCATTAGCCACACAAAGTGTTGCTGATTGGTCTGAATTTACAAATGATATGATATATCTTTTTCAAGAAGGGCTTTCTTTGGAATCTGGAATTACAAATAAATATACAGATTTAAAAATCTGTGCAAGGATTAAACCTTGGTCAATGGAAAGTGATACAACTAAAATTACTAATTTAGCTATGGAGAGCAAATGGCTTTCTAAACAAAGTATTATTGAAAAATCGCCAGATGCTGCCCCCGATGAGATGAAACGTATTGCTGACGAATCAGCATCAATTCAAGAACAAACTATTAATAATGATAAAGATGCTTTAAAGGCTGAAAAAACAGCTAAGAATAATAGTTCACAGATAAATAATAATATTAATAAGAATACATATAGCAATATAGTATAAAACAATAATATAGTATTTAAGATTTGTTAATTTTTTGTTTGCAACTAGTCCGTCTTCATTGTGAAGTGCGGACGGATTAAAAAAAAAGGAGAAAAGTAAAAATGGAAAAGAGTGCGAGAACAATTATTATTACGATTATATCAGGGTTAATATTAGGAATGGTAGCTGGATGGATACAGATCAATTCTAGGATTGCAGTATTGGAAGTTCAAGTTAAAATTGACCATTCAACTTATATAGAAACAAGTAATAAAATGGACGAAATGGGTTCAAATATAAATGACATAAAACAAACCCTTATAGAAATGCAGGGAGATATGAAATTAAAGCAAGATAAGAAATGGACTAACTAATTAATGATATGCTAACAGAAGAACAATTAAAAGAGATTGTACCAGATTCGTTTCGAAAGGATAGAAGAATTTTTTTGAATGAATTTAATTCTTTGAGTGAGGAACATGGAATTAAAGGGAAGATTATTCCGCCTTTTCTAGGAGAGGTAGCTCATGAATCATGTAACTTTCATTATTTGAAAGAAATTGCAAGTGGTAGAGCTTATGAAGGAAGAAAAGACTTAGGGAATATATATAAAGGAGACGGCGTAAAGTTTAAAGGAAGAGGCTACATACAGATAACAGGCAGGTCTAACTATATGGCTTTTAAGGCGTGGTTGGGTGGTCAGCCGGATGTTGTTTTACATCCGGAATATATTGAAAAGCCTCATTTGGCTATGCTTGCTACACTATGGTTCTGGAATAGTCATAATTTAAACGCTTATGCCGGAGATATGATTTCTCTTACAAGAAAAATTAACGGTGGGCTAAATGGTTTAAAAGAGAGAATAGCCATTTATGAAAGAGCTAAAGAAATATTAGGATCTTAGAATAATTATATTACAATATAAATTGTTTAATTTAAAATTATAAAATTATGAACATTTTTAAAATTATTAAGAATTTGTTTACCAAAGTAGGTAATACTATTCACAAGTTTGTGTTAGAAATCAGTGATTTCGCACTTGACCATTGCCAAGAGTCCGTAAATTTTTTACAGGCTATTAAGAACGGCATTGATACGACAACTTTTAAGACATTAAAAGATTTAATTGTTACATTAATACCCGGAACAATAGATGATACTGTTATTAATGCTATAGTGGCTATTTTAGATGAAAATTTGCCAAAAGCATGTACAGCTTTAAATATAATTTATGAGGCTTCCAGCAAAGCTACTGATGCCGAGAAATTAGCTACTATACTAGATGGCATTTCTAATACTACACCAGATAAAAAAGCTAAGATATATACAGAACTTGCAGCTATGATAGCTTTACAACTTTCAGATAATAAATTATCATGGAATGAAGTGATTATAGATACTCAATATATTTATAACAACAAAGAATCATTCGGGATCAAATGAAAGTAAATGTTGACATAAAAGAAGGAGGAGGGAAGAATAAATATCTATTCATTTTGATGATTATCTTATTTATTTCTCTCCTTGTCTCATCTTTTTTCGGACTTTATTATAAAAATAAATATGATAATGGATGGAAATTGAAAAATGTAAAGAACGAATATAAGATTGTTACAGATACTATTCGTGATACAATCCCAATTCCTTATAAAGTTATAGTTAAGGGAAAACAAATAACGAAATTGCCATTGGCTCATCCGGATACAGTTTATTCAGGAGACAGTGTTAATGTAGATGTTCCAATCACACAAAAAACGTATAAAGATTCTTCTTATAAAGTTATTATAAGTGGATACGATCCTACTCTAGATTCTATAGAAATATATAGAAAAACTATATATCAGATCAAGACTATAACTAAGTTTAAAGAAAGGCGATGGAATATAGGCCCAACAATAGGATATGGAATGACTCCTAATGGATTCCATTCATTTATTGGAATAGGGATTACATATAATTTGTTAAAGTAAACTACCCACAAACTAAAGATTTGTGGGCTTCGGGCTTCCTTGAGAAATGGCTTTCCGAAAGGTCGGCTCTTACTCCCTCTCCACCCGTGTAATCGACAGTCCCTGCCGATATTGTGCCTTGCATCCCATAGGCTAAAGACCTATGAGTTTTATGGCACGAAATATAAAAACTATAAAAAAAATAAAAAAAATAAATATTATTTTAATAAATGAATTAATTTTATTATATTTGTAAATATACAATTTTATATTAAATGGATGAAAACTTAATTTTTGATATATATAATGCCGATGGTACTTCTTTTCATAATTTATCATTAAAAAAAAGTACCTATTCGAGCGTAATGATGTCATTAGATGATAAGATAGAAGGGGATGTTTATTATCAAGATAATTCGTTATCTTTTTCATTTAATGAATATATTATATATAAAAATATAAAATATTATTTAAAAATAGAAACCCCCCCTACTATTGTAAAAAAAGGAATAACAAATGACAATAGCGAATTAAAGGGTATGACTAAATATAGTTTTACTTTTTATCATCCCATGTCTTTATTATATAATATTCCATTTACTGATATAGCAATTAATGATGATGAAAATAAATATAAATCAAATGATTCTACTTTCTATTGGATAGGTACTTTAACACAATTTGTTGAAAAAATAAATAAAAATTTACAAGGAACTTTATTCACATGTTCTTTGCAATCTAACTATGTTGATGACGGGGCAATGCCTAATGTACTATCATTTGATAATCAGATGATTAGTGATGCATTAAAGACTGGCTATGAGACATATAAAGTTCCATTCGTCATGGATGGATATAATATCCTATTTGGTAAGCCTTCGAATGAAATATATATTGAGAATACTACAACCCCTTATGTCTTTAAATTAGGCCAAGGTTTAGGGCTTAAAAACAATGATAGAACACCTAAAAATAATGCTATAATAACAAAACTATCGGGGTATGGAAGTAGTGATAATATTCCGAATGGTTATCCTAAAATAAAATGGACCGGCGATCAAACATGGGCTTATACTATTAATAATGATAGTACTAATGCTAATTCATATCCAATAATAGATGGAGTTATTGACGGTATTGCTGTAAAACTTATCAATCATCCTTTCACGCGTAAGAATTTAATGCCTACTGCTTATGTTGAATGTGTTAATAAAAAAGTAAACCCTAATGCAGATGGATATAATCCCAATATAGAGCTTATAGACTATTATACTGCTATAAATGTAACATATTGGATTCATTCGCAAGATAGCATTATTGTATATACTATAAATAACGTCCCGGCTTTAAATGATCCGGTATATAATATAGATGGAACTATACTAGGTAATTGTTCTACCGATATGCGCACAGATTATATAACTGTTAATGGAATACAATATAACTTTCAAGGATCTTCTGCGTATACTAATATTATAAATTTAAATTTACCATTTTATAATAAACATCAGTTTGATAGCATAAAACCTACTCTTAAAGGAGCTAAATATAATAATCAAGAAATAGATATTATAAAATCTATATCATGGATAAATGATGATAAAACAGAATCAACCGGAATAGATGATACATATGATACAAATACAGGCAAATACAATCAAGGATATTTTAAAATAGAATTGTATCCATTAGGATTCGACTTATATGCGATGGCAGCAGTAACAAGCGCTATGAGCATAGCGATGACTAGCGGATCATGTAATGGATGTAAATTTGATCTTGGTGTTGATTGGGATGTTGTAAAAACAAATTTTTATTTTCCCAAAGAAGACGGTACTATAGTTTTTGATCCAACAAATATATATAGTGACCATAGAGATTATACAAAATTTCCTGATAGTACAAATACGAGTTTAACAATTATTGTAAAAAAAGATACAACTACCTTTGGAACTTTAATGCCAAATACATATCAGCAGCCACAAGCTAATGATACTTTTGTATTCTTAGGTATAGATATGCCTCAAACATATATTACTTCGGCTCAAAGTTTATTGGACATCTCTATGAGAGAGGATATGGCTGAAAATAATATTCCTTATTATGAATATCCGTTTGATTTTGATGAGAAGTTCCTTACAGATAATAAATATATATTAAGTCAGATTAAGACTAATAGCATTGTACGTTTTGAATATGCTGGTGATATTTTAGCTTTAAGCGTAAAAGAATATTCAATCACATGGGGAGATAAAGCATTACCTACATATAAAATAACTCTAACAGACGATATTTCAATATCTTTAAATCAGATTGGAGAAATAGCTAATGGATTATCTAAACTAGGAAGCCAACTAGCCTTACTACAGACATCATATAACATTAATATTATAGATGAGCTCAATAAGAAAGTTTCTAAGATCTATGATGATACCGTTAATGGGAGAATAACATTTAAAGAAATGTCTACCTTTTTAAATGGTGCTGAATTTGGTCAATATGCAGATGGTTTACTTGGAACAGGAGCAAAGATAGACAAAGATGGGAATGCCTTTGTACGTAACTTGACGGCTTGGGAAGGAATACTTACGACGGTCTTGTCTTTTAATCAGGTTGACGTGATTATGGGACAACTCATGATAAGTAATTGTAGGGGTGTAATAGAATCTGTAGATACTGATGCACAGATCATAACGGAACGTTTTTCGAATGATGAATCTTATTCAAGTGTTCATGTAGGAGATATAATAAGAGGGGTATATAATAACATAGCTGATGAAACTAAATGGCAGGATAACGCTATAGATGATTATACAGATGATTCTGGTTTTATTAGTAAGGTAGGATATTTCACTTCTTATTTTTCTCCTGTAGAAATACTTGAATATAGCAAGGGCGTTTGCCGTTTCAGATATGTTTTGAAAGACGGGAGCCATCACCCGTGCCCAGATATGAAATTCGCTTCTTATGGGTCATTTACAACGGCCAGCCGGCGAGGATGCAAACTTATTACTGAGACCACAGAAATAATTTACCGGAATGTGAATACATGGACGGTGACTGATGACGGTAATCTCGCGGAGATACACGGAATGATGGACGGGCATTCTCTTACACAGGCTGACGGGTCGGTTCTCAGACTGGAAGGTGTTGGCAGCTATTGTCGAGATAATATGTATCTTGACGGGGCTGTGATAACAGTAGATTCGATAAACGGATTAACCGATATTGTTAAGGATAACTCTGGGTATCAGGTAAATGTACAGAGTGAGACGAAACAGATAAAAGTTGATGATCAGGGTAACGTAATTGACGGGATAAAGAAAACCGTGAACGGTACTACAATCTACAATGTACAGGCATCTTTACTCGTAACAAAGGGAATAAACTATTTAACCTTGTTCGGATTTGACTCGGAGAGTGACACGACTCTGAACGGGCATTACACGATAGAACTACAGCCGCACGGATGTACCTGTTTGTTGCAAAACGGTAATGTGATTATCACTTCCGTAAATGGATTACAGGACGGTGATGTATCTACAATAGATTTTGACTATGATAAGATGCGTGCCATTAGTGAAATTAGTGTAGATATTCTGATTAATTGCGAAGGGAACATTGTTCTTAACAAGACTTTCAGGGTACCTGTTATTCATACGGACACTCCTTTTATAAGTTCAGAATTATCTAACGAAATGGACAGCTTCGGATATAACAAGATAAATTTTGCAATAATAGGATTACCAATTTCAACTACATTAAGCCTTTATAAGGGAACTGAAAAGATAAAGCCTGATTCGATCATGATTTATCTAGATGGATATATAAGTAATTTAAATACCGATACTCATATAGGAACGATTAAAGATAATAACAATAAGACAGTATTAGTTTATTGGCTTGATTATGATGACGGTTACACTGGTCTTATCTCAATAACTGGTATTTCTCCTGATTTAGATTCTAAAATCGTATTACAAATAAATGCGACTGTTACATATGCCGGTGTTGTTTATGAGAGATTAAGTGAACTGACTATAAATCGAATTGATTCGGATGTTGTATATAATGTTATTCCTTCTGTAAGCCAGATAACAGGCAGATTTAATGAAAGTAATATACTTGTAAATAATCCGACTGCCGTTTCATGCTCAGTTACCGCCCGCACTACGGCCGGAGTTTCGACTCTTTCTGATTTGACAGGGAAATGTATTTTGAAATATAAGATAGATTCAGGAACTGAAACAGTTTATTCGGGAGTGATTGATGTAACAAATGCCTTACAAGGTGTATTGTTTAATTTATATGACCTACAAGGACATTTAATAGATAAAGAAAATGTACCGATAGTAAATGATGGAGCAGCAGGGATTGATTCTACTGTATATTCTCTTGTTCCTTCATCTAGTGCAGTGAAAGTAGATAAGTATGCCGTTTATTCAGTTTCAACAGTTTCTTGTGGATTAACAAAAACGACAGGGGAAGAAAGGGAAGTATTAACATCTGTTCCTGCTGGATATACATTCAAGTATTCAATCAATAATGGTACATCATTCAACACTTATACATTAGGTTCATCCATTAATATGACCACTGTCACTACAGCACTTATATTTGAATTATTAGATTCTAATAACAAGATTGTCGGATTAGAAACAATTCCTTTATTAAAAGACGGATCGGATGGTACTGATTATGAGTATATATTTACTCGTTCGGTTACCGAAACTACGCCATCAACTCCAGCTACATCACAAACGGATGATTACGTTCCAAGTGGATGGACAGATGATCCTAGTGGGGTAACATCAACATATAAGTATGAATATGTATCTACACGACAAAAAGTAAATGGTATATGGAGTGCTTTTTCAACACCTGCAATATGGGCAAGATATGCAGCAGATGGAGCAGCAGGGATTGATTCTACTGTATATTCTCTCATCCCTTCAACTAGTGCCGTTAAAGTTAATAAGTTAGCTGTCTATTCTTCTTCAACTGTTTCCTGTGGATTAGCAAAAACGATTGGGGCAGAAAGAATAATATTAACATCTATACCTATAGGGTATATATTTAAGTATTCAATTAATAATGGTATTTCGTTTAATAATTATACATTAGAGTCAGCTATTGATATGACAACTGTTACTACAGCTTTAATATT
>Ga0172378_10001924_pt1 | contig 19289 bp, 23 predicted proteins | sample GrowelOW332metaG_FD_119755 | JGI IMG/M metagenome (GOLD analysis project Ga0172378, IMG submission 119755) | Groundwater microbial communities from an aquifer near a municipal landfill in Southern Ontario, Canada - Pumphouse #3_1 metaG | ecosystem: Environmental > Aquatic > Deep subsurface >... | reverse complement strand
TCCAATGGTGGACAGTGATCCTGTCCATTTTTAGACAGTCTGGATAAGGTGTAGTGGTGGACAGGGCGAGATTCGAACTCGCGACCTCTACAATGCCAATGTAGCGATCTTCCAACTGATCTACCTGCCCAGTTGATATACGGTGCATTAAGTGTTTGTAATTAAATGTTTCCTTCAAAAGAATAAACAAAACAATGCGTTGGACACCGGAAAATAGGATCTCAGTACTTGACGTTCAGAGTGGACTGGAATCTCTGCTTCTCGCCGGGGATGCGTGTGGGATACTCCGCGTTCACACATGCCAGGCAGAGCTCGTTCTTGGGCTTGCCGATGGCCTCGACCAGGCCGTCGATGCTTATGTAACCGAGCGAGTCGGCGCCGATGATGTCCCTGATCTCTTCAACGGAATGATGGTTGGCGATGAACTGGTCCCTGGACTTCATGTCCACCCCGTAATAGCACGGAGCGACCACAGGCGGGCTTCCCACGCGCACGTGGACCTCTTTGGCGCCTGCGTCCCTGAGCATGGAGATCAGCTTCTTCAGGGTGGTTCCCCTGACTATGCTGTCGTCAACAATAAGGAGACGCTTACCGGCGACGGTGCTCTTGATGGGGTTCATCTTCATGGAGACGGCCATCTCCCTCTCCTTCTGGTCCGGAAGGATGAACGTCCTCTCGGCGAAACGGTTCTTCATGAATCCCTCTTCATAGGGGATTCCGGAAGCGATAGAGAATCCGATGGCATGGGCGCGTCCCGAATCCGGAACGGGCATAATGATGTCCACGTCGGCGGGATGCTCCCTTGCGAGGATCATACCTATCTTCTTCCTGACGTCGTAGACCTCTCTCCCGTCTATGAGGGAGTCCGGCCTTGCGAAATAGACCCATTCGAACATGCAGTACGCTTTCTGCTTGGTGTCCATGAGTCCGCCGTAGGAGATCACGCCGTCCTTGGTGATCTCGACGATCTCCCCGGGAAGCACGTCCCTGACGAACTCTCCCCTGAGGGCGTCTATGGCGGCACTCTCCGAGACGAGCATATACCCGCCGTCGATCTTGCCTATGCAAAGCGGCCTGAGACCGTACGGATCTCTGATACCGAAAAGTCTGTTGTTGATAAGGATCGTCATGGCGTACGAAGCGTCGAGTTCCGACATGGTGAGCTTCATCGCCTTCGCGGGGTCCCTGGTCTCTACGGTGTGCCTGACGAGAATATTGGTGGCCAGTTCCGTGTCGGAATCGGTCTGGAGGGTCATTCCCCTCTCGAGGTTCTTCTCTCTGAGCTCCCCGTAATTGGTAATGTCGCCGTTGTGGGCGATGGCCACGGTACCGAAACTGGATGTGACCGTAAAAGGCTGGGCGTTCATTACGCCCCTTGATCCGGTCGTGGAGTATCTAACATGGCCGATGCCGATGCTGCCCTCCAGACTCTGGAGTTTATCCTTGCTCAAAGCGGTTTGGACCAGACCGTTGTCCTTGACGGTCTGGATCCCGCTGTCATTAAAAACTGAAATGCCTGCGCTTTCCTGTCCGCGGTGCTGGATGATCATGAGGGACTTCTGCAACGCAGGAACGACGTTGTACGAGGCAGCAATGCCCACAACACCGCATTTGTGCTCTGGTCCCGTCATTTTACCAACTTAATCGCGGAGCTTTGCCCAAGCGTAAGTTCTCATCTTTGCAGTCTTACCGTATCCGCATGAAGCGCAAACACCCTTCCTTGCGTGATACGAACGTTTTCCGCACCTGCGGCAGGGGATGTGTGTTTTGTTCGAATTGTGTCTTCCCTGTGCTGCTGTTCCCGTTCCCATTTAAATCGTCTCCTTTATGGTGAAATGTAAATTACGTTGTCCCCGCGGACAATGACCAAACTGATCTTCCTTACGGGCTGACCATCATGGAATTCCTCGGCATTCTTGAGCACGACATTCATATGCGGATCATATCCGTCAAGAACGCCTCTGTACTCTCTTTTGCCTTTGAGCTCGACGATAACGTTCTTGTTATTCGCCTGAGTTAGGACTGATAATGGTTTCATCATGTTAAGCCACCAAGTTCTCCATAATGCATTTAGTATTTGAAGGTTCGTCTTCTCTTATTGTCTTACTTATACTAAGAAGGGCAAAAGATCAGACAAACGCTCCGATAGCAGGCGCATCCAAACGGTCCATGTCGTAGAAGATGACGGCTTCCTGTATTCCTTTTGCTCCCATACCGCATTTTGTGAAGTGGTCCAACATGGATGCCCTCCACATGAGGTCGAGAACGGTCACCGAAAGACATCCGTAATACGCATTTGCCATGTCATCCTCGTAATCGTTGTAGTCGATGAGGGAGAAGACGCTTCCCATGAAGCTGTCCCTGCCGTTGAGTATCCTGATGTAATCCGCAAGCACCTTGGCCCCATCCTCTTCCAGAGGTTTCAGGGGGATCTCGGATGCTTCCGCGGAGCCTTTCTGTACAAGATCTCCGGAATCCGTGAGAATGTTCCAGACGATGTTCTCGTCCTTCGCCATGAAGACGTTCCAGTTCCATTCCGGATCGCAATAGACAGGTGCATTGAGGGGGTCGTTCGTGGCCATTGAATCCAATGCGGATTCCCTGGCGGCTATCTCCAGTTCGGGCATGTCCGGCCTGACCTCTTTCTGCACTCCGGAAAGGCTCATGACAGGTTCCATTTGAGATAACTCCATCACTTTGCTCAGATAACCCAGATCTGCAAAATTAGACAGATTCTCGGACACGGACATCCTGAGGATCGACTGGTCCGAAAGGATACCCGCCTCCTTGCAGTTCGCGTAGAACTGGCTGTATACCGCCCTGGACTCGCGGAGAGTGGAGACGATCCTTCTGTCGGCCTTTGCGACTATGTCCTTGGCCTCTGCCATTGCATCCGTCCCGTTGCCGGTCCATACGCCTCTGCAGGACATGTCGAGCTCGACCTTGACCCTGTCGCTGAGGTAGAGGTGGAAAGGATACTGCCTGCAGTATGCGGTCCTATGATCGTATACCTGGCACTTTCTTTTTCCGTCGGAAAGGAACACGCATGATCCGCATCCTTTCTTCATCGCCAGCGCGAAGTGGGCATCCGGGCCGCGCGTCTTGATCATCCTCTCGGGATAGTTCTCCCTGAAGAACGCCCTCTCCTCCGGAAGCACTTCCGGCTGACAGAGGCAGCACATACCGCACCCCTCCGGGCATTCTACCTTCCTTCCTGCAATATCCGAATAATCAACCTCATAATCTGCCACAGATATCCTCTCCGATGCGGTCCCCGCAGAACTCGCCGTCCTGCATCTGTATCCCGCCCCTGATTATGACTGTATCGGGGAAAACGGCCTGTTTTCCGCCGTACGGCGAATGTCCCGCCTTGCTGTGAAGCTTCTTGACGTCGATCTCCGACACCTTTCTCAGATCGAAGATCGCCAGATCGGCATCCTTTCCGACGGCTATCCCGCCTTTGTTGATATCGAATGCCTTGGCAGGGTTGGCCGAACCCATGTTTACCGCCATCGAAAGCGAGATCATCTGCTGCCTGACCATGTTCATGACCATGGGCATGGTCGTCTCCACTCCGGGAATGCCTCCGGGTGCGGAATCGAAGTCCTCCGTTTTCTCCGCCAGCGTATGCGGTGCATGATCGGTGCCGAACATCGTCGCCTTGCCCTTCAGGAAAGCATTCCAAAGGGCATCCCTTGTGGGAGCGTCCCTTATCGGAGGGTTCACCTTGTATTCCACCGTGGTGTCCTTGTCCACATCGAACAGCAGGTGATGCAGCGTCACCTCGGTGGTGAAACCGTAAGAGGAAGCAAGTTCCAGACCTGCGGCCGTAGTGTTGTGGCATATGTTGATCTTGCAGTCGCTGTAACGTCCCAGTCTCCTGATGGCGTTGAGCTCCGCCTCGACGGGACGGTCCCTCAGATGGTCGCGGGTGCAGTTCTCCTGCTCCCCTTTGATTATCATGCTGTCATCCTCTGCGTGGACGCTCAGCCTCTTTCCGGTGATGCGGATATCCTCCATTATGGCCGCGATATCCTCATCGTCGTTCACCAGGATGTTCCCGGTGGTCGAACCCATGAATAACTTGAATCCGGGGACGTACGGTGCCATCATTCCTATCCTGCACCCGGGCGTCACCGCGGCTATAAGCCCGTAATCGGTGTATGCCCTTCCCCTTACGATCGATTTCTTCGATCTCAGCGAATCTATGTCTGTAACAGGCGGTTTGGTGTTCGGCATGTCGAGGACACAGGTTACGCCGCCGTGAACGGCAGACAGCGTCCCGGTGGAGAAATCCTCCTTCTGGGTCATTCCCGGGTCCCTGAAGTGCACATGCGGATCCACGAATCCCGGAAGGATCAGTCCGCTTGTTCCCACGTCGATCCTCTCATCGCCTCCGCGGACCATTCCGCCCACGGCCACGATCTTTCCTTCGCTGATCCCGATCTCTGTGTATGACAACTCGCCGTTGACGAATGCCCTGCCCTCTATGACCGTCTCGAAATCCATTATCTCCTCTCCGCCCTTCCGTATGGCTCGGTCTCGGAGAATATCTCCCCTCTGAACGTCCATACGCGTACTCCAGGCTCTTTCCATGCATCCGTGCGCAATCCCGCCTTCCTGCTGAGCGCATCGAACATCCCACTCTTGTTCCAGCCCTGTTCCGGGGCGACCTGTGGAAGGAACAGTGCCCTGTGCCCGAAAGCCTCCAGAATCACTCCGTCTCTCCCCAATTCGATCTGCGAGAGCATGTCCGCAGTATCTTTGAACATCAGTTCTTCCGGAGGGGTCAGCCTGGTGACCTCCACCGTGCATTCTTTCGCTTCCACCGATGTCAGCGGATAGAATCTCGGATCGTGACAGGCAGACACCGCCGCCCTTATCAACGCCTCCCCGAACGGGAATACCGGCTCGGGATACCCGATGCATCCCCTGAGGTATCCTGACGGATACTCCGATATGGTGACGAACACTCCTGCAGGTTCGGAGAATATCACTCCCTGCGGGAAATCTGTCACGCCTCCCCTGCATTCGGCCTCCACTGCCTTGCGGGCAGTGCTCACGGCGATCGCACCGTCCTCTTCCGAGAGCATCATTCTATTTTGACCTTCTCGATATGGTCCGCCTTAGCGGGCTTCTTGGGACACGACGGGTTCTTTGCACAGTATGCCTTGGTCGCGTTGTCCCTTGTCTCCCTGGCCTTCTCCGCGGCCTCTTTGGCGAACTCCGGAAGCGGTGCCGCATTTATCAGTGCGTCGAATGCCAGGAGAACCTCCAATCCCGCCGTGGCCATGTGCCTCTGGAAATCGGGATCTATGAACATCGCCACAATGCCCTGGGCGGTGTCCTCGAATTTTCTCCTTCCGTATACCGCAAGGTCTTCGGCAAGGACCTTCTCCCTGTCGTATGTCTTCTTGGCCAACTCCTCTTGGGACAGTATGAATTCTTTAGGATCCTTTCTCTCTTCGTTGGCGATCGTCTCGAGGATACTGCTGCGCTCCGCCATAAGGAGCTGCTCGACCATCTCTTTGTTCTCTGTTGCGAACTTCTCGAGTTCGGGATCGATATAGGTGGTCTGTTTCTTAGATTGAGTCTTTTTTGCCGGCATTGCTTTGCCTCCTGAACCTTATTACCAGATTTCCGTCCGAAAATCCCGCACCCAGCATCTCGGCGCCTCTGAGCGTCGCAGGCAGGGCTACGGTCCTCTTCTGATTGCTGGTCTCTATTATTATAGAGTTATCATGAGTCTTAAAGAGTTCGACATCAGCCTTCTCTATGAACGGCATCTTGATGTAAAGATAATCGATGTCTTTCTTTGTCTCGAAATGCATGGGACTTGTCTTCGCGTATCCTTCTATGGGATCGGAATCGCCGTAGATCATATCGGCCATCTTGTCGAGCATATCCGAACCGCTGAGCTCTGTGGGCATCATATACGCGGTCATGACCTTCAGCTGATCGAATGACTCGTGGATCTCCTCCATATGTTTCGCCTGTTCCTCCAGTTTGGTCTTGAAAAACTCCCCGTCGGTCTCCGGCGGATAGACCTTGTTGATGATCAGGCATTCGACCGTCTTGTTGTAGAGGCACAGGTATGTGTAAGAACGCCTGGTCTCCACGATCGCCATCCTTTCCGGATTGAGTACCAGACGGAGCGTCGTCTGTTCGGGATCCTCCAGGATCTCCTTTACGCGCTCCATCTTGTTCTTTATCTCGTCCACGGAATCCATTACCTCTTTGGAAGGCAGGGGGAAGTCCATGACCTTCCCAACGGTTACCCTGGCCAGCGAGATCATCTTCTTGACCAGTGTGTACACCTTGTCGATATACCAGTTCGAAACGTCCGGGAAACTCAGCAGTCTGAGCGTCTCTCCCGTAGGTGCGGTATCTATGACGACCACGTCGTAAAGTCCGCTGTCCTTGAACTGAAGCACGTAGAACAGTGCGGAGGCCATCTCCATTCCCGGGAGGATGGCCATCTCCTCGGCGGAGATGTCGTCCACACCCTGCGAGAGCATGAATGCGGAAATGTACCCGCTGATAGCGGACCACTTGGTCCTCATCTCGTGAACAATATCGAGTTCGAGAGCGTCCAAGTTCTTTTCGACATGGACTATGTCGGGGCCTAGGGTGACACCCAGGGAATCCCCGAGGGAATGGGCCGTATCAACGCTCATGATTATCGTACGATGGCCTTTTCTGGCCAATCTGCGGGCGGTTGCCGCAGAGACAGAGGTCTTACCTACTCCGCCTTTACCGTTGAAGATGATCGTTCTCATTAAGACCATAGATTCGGTTAGAGATATAAAACGAGAACGTTCGTAAGATCGGAAAAACAGGATGCCCTCTGTTGAGGATGAGGTAAAAAGGAGTGCCGAGGATGGGGTTCGAACCCATGACCTTCGGATTTCCCTGGAAGAGGTCTGTTGACCAGAACCCTATGAGTCCGACGCTCCACCAGGCTGAGCCACCTCGGCACGTGTGTTGGGGGAATTGGTTTAGGTTTAAAGAGTTTTGGAAGAGTGTTCCTTTCGGAATCACTCAGAAGCGGGCTCTTCGGCAGATTCTGCCTCGGGAGCTGCTTCTTCTGCTGCGGGTTCCTCAGCTGCGGGTTCCTCAGCTGCGGGTTCCTCTGCAGGAGCCTCTTCGGACTCTTCTGCTGCGGGTTCCTCTGCTGCGGACGCCTCAGTCTCTACCTCGATGATGCACTCGGGCTCACCCTCTCCGTTCTGGAGAACCTCGGTCTTCCTGATCTCGATCCTCTTCATGGGGATGATGACACGGCATGCTTTGGCGAGGTCCTTCATGAGGTCTCCGGAGATGATCGACTTAACGAGTTCTGCGACGGTCATGTTGGCTGCCATCTCTTTGAGAGTGACTCCGATCATCTGCCTCATTGCGATCTCCTGGGAGGACTGTACCCTGCTCTCCGCGATGGACATGGTCTTTACCCTGACAACGAATCCGTCGGAGGTCTTGACATCGACGACGTGGTCGGTCTTTGTCTTCTTTCTCCTGGTGAGCCTCCTTACGTAATCGCTGGTAAGCTCGTGTCCGATGAACTCGGTCTTAGCATCGTGTCCGTCAACGCCTGTGATCTTGAATTTTAGCTTGATGTGCATTTTGGAGAAGTCGCCGGTAAGGTCCTGAACAGTGACCTCCGATGTCCTTCCGATAAGGAGTTCGGGGTCTGCTGCGGGGGTCTCTCCGATCACTGCCTCGTTGAACATACGGGGTGCGTGGATGTTGTACCACTCCTTTGCCTTCCACTTGTCCTTGACCTTACGGCCTGCGTTTCCTTTTGCTTTCTTTGATGCTACGCTTGCTGCTGCCATTTGAATCCTCCATTGTGATTCTAACTGAACGGAGGATTGAGTGATTGTATTAATAGCTTTGTCAAGACCGATTTTTTAATCTTATCAACAGCCAGATATATTAAATATCCCCTAATTAGGATAAAATAATACATTATGGTTGGTACCGCTATTATTTAAAGATGACTCAAAATTCGGAACACCCGAAAAACACAGAAAGAAATTACAAAGATCCCCAGGAGGGTAAAAGGGGCCGAAGCCCCTTGAAGTGTTTAGAGCTTTACAGGCACTACGTGTGTAGAGAGTCCGAGGTCTGCCTCAGACATTCCCATTGCAATTCCGTAGAGCTGTGAAAGGTGGAGAACGGGGATGCTGTATCCGAGATCTCCCTGGACCGTGTCGAACTGAAGGTGACAGAACGGACATACATCGATGATGTACTCTGCTCCGGAAGCCGTAATGTTCTCGAGGTTGGTCTTTGTGAACTCTTTTGCAACGTCACCGAAGGCGGCCTTAAGTCCTCCTCCTGCACCGCAGCAGAGCATCTTCTGCTTTCTGGGCATGCTCTGTGCTCCGGTTGCCTCAACAAGATCATCGAGGATGTGAGGTTCCTCAGGGTCGTCCAGGTTCTTGATGGAGCTGGGCTTCAGGAAGTGGCATCCGTAGAATGTCGCTACCTTGTAGCTGAGGGGGTTGCTGATGGCGGCCTTGATCTTCTCAACGCCGACCTCTTTGTAGAGTACTTCTGCAAAGTGGAAGACCTGGGTTGTTCCCTTGTATTCCATTCCGATCTCTTTCAGGACCTTGTTGACCTCTGCGAGCTCTTCTTTGTTGTTGTTGAGTTCGTGTGCGGCCTCGAAAAGCGATCCGTAACATCCGTTGCAGATCGTCACGATCGGCAGTCCCATTTTCTCTGCGAGAGCAAGGTTCTTTGCTGCTGCTGCGAGCCATGTTGCCTTGCTGAATGCCTTGATAACTCCGGGTGCGGGACAGCAGTTGGCGTCCTGAATATCTACGAGTTCGATTCCGAGCTTCTCACATACGACCCTTGTAGATTTCTCTACACCGGGGTACCTGAGAGGCGCGATGCAACCCAAGAAGAATGCGTATTTAGCCATTTTATCACTCCACGATCTTGTTGAATCCGGTCGCATCCAGGATCTTGTCGAGCTGGTCCATAGCGTCCTTGTTCGCAAGCACGGTCGGAGGCACTTCGGGAAGACCCATGGCCTTCCTCTCTGCCTTGATCTTATCATTAATAGGAACGGTGTGTCCAGTCTTGTAGAAGCTGGTTGCCGTTTTCTTGTGGTTAGCACGGATGTGGCCTTCTGCGACCGCAATGTTCCTGAGTGCGACGACGATGTCGACGATCGGGACCTGGCGGGGGCATCTCTCTACACATGTGTAACAAGTGCTGCACTCCCACAGTTCATCGCTGTCTAAGATTGCCTCTTTCATGTCGAGCTGTGCCATTCTCATAAGTTTCCTTACCCTGTAGGAAGTGCGCCTTCCTGAGGGGCATCCTGCTGTGCATGTTCCGCACTGGAAACACAGCTTGACGTCGGCTCCGCCTGCTGCTGCAAGCTGTGCCTCGAATTCCGGGTTTACTTTGAACTCCGTAGTAATCACCTATCCCCGAAAAAGAGGTTATCCTATATAACGTAGAATGTCTCGAAAAAAATCTATTACCGTTTGAGGTAATACTCACTTTATATCTCTGCTCTGGAGAGCGTTGATTATCTTGCGGATGCGCTTATCCTCGACACGGTATATGGCGGTGACCGCGTGACGCAGGATCTTGGGATCGACGGCACTCTTCAGCCTGATACCTTTTCTGAGAAGGAGGAACTCGTCGACGAAGAAGCTCTTGCTGGATCCGAGCAGTTCGGGAAGGGAGAATGTCTCCGAATCCACGGTGCATTTCCTTCCCATCGTGTCCAGGAACATGAATGCGACCCTCTGGGCCCCGTACCTGTAACGGATGAACGAATCGCCGTTGTCGATGAACACCATCCCCATGTACCCTATCTCGATGGATTCGAACTCGTCAGTGTCGAAAAGATAGAGCGGATCGTCTATGATGGCAAGGTCCGCAAGGTTCTCCTTCATCATCCTCAGGTTATGGACGTCATCGGAGATCACTAGTTCTGTGTCCATCATCTTCAGCGACGATAACGTAGACATGAGAAGATCTTCGGTGACGGGACTGCAGCAGACGGTAAAACCGTGATCGTCGCGGCATCTCATCTCCGTGGTCTCGTAAACGAGAAGGATCTGACGCCCGTCGTTGGTGAGCTCCGTGCCGGCCGGAGTGGAACTGACGACCGGAACCCCTGCGGCCTCTTCGATCGCAGAGATATACCTGTGGACGACCGGGACCGATATCCCCAGAAATCTGGCGGCGGAGGTCATGCTGCCTGTCATCGCCACCGCTCTGAGTGTTTCCAGCTGACGGTTGGTAACGGTACGTCCGTTTATCAATTGCTCGGTCTTGACCTCGATATCCACGTTACCGTAATCGAACGCCTAGTATTATAAATAATGCGCAAGAAGGAATTATATTTATTATAATATAACTCCATTCGGACCCAGATGCTTGATTTCAGGTCACAGTTCAAAGACGTCGTCAGAACCACTCTGCCGATAAGCACGCTGATGCTGTTACTGGACCTGCTGATATTGAGCCCCACCGCGGAACAGTTCATTCTGACGCTAATATGTTATGGGTTCATAATCGTCGGATTCACACTGTTCCTGTACGACGTGGACATCGGCATCCTTCCGATGGGGTCCGCCATAGGGTCCGAGATACCCAAAAGGAATTCGGTATTCGTCGCCATAGGAATAGTGTTCCTGATCGGAGTGGTGGTGACCATGGCCGAACCGGATGTGTCTGTCTTCAGCAACATGGTGAATCAGCTGTATCCCGAAATAGACGGGTTCCTGCTGACGATGGTGATCGCATTGGGTGTCGGCAGTTTCGTGGTCGTCGCAACCCTGAAGATCGTGCTGAAGGTCCCCATCCGCATCATCCTCACCGCAGGATATGCCATAATCCTCGCACTGTCGTTCTTTGCACCCGAGCAATACCTGGGAATCGTGTTCGATTCCGGCGGTGTTACCACGGGTCCGATGACCATTCCGATCCTGATGTCGATAGGTATCGGGATATGTGCCACCATATCCTCCAAAGGAGGAATGGAAGAGTTCGGAATGATCGGTGGCATCCATCGGTCCGCTTATCACAGTCATAGTCTACGGCATCCTGCTGGGAGAACCGGAACAAGGTATGGCAGAGCTTATGGACAGCACCGCGATCGATCTGGACAGCTTGATCTCGAACTTCGTCTCCCGTACGGCAGAGGTCCTTCTTGCCGTGATCCCGTTATATTTCATCTTCATACTGATGCAGAAATACATCCTGCATTACACCTGGAGGGATTTCAGGATCATGATCATAGGGCTGTTCTTTGCGGGATTCGGGATGATCGTCTTCCTGGTCGGCATCTATTCGGCGTTCATGCCCCTGGCCAGCATCATGGGATCGCATATGATAGTTAACAACTACGGCCTGGCCATACTGCTGTTCGGAATGGCGCCAGGATTCCTGGTGGTCATAGCCGAACCGTCCATCAAGATCCTGAGCATGCAGGCGGAGAAGACGTCGAATGGCATGCTGACGAGAAAATCCATAACCCTGGCAGTAGCGTTCGGCGTCTCGATCCTTGTCGGTTCGGGAATGTACGCCCTGTCACAGGGCCTCATGTCCATCTATTACCTGCTCCCGCTGTACGCACTGGCCATCGTAATGCTGTGGCTGATGGACAAGGACATGATAGGAATATCATACGACGCGGGAGGAGTGGCTACCGGACCTATGTCCGTCGCCATACTGATGACCATGTGTGCCGCGATATCGAGGGCCGTACCCGGTTCCGGATCGGTCGGAGCATTCGGAGCGATATCGCTCATAGCCCTTGCACCGATACTGTCTTTATCTATGCTCGGGATATACATCAGAATAAAGAAAAAGATAAAAAGTTCGAAGGAGGAAACATAATGGAAAGCGGAGATAACATAAAACTGATAGTAGCCCTTTTACCAAAGGGACATATCGAAGCAGTGACCGAATCGCTGTCCGATATCACGACAGGCGTCGTAAATGTCACCGGCAGCGCCGATTCCGGCGAAAAGGGATTGTTCGGTGTCAGCATCAAAGAGGAGACCAAGATGATATTCTGCCTCGTAAAGGACGAGGACAAGGATCAGGCCTTCGAAAGGATAATCGAGAACGGAGAACTCGAAGATTTCCCGACCGGATTATGTATGTCGATACCCATCGACCGCATTTACAGATCCCCTGCCAACAAAAAGGTCACCGGGATCACCGATATGCCCCCCAAGGGTGAATGAATGTCGGACCTCAAGGACAGATTCATTGTGATCGGCCTCGGCAGCCCGATAATGACGGACGATGCCGTAGGCCTCAAAATAGCCCAGAACATAGAAGATATGCATCTGAACGATGTCGATACGCTTCAGGAAGCGATCGGCGGACTCGAGATCCTCCCGATGATCCGCGGATACAGATTCGCATTGATCACCGATGCTATCCTGACCGGACAACAGCCTCCCGGAACGGTAATGATCTACGATCCGGATGACTTCGAAGATACCGTGGGAAACACATTTGCCCACGACATCAATCTCGCCACCGCCCTGAAGATCGGGAAGCAGATGGACGCGTCCACCATGCCCGAGAAGGTCCTTTTCGTGGCCGTAGAGGTCCAGGACATCCAGACAATGAGCGAGACCATGACCCCCGAGATAGAGGCCGCGATCCAGCCTGCGGTCAACGCGATCCTGTACCTGAGAGACAAGCTCAGAGGTCAAGACCGCTGATATCGAACTTCTTTATTGCCGAATTTCCTTTTCCGAGGACCGTTATGTTGAGGTTCTCGGAATGAAGGAGATCATCTGCCACGTGCATGACCTCTTCTTCGGTCACCGCATCGATCGCGGCCAAACGCTGTTCCAGTGTCTGGCACTTTCCGTTCAGCATGTAATCCCTTCCGAGCCTGTACATCCTGTGCTCGGTCGATTCCATGGATCTGACGTATGCTCCCTTGAGGAGTCTCTTCGTCCTTGCGAGCTCTCCCTTCTGAAGCCCTTCCTTCTTGAAGTTGGATAATTCGGAAACGGTCGTCTCGATCGCTTCGATGACGTTCTCGTCCGTGGATGACATGTACGACACCAGGGCCGCCGCATCGCTGTACTGCTCTATCGTGGAGTATATCGAATAGACGAGTGCCTTCTTCTCCCTGACGCTCTGGAACAGCCTGCTGCTGGTACCGGAACCGAGAACTGACGAAAGGAGCAGTGCGGGAACGCGGTTCTTATCATTCGGTCCGTAGGCGGGAACTCCCAATCCCACGTGGCAGTGCTCTGATTTGTTCTTCACGAAGTTGTAACCCCGGACGGGCTTCTTCGGAGGCTCCCTCACGATGTTCATCTTACTGGTCATTCCGTCGAACTTCTCGGAAGCCCAGGCCACCGTATCATCAATGTCCACATTTCCTGCGGCGAACACCGCAAGGTTCGGAATTCCGTATCTTGCCTCGTAATATGCCCTGAGGTCCTTGGCCTCCAGACCCTTGACGATGTCCGGACTTCCGCCCTCATCCTGGCACAGTTTGTGGCCTCTCCAGATATCCTGTGAGAAAAGGTCGTGAATGTATGATTCGGGCTCGTTCTCTATCATGCTGAGCTCCTGAAGGACGATCTTCTTTTCGAGACGGACATCCTCATCGTTGATCTTGGGATGCGCCACTATATCGGAGACCATTTCCTTAGCGACGTCGCGCGTCTCCCTGATCGTTATTCCGTAGAACGCGGTAAGCTCCCTTGCCGTGAAGGCATTGAGCTCTCCTCCCGCGCCTTCCATCTCTTTGGCCATCTGATAGGATGTGCGGGTCTCGGTCTCTCTGAAGACCACATGTTCCAGAAGATGCGACAGACCGAATATCTCAGGAGTCTCGTCCCTGGATCCTGTCCCGACGGCCACCATGTAGCCTGCGCTCTCGCTGCCGGGGATGAACTCGGCAATTACGGGTATCCCGCCCGCGGTCTTATTCACGGAAATGTTATTCTCGACCATGTTATCGGCGCTCCGTAAGATGCATTACCTTAATACTTTTGGCGACATACACCCGCCTTAATGTCAGACTTCAAGGTAATCAGGGGTGAGGAGCTCGAGCTCAGATCACCTGTCGCGATAATCGGATTCCCGACGGTGGGACTGGTAGGTTCCATTCTGGCGAGTTATGTCACCAAGACAAAGAAGATGAAATATCTCGCGGGGATCACGTCCGGGGACCTTCCTCCGTACACCTTGATACAGAAAGGGGAACCCTTCCCGCAGATCCGCATATACGGACTCCGTACGAGGAAGAGACCCGACATCGTCATAGTGACCTCGGAAGTGGCACCGAAACCCGAGGCATGCTACGGCCTCACACATACCATACTCGAGGAGCTGAAAGAACTGGGAGTGACCAAGATCGTCGCCCTGGAAGGCGTCGCGGACTATCCGGATTCTTCCTACGTCGTCTGCGGGACCGATCCCGAGACCCTCAAGTTCGCGAAGAAGAACGGCATGAAGGTCCTCGAAGAGGGACTGGTCCGCGGAATGACCGGTATCATGCTTTTCGAAGGAAAGGAGATGGGGATGGACGTCCTCGCGATGCTCTGTCCCGCCAACGCCAACATGCCCGATCCGAGGGCATCGGCAGCGGTCATCGAGCCTCTCAGCAAATTGGTGCCGAGTCTGAAAATAGAATCTGAACCCCTCCTCAAAGAGGCCGAGGAAATGGAGAACAAGATCCGCACAGAGGTTCAGAACAACGTCGTACACAACGACAACCAACAGATCTACGGTTGATATCATGAAATTAATACCATCAGAATTCTTCATCACATCGGGAAAGGCGTCCAGCGAAGTATCGGAGCTCAACGCCTTCGATGTGGCACTCATAAAGGCCGGCATCGGCGAACAGAACCTCGTGGCAGTATCGTCTGTCATCCCCATCGGTGCGAAAAGGATCGAAAGGACTGAATTAGACATGGGCGCCGTAACACATTGCGTCCTGTCTCAGATGAGAGGGTCCGAAGGGGAGATCATCTCCGCCGGTATCGCCTACGCTTTCAGGACCGACGGCAAAGGCGGATATGTCGCGGAAGGGCACCTCCACGGTTCGGCCAAGAACCTCGAGGTCGAACTCAGGAACAAGATGGCCGAGATGGCCAGGATCAGAAAGATCGAATTAGGAGAGATCCACACCTGCACCGAAGCAATGAAGATCCCCCTCGGATGCTTCGGATGCTGCCTCGCATCTCTGGTCTTCACGGAATACCAGTGATATCCGTGTACGCGGTGATCGCATGTCCCGGCTGCAACAGACTGAGAGTGGCGGACTGCGACACGCTGACATCCGACTGCCCGTACTGCGGGAAGACCGCGGAGCACAGGCATCTCAACAAATTGTACGAGGACCGCGACCAGTCGTCCTGCAGGGACGCCATGGCGCATCTGTATGGTTTCGTCCCCGAGAAGAAGGACAAGACCAAGATCGAACAGGCCGATCCCCATTCCACTCTCGCTTACAGATACGAACACGCTTCGGCGGTCGAAGAGAAGATCGGGATCCTCGCCGAAGGACTTACGGACCTTTACGGAACATTCACTCTTGAGAATATAGAGGAAATAGATCCGAAAAATGCAAAAAGACTCCTCGCAGCGATGTGCGAGGAATGTTTGGTGGCTGAGATCAGACCCGGCCGTTACAAAGCGTGAATCACTTAGGGACTTCGCGCTTCTTTCCTTCCATCCTCAGGACGTCCCTGACGACACCGGACAGTTTTATGACCATTGTGCGGTAGAAATATCCTGCGGACATGAGAAGTGCTGCCAAAGCGCACACCCACACCAGGATGTCTCCGGACGACCAGAAGGAAGCGGTCATGATCAGCGTGATGGCGACATTGATGAACATCGCCTGCATGGCGAACTCCATCACCCTGTGCCTTGCGATCCCCTCTCCGATGGTCGTACCTACGGATGCGAACGTCATTATGTACGTCAGACCATAGACGAACATCAGTATGTAATCCACGACAGTGAGGTCGGAATCCATACCGGAAGCGGACTTGGCCAGATAATAGATGAAACCGAATGCGAACGTGCATCCCACGCCGAGTCCGAATCCGTATCCGTAGAACACGGTATCCGACTTTCCGCGGAATCTTTTGAGGTTGAATACCACCACTATCACCAGGATCTCCACCACTGCGAACAATATCGCGTACAGTATAGACACCCAGACCCAAGTGTACACTGCGAAAAGGATGGTGCCGGCTACCAATGCGATCGTGAACAGTATGAAGAACGTCGGATCGCTGAAGAACGGCTGCTCCACTGCAGGATACGTGTATTTCCTGAGTATCGCATACATCAGGATAAGAGTGGGCGCGAACGCCATTACGGCGGCCGCCAGCATGAGTATTTCCATAGCGCTCCGATTGGTGTACCCTTTTTAAGCTTTATCCACTCTGTTCGATAATTCGAAAATCTGTTTTCCAAGTTTCCTTTATGCCATTCTGGCACCGAGTGAAATTCGGCAGATTCGGCGACCCGCGCAATACCTCTCAGATGTGCAGCAGATGCGGAAGCATTGTGAAAAAGGACCTGTCGGTCCGTTATCACAACTGCCCGTACTGCGGTCTGAATATTGACAGGGACATCAATGCCGCCATCAATATTCTGGATCTGGCTTTGCGAACCGTCACTGACGGTGTAAATCCTCGATAATGATAATTATCGGACAGAGTTAGCTTTATCGGAAGGCGAGATCATCTTGTCATAATAATGGATGACCATGCAGGACCTCTCGCACTTTCCGCAGCGGTTGCATCTGTCGGGATCCACACGGAGGCCTCCGGAGATCCTGATAGCATGTTTCGGACAGCCCTTCGCGCATATTCCGCATGAGGTGCAAAGCTGCGCCCTGAGAAGACCTTTGACCGTCCTCTCGAACACATATTCCGCATCTCTGGCACTTGCTGCCGTGACCGAGATCTGGCCTCCTCCGAACACCTTCGCCCTGCCCTTCGGCGTCTTTAGAAGAACGATCTCGAACTCGGGAGAGTACTTCACTTCCCCAACGGTCCTGAGAGCATCCTCGACATACGAGAAATCCCTGTTCCTGGGAACAGTAGCGATGGCCTCTTCGGAGTATCCTCCCGCAGTACATACCGATGCTCCCTTGAGCATCTTCAGGGACATCCTGCCGCCTTTAGACGGCGCTGTCCTGAGATCCATTCCTTCGGCGAGCTGGACCATCTTCGGGGGAAGTACCTTCCACCTCCAGAATCCCATGTCGATATATTCCTTCGGAAGTCCGCGTTCCTCTGCGTATTCGTGAAGATGGTCCTCCCATTGGGAATACATCTCTGGGTGGATCCGCCCGGTGTTGCGCCATTCGCTGGAAAGGCAGGATGCACAGAGATAACAGCCGATCCTTTCAAAATCCATCTCATAGAGAGGATTGTACTTCAAATGTCTGAGCCAGATGTATCCCCATACCTCGGCGGCCGACCATGTCCTGACGGGATTGAGGTTGGTCTGATTGGGAACGAACGGATTCTTCGAGACGAAACCGATCTTCGAACGGGCGAATGATTCCAGTGCCCTGTTGCCTTCGACGGTTATCGTTCCTTTGGGATAATCGTGAGATATCAGATCGGTGATCGGCCCGAGCTTACAGACCTTGCAGCACCATCTGAAATCCTTTGCGGGTGGTCCGAAGGTGTCGACGTTGTCCCAAAATGCATTGCCCGCATCGGCGATGTGAAGGGTCTCTCCGTATTCCTCTGCGAACGCATGCACATATTCCACGGTCTCCGGGAACTCCAATCCGGTGTTGATGAAAAGCAATCCCGGATTCCTGACCGCCCTGGAAGCCATGCCGTAGGCTGCGAGGGAGTCCTTTCCGCCGGAGAACGATACCGTCACCGGCTGCTTCTTCCCTTTGATGAACGATCTGATATCGCTGATACCGTTGGACTCGAGTGCCAGCAGATGGTCTTTGTTCGCCTTTACGAACATCTCCCTGTCCGACGGGGGCGACAGCGGCATCTCGGACGCCGCATTGAGATCGCGTATCCTGACCGCCTTTTCGGCCTCTTTCATCCCTTTGCTGCCGGATACAGCGATACCTGGTCCGGCCTTCAGTGCCTTCCTGACTATGACCGGATCCCCTTCGGAGAAATCGCCGGTCACCTCGATGACATTCGCTCCCGGGATCGTCTTTCCTTTGAGATGCCCCGACATGTTCCCAAAGATAACGATGTTCTTCGTGGCAACATCCCTGAACAGGTCCGCTCCGGGCTGCCTGAGCTCGATCTTCAGACAGTTGTCCCTCATATCGAATCTGATGATGCCTATGACCGCACCGTGTGCGACGATCTCGTCGGTACGGTCCTCCCCGGGAACCTTGTTGAAGAAGATCATCCTTCCTTCCAAGGGAGAGAACGTACCGAAAGTGTCTGTGAAAAGCGTCCTCAGGACATCGTAACTGTCTCCCATGCAGGGACGGATGTCTCCGGGACTGTTGATCTCGAATATACGGCCTTCACTTCCGCAGACGGAACATTTCCTTCCGAGGATCAGTGTCCCGCATCTGTCACACCAGCGGCAGACCTCTTTTCCGTGAGCGGCGTTGTTCTGTGCCATATGCTTTCTGCTTAGCGGTTCAACCTTTATAAACAATAAGGCAAATGGGGGATGTATGGACCTTGAGCGTCTGAGAAGGGTAGACCCCGGATATAAAGATGAGAACAGCGGACTCAAATTCAGCAAGACCGAATTGATCCATATTCTCATCGCAGTCCTCGTTCTGTCCCTGGCATTCAGTATAATATTGCGCGGATCGTATCTTGACAGCAACCAGGTCATGAACTATCTGAAGATCTTTGCGATCTCGGTACTTCTTGTCACCTGTTCATTCCTGATCCATGAATTGGGTCACAAATATGTTGCTCAGATGTACGGCGCGTGGTCGGAGTTCAGAATGTTCCCCGCAGGACTCCTGATGTCGCTCATATTCGCATTCGTAGGATTCCTGTTCGCGGCCCCGGGCGCAGTGTACATCAAAGGAAACGTCACACAGGAGCAGTACGGTAAGATCTCCCTGGCGGGACCTCTGACCAACTTCATCTTCGCGGCCATTGCGACGGGACTCTGCCTGGTCATGAGCGATGCCCTGCTCGTTAGCATACTGGCACAGCTCGCATGGCTGAACGCGTTCCTGGGAATATTCAACATGATCCCCATACCTCCTCTGGACGGTTCGAAGGTCATAAAATGGAGCATACCCGCGTTCATCATATTCGCCGTAATAGGTGTTATCGAACTTATCG
>Ga0172378_10001923_pt1 | contig 19290 bp, 15 predicted proteins | sample GrowelOW332metaG_FD_119755 | JGI IMG/M metagenome (GOLD analysis project Ga0172378, IMG submission 119755) | Groundwater microbial communities from an aquifer near a municipal landfill in Southern Ontario, Canada - Pumphouse #3_1 metaG | ecosystem: Environmental > Aquatic > Deep subsurface >... | reverse complement strand
TCCAATGATAAAAAATGACTGATTATCAAAGCATCTGCCACGCTTTTTTCTTCTTTGGAGATGCTATTTCTTATCCCAATAAAATCCGCCCGTAATTCTTTTTTCAGTTTTACAATATCTTCTGTCAGTGTCTGCATATTACTTAACAAGCACTGCATTATTAATATTTTCAGCTTTTCTAGTAGAACCGAACACTCTCACTAATTCTTCGCCAAATTCAAAAGCTGCGCTCATGCCTACGGCAGTTGTAATTTTTCCATCGGTAACGCATTTGGCATCGCTTAGCTTTGCTCCGTCAAGATATTTTTCATAACCTGGATAGCATACCGCTTTTTTACCTTTAAGCAGTCCTCTTTTACCGAGAATCATCGGAGCTGCGCATATAGCGGCAATGTGCGCACCCTTGTCAGCAGCAACCTCAAGTACTCTGTCAATAACAGCAGAGGAATCAAGATTTTGCGTGCCAGGCATACCTCCAGGAAGAATAACAGCTTTAGGGTCAAAATCATCAAATTCCCTGTCCTCTATATCTGCAACAACAATTATTCCATGTGAACCCTCAATACTTTTACCGCCTATTCCGACGGTTTTAACTTCAATTCCTGCTCTGCGGAGTATATCAAGAGGCACAATAGCCTCCGTCTCCTCAAAGCCGTTTGTCAAAAACATATATATCATAATAAAGCTCCATAATATTTAATTAAAATTTTCTTCTCTTGCAGAGTCTGCAATGGATATTTCAGTCTCATTGTGACCTGCAAGATCTTTTATTTTGACCATACCGCGTAAAAGCTCGTCTGCTCCCATTATAATCACATGTGAGTACTTCTCTTTTATCGCATATTCAAGTTGTTTGCCAAATTTCTTTGAACCTATATAAAGGCTTGAAACTATCCCACTTTTGCGGAGAGAATCAACAATCTGTGTGTATTTCTCATAAGGAACATCATCAAATCTTGTAATAAGCACTTTTACACCCGAATTGTATATATCGGGGACAAGATTATGTGTTTTAAGAAAGTTTTCAAGGGTGACGTCTCCGAACCCAAAGCCTACACCCGAAACATTAGTATTTTTTAAAAATAAGCCTACCAAATTGTCATATCTGCCGCCACCAAACATGGCACGATTGTTTTCAGGTGCTTCATCAAACACCTCAAAAACAGTTCCAGTGTAATAGTCAAGCCCTCTAATTATACCGAAATCAAATACGCAGTATTTTAAAAGTCCTGTTTTTTCAAGAGCGTCAAAGAGACTGCAAAGTTCCATAGAGCCTATCGACTCGGGACAAAGTGCAGTTGCCTCTTTCACATTCATCGTATATAATGCGTCAATTTGCAATATTTTATTCTCATCAAGCCCAAGTTCTGTCAGTTGCTCCACATATACCTCACGAGTGATTTTGTTTCTGCGGTCAACCACTTTTGAAACCTTACGCGAGCCATCCGTATCTGTCAGACAAATTGCCGATATAACATCATTGAAAAACCTTCTGTTGTTTATATGAACACGGAACATACTCTCGTCAGCATTAAAAGTGCGCAAAAGCGAAACTGCTGTTGATATAACCTCAAGGTCCGCCTCGTATCCATCACAGCCGAATATATCCACATTCACCTGCCAATGTTCACGCAGTCTGCCTCGCTGTGGCCGCTCGTAGCGGTAAAGGTTTGGAATAGAAAACCATTTAAGCGGCATATTAAGCTCGTTAATTTTGCCTGCTACAAGACGTGCAACAGTTGGTGTCATTTCAGGGCGTATTGCAAGTCTTCTTCCGCCTCTATCGGTGAAATTATATGTCTGCTCGTTGGCAATTTCCTCTCCGCTTTTTGCAATATAAATGTCAAGGGATTCAAGCATAGGACCGTTGTATTCATCAAAAGCCGCAAGTTCAAGCTCTTTGCGGATTTTTCCAAAAAACCAGTTTCGCAATTTCATATCATCAGGATAAAAATCTCTTGTACCTTTATAAGGTTGTGTTGAAAGTTTTTCGTTGCTCATAGTAAAATAAGTTCCTTTTCTTTGTAAAATCAGTAAATCCGCACTTCAAATATTCGTGCGCTATTGTAACCGTTTGTTGAAAACACTGTTATTTTTATTGTGTCTGCAAGCATCTCCTGCGGTAAAATATAAATATTATGACGTTTATAGTTGCCTTTGAAACACTTTGCATGAACAAGTTTATCTTTGTGGAAAAGCTCAATTTTATAGTCCTTAACAATCTCACAAGGTACAGATGGTCTTTCCTTGTCTGTAAAACCCTTTGATACGGACATACAGATTTCCTCAGATAAATTTGAATCAAAGGTAATCCTAACTTGACCAACCTTTTTTTCTTTCTTTAAATTAAGCGCTATCCATTCACCACTCTCCGAAATCCCGTCGGATTCCCAAAAGTTGAGGTTTTCTCCCTCTGTGCGTGAAACACCATTAATTATATTTGCCCCATGTGCCTTGCCCTTTTCGCTTGACACGCTGATATCCGCATTTCGTGCAAAATCATTTGTATCGTTATTGACATAGCCCGGAATATAACAATCATCACAGAGAAGTTGACTTTTCAGTTCCTCGATATACTTCCCTCCGACCTCTCTCGGAGTGCATTTTTTAGCGGTAGCCAAAGCAGCCGCCGTGCCTGCCGCTTGTCCGCCGACAGCACAGGTTCCCATAACTCTTGCAGACGACATACCAAGCTTAGTAGCACTTATATTTCTGCCTGCCATCATAAGGTTTTCTATATTCTTTGAATAAAAACAACGATATGGAATTGTGTAAAGCCCATCAAAACTAATTACTCTGGACGGAATTTGACCTTTTGCAAAAAATCCACCTGCTGTATGCTCGTCCATCGGCCATCCGCCGTATGCAACAGCGTCCTCATGACGTGCGTTGCCATATATATCGGACTGTGACAGCATATAGTCGCCGACAAGACGGCGTCCCTCTCTTGTGCCAGGAACAGAGCCAACCCACACAAGTTCGTAGTTTTCCGCTCCGTGTTCGTTGCCAAAATTCTTTATATGGTCCCAAACGCCCCAAACACATTTTATCAGTTCGTCACGAATATCCTCTGATTGCTTAATAATATCGTCCCAATCACCGCCGATTTCAAGCCACCAATAGCCTGAATGAACATCATATTTTTCAACCAATTCAGTCGTGCTTTCATAATCAAAACCTTTAGGCAAAATCACAACATCATCTGCACTGTGATATACAACCACATCACCATGTGGACGGTGAATAAAATCCGATTCATCAAAAGAATAAGCCCATGACGGTTTTATAAACTTCACAGGGTGACCTGTGTCCCTTGCGCAGAAATATATGGTGTTGCCCATAGTGTTGCCATTTCTCTCATCGGGAGCGTCAGGCTCGTTAAATTCATCCTTTGCTTCACAGCCAATACGGTACTCAGCGCCAACTTCTGCTCCAAGCACACCGTTACCTGTGCAATCAATGAAAATTTCTGCCCTCATCAGAAAATGCTCTTCTGTGGTTGTTCTATAACAGTGAATTGCACTTACTTTATTATCCGAAACGTCAGCGTTTATCATTGTTGTATTTAGATAAACATCAAGATTATCACATGTGCGTAATGCATCCCACATTACAGCATCCCAAAGTGAGAAATTGAAATTTTCATTGAGATATTTATTTTCCAACATAAGCTCGTGGATAATTCCTGTTTCACTTGCGTTTTTCTTACCCCAATGGCAAGAAGCACCGCTTATATGCATACGACATTCAGAGCTTGCATTTCCGCCAAAAACAGAACGTGCCTGCACAATAGCAGTCTTTGCTCCATGTCGTGCGGATGCCATGGCAGCACATATGCCGCTAACTCCGCCCCCGACTACGACGACGTCATAATCTTTAACGATTTCTTCATTTTTATATAATTTTTTTACATCTATGAATTCTTTCATTTTAAGCTCCATTCCGCATAAGCGGCAATAATTCTTACAATCATAAATTTGAAACAAGCTTTCTACCTGTGAAATGGCTTTACAGGCTTGCTCACACATTCGGTTTAAAACATATTCTATCATACATTAATAAAAAAATCAATAAAATTCAGATAAATTTCAAAATAACGCACAAAGACGTTTAAAAAAATCACGAAAAGATAATATTTAATGATAGAATTATCGCATATGCAGCCGTTATTTATAAACTGTTTATGATTGTTTCGAGGCTTTTTAAAAAAACTGTTGACAAATAAGGAGATCTGTGTTATAATACATAGGACAAAGAAGCAGAGATTCCGCTCTCACCTTGTTGCTTTATGCAAACAGGGTTCAATAAATTCTTTCTTGTGTAAGAAAGGTTTTATATTGTGCGGGCTTTGTCTTCGCACATTTTTTATTTATATATGGAGGTGTTCACCTATCAGTACAAAAGATATGCAAATCAACGAAGATATTAACATTAGAGAGGTTCGTGTAGTTGGTCCCGAAAGCGAGCCGATTGGGATGATGAGTAGTCAAAAGGCACTTGAAATGGCCTATAACCAAGGGCTTGACCTTGTTCTTATTGCTCCCCAGGCAACACCACCGGTGTGCCGCATAATGGACTATGGCAAGTTCCGCTTTGAAAAAGATAAACGCGAAAAAGAAGCACGTAAAAAGCAGCAGGTTGTTGAAGTTAAGGAAATACAGCTTTCATGCCGTATTGATGTTCATGACTTTGAAACAAAACTTAATCATGCAAAGAAGTTTCTCAATGAAGGAAATAAGGTAAGAGTGGTTTTGCGCTTTAAAGGGCGTGAGATGGCTCATACTCAAATTGGACTTGAAACAATAACAAAATTCAAGGACGCTTGCAGCGAGCTTGGCACTGTCGACAAAACCCCCATTCTTGACGGCAGATTCATGAGCGTGATTATTAATCCCATAAAGACAAAATAACGATTTGCAACGCACAATGTTCATTCTGTTCCATATCAGGAATATTATGATATAACTAAAACACGCTAAAAAACTTATAAGGAGTAAATAAAATGGGAAAAATCAAAACACATAAAGCATCGGCTAAAAGATTTGACACTACCGCAAGCGGCAAAGTCAAAATTAATCACAGTCAACACCGTCATAAGACGGGTCAGAAAAGTTCAAAATGCAAGAGACATCTGCGTACAGGTGCAATACTTAGCAACACTATGTCCGCAACAATAAAATCTCTTATTCAGAAATAAGCCGATAGCAGAAAGAATACAGGAGGATAATTTAAATGGCAAGAGTTAAAGGCGCTATGATGACGCGCAAAAGAAGAAATAAAGTATTAAAGGCTGCTCGCGGATATTGGGGTGCTAAAAGCAAACACTTCAAGATGGCTAAACAAGCTTTAATGAAGAGTGGTAACTATGCTTTCGCTGGACGTAAACAGAAAAAGAGAGAGTTCCGTCAACTTTGGATTGCAAGAATTTCTGCGCAAGCTAAAATAAACGATATGAACTATTCTACACTTATGCACGGTATCAAGCTTGTTGGCATTAATCTGAACCGCAAAATGCTCTCTGAGCTTGCAATTTCCGATAAAGATGCTTTCAAAGCTATTTGCGATCAAGCAAAAGCCGCATTATAAAAACTTTTTGTAAAAACCCGGCTAAACCCGGGTTTTTCGCATATTTGTGCAAGAAATTCACCTACGTTAATTTATAACTAAATTAGCACAAAAGTTAAAAATCAGAAAGGAAAAACAAAGCCGAAAACGACAATACGGGATTACAAAAACTTCTTTTCCCGTTTCTAACGTGGCGGCATAGTGATATTTATGATAACTTCAAGACAAAATTCACTAATTGTAAAGCTTTGCAAACTGGACGACCGAAAACAACGTGACGCCGAGCGCCTTTTTCGATTTGACGGTATAAAATTATTTTGTGAAGCAGTAAATGCAAATATAACACTTGAATATGTATTAATAAAAGAATCCGATGAAGAAAAAATTCAAAGTATTATTAAAGAGCAGTTTTCACAAAGCAAAACGCCACAAAATTGCGAACAGCTTGTACTTTCAGATAACGTTTTTGAAAAGCTGACAGAAGAAAAATCTGCTGAGGGGATAATTTGCATTGCAAAATATATTGACAAATTGCACAAAATAGTTAAAATATATAGTAATGATGATTTTTCTTCATTAAAGGATAAAAATATCCTGCTTGTGGAAGATGTCCGTGACCCAGGAAATCTTGGGACCATAATCCGTTCCTCTTTTGCCTTTTGCAATGATGTTCTCATTCTTGGCGGTTGTGCGGATATTTATAACAGCCGTGTGGTTCGTGCCGCAATGGGCGCTCTTTTCAAACAGGAAATTATAGTCACAGATGACCTTGTGGGTTTCATTAACGGACTCGTCACCAACAACCGCAGGGTTTTGGCAACCGCTCTTGACCAAAACGCACAAAAACTTCAAGAATTCAGTTTGTTAGATAATGACTGCTTTGTTATTGGAAACGAAGGGCACGGTCTCTCAAAGGAAGCGCTGAACATATCAAGTGCAAAAGTATATATACCTATGCAGACGGGCAGTGAGTCCTTGAATGCAGGTGTAGCCGCCTCCCTCTGCCTTTGGCAGAGATATTCATCACATAAACAATAACGACTTTAAAAAGAGAGGACAAAATCTATGCAGATATCAAAAAACACGGATAATTTATATTGGATATGGCTCTCACTTCGTCTTGGCGTTGCAAACGCTTCTTATCTGTCATTGCTTGAAAAATGTGGTTCTCCTTTTGATATCTATAACATGAATTCGGCTGATTTTCCCGCCATTGAAGGAGTAAATGACACGACTCTTGCAAAACTCGATGACAAAAATCTGACTGAAGCATACAAAATTATCGACTTTTGCAGTTTAAAAAATGTGGGAATACTGACATACGGCTCAAAAAACTATCCCACTCAGTTACGCACACTGCGGAATCCGCCAATAGTACTTTACTATCGTGGCACTATCCCATCCTTTGATACAAATCCCGCAATAGCCGTTGTAGGAACAAGAAAAATGAGTGAGTATGGTAAGAATTCCGCCTTTAAAATTGCCTATGAACTTGCAGCAGCTGGCACGATAATAGTCAGTGGAATGGCTCTCGGAATTGATAGCGTTGCATCCTGTGGCGCTCTTGAAGCGAATGGACAAACTGTTGCTGTGCTCGGTTGTGGAATAGATGTGACATACCCCACCCAACACGCAAAACTGATGGAACTAATTATACAAAACGGCGCTGTTATGACAGAATTTGCACCCAGCACACGCCCTATGGGCGAAAATTTTCCGATACGCAACAGAATTATAAGCGGTTTATGCCGTGGCACACTCGTGATTGAAGCGGACGCAAAAAGCGGTGCTTTAATTACAGCAAAAAACGCCATTATTCAAGGACGTGAGGTTTATGCTCTGCCTGGAAACATTGGAGAGAGCAATTCGGACGGCACAAACGCCTTAATAAGAGACGGCGCTGGAATTATTCTCGGTGCTGAGGATCTCTTAAAAAACCTTGAAAACCTTTATTCAAAAACAATTAATTACACACATCTGCGCTTTATGCAGCAGAAATACACAGGTCCCGACAATGCCCTCTCACGCTACTGCGTGTCCTCAAGAACAGTAAAAGTACCCGTGACACACCAAAAAAACTCACCCATTGAAGAAACCTCAACATTGCGTGCGCATAAAATCAACCACAAAAACAACAAAATAGCAGAAACCGCCACAACACCTCAAAAGCCAAAGACAATAACACCACCTATACCAGATAATTCGACTGAAATAATTAGCACTCTAAGCGAAAAAAACAGAAAAATATTTGAACAGATGCCGCTCGATAGAGCTATTTCCATCGAGAAGCTGACTGTAGCAGGATTTTCTGTGGGCGATGTTATTGGAGCTATGACAGTGCTTGAAATAAAAGGGCTTGTTTCATCCTTGCCAGGCGGTATGTACATTCGCAAATAAATTATGAAACCACAATTGCATTTTTAAGCAATTAAAATATAATAATAAGGGTTGAATATAAATTTCCCCGCATATTCACCTGTAAATTAATTTAAGGAGTACCATTTAAATGGCAAATTTAGTAATAGTTGAGTCACCGTCAAAAGCCGGTACAATCAAAGGCTATCTCGGTTCAAATTATAAAGTTATTGCATCGAAAGGTCATGTTAGAGATCTCCCAAAAAGCACCCTCGGAGTTGATATCGAAAATGACTTTGAACCACATTATATTAATATCCGTGGCAAAGGCGACTTGATAAAAGAAATCCGCAAGGAAGCAAAAAGTGCCACCAAGATTTTTCTTGCAACTGACCCTGACCGTGAGGGAGAAGCCATTTCATGGCATCTTGCTACGGCTCTCAACCTTGATATAAGCAAAACAAGCAGAGTTGCATTCAACGAAATCACTAAAACAGCGGTAAAAGCGGCAATAAAAGAGCCCTCCACCATTGACATGAATCTTGTCAATGCTCAGCAAACAAGACGTATTCTTGATAGAATTGTCGGTTATAAATTAAGTCCCTTGCTTTGGAAAACAGTTAAAAGCGGCTTGTCCGCAGGACGTGTACAATCCGTAGCAACCGCAATAATAGTTAACCGTGAGGAAGAAATAAAAGCATTTGTTCCGAAAGAATATTGGACTATTGACGCATCCCTCCTCACAGAAGACCAAAAAAATGTAAGCGCACATTTTTACGGCAATTTCAAGGGCAAAATGAAACTCGAATGTGAAGAAGACACAATGAATATTGTCAACGCAGTCAAAGACAAACCCTTCAAAGTCAGCGATATAAAGCGCTCCCAAAAGCAGAAAATGCCCTCTCCCCCGTTCACAACCTCCACTCTCCAGCAAGAAGCATCGCATAAACTGAATTTTCAGTCACAGCGCACCATGCGTATTGCACAAGAATTATATGAAGGTGTTAATGTAGGAAGTGAGAATGGCGGCGTTCAGGGTCTTATTACTTATATGCGTACCGATTCACTCCGCGTATCATCGGAGGCTCAAACCATTGCTCTCGATATGATTAAAGAAAAATTTGGCGAAAAATACTGCCCTGTAAAGCCGAGAATATATAAATCACGCAGTAATTCACAGGACGCACATGAAGCGGTTCGTCCATCAAACGTCCTGCTCGAACCATCTAAAATAAAATCTCATCTCTCGCCCGACCAATTTAAGCTTTATAAGTTAATTTGGGATAGGTTTGTTGCAAGTCAAATGCAAAGTGCAACTATCAACACCTTGACTATAGATTTTGATTCAGCAGGCTATATTTTCAGAACAAGCGGTTATACCGTGAGTTTCGCAGGCTATATGGCAGTTTATGAGGCAACAGAAGACACAAAACCTGAAACAGATGAGATGAACGCTGTACGTGACATGAGAATTCCAGATCTTGCAAAAGATGAAATTCTTTCAGTTAAAATTGTAACTCCAGCAAAGCATTTTACAGAGCCCCCAGCACGCTATACCGAAGCTTCACTCATTAAATTTCTTGAAGAAAAAGGAATAGGTAGACCAAGTACCTATACGCCTATTATAACGACAATAATCGCAAGAAATTATGTAAAACGTGAGGGCAAAGCACTTGTCCCCACTCAGCTTGGCTTTGTTACAACTGAGCTCATGCAGAAAAATTTCCCCGATATTATAGATTACAAATTCACCGCAAACATGGAATCCATGCTCGATGAAATAGAAAATGGCAAAAACACCATGAAAAATATTCTCTCAATCTTTTGGGCGGATTTTGGAAAAGAACTTCAAGCCGCTGAGAAAAACATGGAAGCTAACTCAGTTGAAATTGCTGCAGAGGAAACCGACATAATCTGCGAAAAATGTGGCAGTAAAATGGTTATCAAAAACGGGCGCTTTGGCAAATTTGCCGCTTGCCCTAATTACCCTACTTGCAAAAACACAAAACCGCTTGTTCCCCTAGCAACCGATGCTACTGCTGACGAAAGCAAAAAGAGAAAAGAAATTATTGCAGATTTCAAATGTGAAAAGTGCGGAGCAGATATGGTTCTACGTACGGGAAAATTCGGCAGCTTTTATGCCTGCGTCAATTACCCAACCTGCAAATTCACAAAGCAGCGTGTGAAAGAGCTTGATGTTCCCTGCCCACTCTGTGGCTCAAAAATTCAAGTAAAACATGGAAAAAACAAAGTTATTTTTTATAGCTGTGAAAAATATCCCGACTGTACTTTTTCCTCATGGGATATGCCAACAGCAAAAAAATGCCCGAAATGTTCTGGAATGTTATTCAGAAAAAAAGGAAAAGCTCAGTATGTCTGCCACAATGAAAAATGTGGCTACAAAGAAGAGATCCCAGCAGAAGAATTAAATAAGCCGAAAGAATAATTATGAAAAAAAATATTTCAATATACGGTGCTGGTCTTGCAGGCTGTGAAGCGGCATGGCAAGCAGCATCTGCAGGGGCTGAAGTTGAGCTTTATGAAATGAAGCCCGAAAAGTTCACTCCTGCTCACCACAGTAAAAATTTTGCCGAGCTTGTCTGCTCTAATTCATTGCGTTCGGACAATGTCACAAACGCTGTGGGACTTCTCAAAGAAGAACTGCGGAGATGTAATTCTCTCATAATGGAAGCAGCAGACAAAACAAAGGTTGCCGCTGGCTCAGCCTTAGCGGTTGATAGAGATCTTTTCTCAGCTTACGTCACCGAGAAAATATCCACTCACCCCAACATAAAAATAATAAGTCAAGAGGTGCTTTCTGCGGACACTGAAAACATCTGCGTTATCGCAACAGGGCCGCTGACATCCGACAAAATGGCTGATTATATAAAAAATGAACTTTGCGGTGAGGGACTGCACTTCTTTGATGCCGTCGCTCCCATAATTGACTATAGCTCAATTAATCTTGACACGGCTTTTTTCGCTTCAAGATACGATAAAGGTGGAGCTGATTATATAAATTGCCCCATGACAAGGGAACAATATGACACTTTTTATTCAGCACTTATTTCTGCAAAAGAAGCAGAACTCAAGGATTTCGACCGTGAGAGTCAACAGAATTTAAAGGTCTTTGAGGGCTGTATGCCAGTTGAAGTAATGGCAAAACGAGGCTACGACACCTTGCGCTTTGGTCCATTAAAACCTGTGGGACTTATCGACAAGCGAGTTGGTAAGGAAGCATATGCCACCGTTCAGCTCCGTCGGGAAAACGAGGCAGGTACTATGTACAACCTTGTGGGCTTTCAAACACACCTGTCATTTCCTGAGCAGAAAAGAGTTTTTTCATTGATTCCAGGACTTGAAAATGCAGAATTTTTAAGATACGGTGTTATGCACCGCAACACATACATTAATTCCCCTACCCTCCTCTCTGCAGACTATTCCATGAGAAACAAACCAAACGTTTTCTTTGCAGGACAAATGACGGGGGTTGAGGGTTATATAGAATCGGCAGGCTCAGGCTTTGTTGCTGGAGTAAATGCCGCAAGGAGACTTTTTGAAAAATCTCCCGTGATTTATCCAAAAACCACCATGCTCGGCGCAATGGCGGCATATATTTCAAATGAGTCATTAAGCACAAAAAGTTTTGTGCCTATGAATGCAAATTTTGGAATAATCGAACCTCTCTCGTATAGAGTAAAAGGTGGAAAATCCGCAAAAAACGAAGCTATTGCGGAAAGAGCATTGAATGACCTTGCACAAATATGCAAATAAACAGTAAAACACTGTCATACTATAAATAATATTAAAACGGAAGGGGTAAAAATCATAAATGAAAATTATAATTGATGCAATGGGTGGAGACAATGCTCCTTTGGAGATAATCAAAGGAACAGCCGCCGCTTCACTCGAAAATGATGCAAATTATATTTTGGTGGGCAACAGTAAGGTTATAGAACAATATGCAGAGCAATTCAGCTTTGACAAAAACCGATATGAGATTGTTCACACAGATGACTTTATCAGCATGGAGGATGACCCCATGTGCGTTATCAAAGAAAAAAGAAACTCCTCCCTTGCCACAGGACTTAAAATGCTTGCGGACGGCACAGGCGATGCTTTTGTTAGTGCTGGAAACACAGGTGCACTTTTTGCTGGTGCTACACTGATAGTTAAAAAAATCAGTGGAATAAACCGCGCGGCTATTGGCGCTATACTCCCCTTTTCTCCCCCCGTTCTTTTACTTGATTCAGGTGCTAACCTCGTCGTAACAGACGATATTATTGAACAATTTGCACTTATGGGTTCAACCTATATGAAAAAAATGTTTGCCCTTGAATCCCCCCGTGTGGGACTTCTTAACAACGGTGAGGAAGCTTGCAAGGGTACGGAATTACAAATAAAATCCTATGCAAAGCTCTCCGAAAACTCCAATATCAATTTTGCGGGGAATATCGAGAGCAACCGTTTGCCAGAAAATTGCTGTGACGTGCTTGTGTGTGATGGATTTTGCGGAAATATCCCGCTAAAATCTATTGAAGGCATAGGCAAACTTATTATTCAAAAATTCTCACAAATTTTTAAAAGCAAGGACTCAACCGATAGCGAAGCAAATTCTCCAATGAAAATGCAACTTTATGGAATCATGAAAACTTTCGATTCCACCGAGCATGGCGGTGCGCCGATTCTCGGGATTTCAAAGCCTGTGGTAAAAGCCCACGGCTCATCAAACGCAAAGGCCTTTAAAAATGCTATCAAACAAGCAGTTAATTATTCACAAACGAACGTTATCAATGATATATTAACAGAAATTAATAGAGTTAATTCTCAAAAGCAAATATAAAAAATTCGTGTCCACAAAGTTTCAAGCACTGAAAATATCCAAGGAAAGGAGCACATATTAAAATGAAAACATTCACAAAGCCTATTAACGAACTTGAAAAAATAATAGGCTATACATTCAAAGATAAATCCCTTATAAAAACAGCTCTTACTCATTCGACGTATTCTAACGAAATGAAGGTAAAGCAAAAAGATATCGAGTGCAACGAACGTCTTGAATTTTTGGGTGACTCGGTTTTATCAATAGTCACAAGCGAATACCTTTTTTCGCAGTATAAAACCTTGCCAGAAGGCAAATTGACACCTATGCGTGCAGACGTTGTCTGTGAGCGTGCCCTCGCTGTTTTTGCAGATGATATCTCACTCGGCGACTTCCTGCGACTTGGAGTGGGTGAGGAAAAAACCAACGGCAGAGAGAAAAAATCCATTCTTTCGGATGCTTTTGAAGCAGTTCTTGCAGCAATTTATCTTGATGCGGGAGACAACGGCAAGGAAGAAGTAAGACGATTTTTACTGCCTCACATAATAAAAGCCATTGCACAAACAGAGAAACAAGGTCAATTTGAAGACAACAAAACTTTGCTCCAACAACTTATTCAACAATCAAGCAACGAACATCTTGAATATGTAATCATCGGCGAAAGCGGACCTGACCACGACAAGATTTTTGAAGTGAATGCAATGCTCAACAGCAACATAATCGGCTACGGCAAAGGCAAAACCAAGCGTGAAGCCGAACAAAATTCGGCAAAAGAGGCTCTTCATCTTTTCGGAGAACTTGAAGTTTAAAGCAAAACAAAAAGAAAGGATGCGGGCACCAATTCTTCCGCTTCATATGAAATTGATGCGGGTATTGGAAGCCTCACTACGGCAAATATGAAAAAACATGCAAATATCCCAATTTTCATTCCCCATCTCGGCTGTCCTAACAACTGCGTTTTCTGCAATCAGAGAAAAATATCGGGAAAAATAGACTTCAAATTTGAAAACGTCCGCGATGAAATTGAAAGATCGCTATTTTCCATAGAAAATGCGAAAAATATAAAAACCAACATTCACGGTTACGGTGAAAGTTACACTGAGCCGCCTGAAATTGCTTTTTTCGGCGGTTCTTTCACTGGAATTGACAGGGACCTTATGATAGCCCTACTTGACCTTGCTGAAGAATACGTCCGTGCTGGCAGAGTTTGCTCTGTGCGTCTGTCCACACGCCCCGATTACATTAGCCGAGAAATACTCGACATCCTTGCCCGCTATACAGTCCGAGACATTGAACTGGGACTGCAAAGCATGGACGACGAGGTACTGTTAGCATCACGCAGGGGTCACACTTCTGCCACTGCAAGAGAGGCTTGTGCCCTAATTCTCGATTACGGATTTGTCTTGGGCGGACAAATGATGATAGGTCTTCCCCTCTCAACTCTTGAAAAAGAGCTTTATACCGCACGGGAACTGTGCAATATGAAAATCTGTGCCGTGAGAGTTTACCCAACCGTTGTCTTTTATGAAACGGAGCTTTGCAATATGGCAAAGGCGGGCTTGTATGTACCACTTGAGCTTGACGACGCTATAATGCGTACCGCAAAGGTTATTTCCATTTTTGATGAGCATAATATCCCCTGCATTAGAGTTGGACTTTGTGCCTCGGAAAATCTTTCCTCCCCCGAGGAAGTATACGGCGGAGCAAATCATTCAGCAATAGGCGAGCTGGCAATGAACAGAGTTTTTCTTGACCGCATTTGCAAGATACTTGACACAAGCAGCGACACAAGGGGTAAAACAATTCAAATTTGTGTGCCAAAAGGTGCAAAATCAAAGGTTATCGGTCAGCACAGAAAAAATATGACCGAACTTTATAAAAAATATTTACCTGTTCAAATAATACTTGTTGAAAAAAACGAGCTAATCGGTTATAATATAGAAATAAACATATTTTAAAAATAAGGAATTGAGGTGATTATCCGTGTATCTAAAAATGCTTGAACTTCAAGGGTTCAAGTCCTTTCCGGACAAAACCAAACTTTCCTTTGAAAATGGAACCACCGTTATTGTCGGTCCGAACGGGAGCGGAAAATCAAACATTTCCGATGCCATGCGTTGGGTGCTGGGCGAAATTTCAGCCAAAAGCATCCGTGGTAACAAAATGGAGGATATTATATTTGGCGGCGCAGATACTCGCCGTCCAATGGGATATGCTGAGGTGTCGGTAACATTTGACAACACTGACGAGGATAACAGGCTTGACAGCCCCTATGATGAGGTTACTGTTACCCGTCGCTATTACCGTTCAGGTGACAGCGAATATTTTATAAATAAATCCCCCGTGCGTCTTAAAGACATCTATGAACTTTTTATGAATACAGGCATCGGTCGTGACGGCTATTCCATTATAGGTCAGGGCAAAATTGACGAGATGATATCCAAAAAAAGCGAAGAGAGACGCTCTGTCTTTGAGGATGCAGCAGGCATTGCAAAATATCGCCATAAAAAAACAGAAACAGAAAGAAAACTTCAAGCTACAGAAGAAAATATGACGAGAATAAACGATATATTTACAGAGGTTGAAACTCAGGTTGTCCCCCTTGAAAAAGAAGCGCAAAAAGCTAAAAAAGCGCTTGATCTGCTTGAAGCCAAAAAGTGTGCGGACGTTCGTCTGTGGCTATATGATACAGACAAACTGCGTACTGACATAAATACCGCTGAGGACGAATTTAGGCGTGCGTCCTTTGATTTACAAAGTTCACAGGATATGCTCGCTGAGCTTGAACGGCAAAACGACCACCTTTTTGAAGCCTCAAACAGCAACAAGCAAGCATCTGAACAACTTCTCTCCCAAATAAAAGAACAAACAAACGCAAACTATACGCTTGAAAGCGAATTCAGAGTTACAGAAACAAATATAAAACACACAAATGAACTGTTGTCCTCTACCGAAAACATAATATCAGAAACAGAAAAGACCACGGGTAACGAGCAACAGACAAAAAACTTGCATCTGCAAAAAATAAGTGATTTTGAAGCCGAATACACGGAACTTCAAGCGCAGTACAAAGGGCTAACGGAAGAGCAAAAGTTATCCGCTGAGCGAGCAAGGATGACGGACTTTGATTCCGTCTCAACGCTTGGCGATATCAAAAAGCTTGAGTCACAGGCAGTTGATATAAAGGTGCGTATTTCCGTGCTTGAAAACTCGCTTAACACTGATTCAGACAAATACAGCTCTGTTCAAAGCGAAACAGAAAATTACCGAAAAATATCGAACAAGCTGAAAACTCAATATGACAACTGTATTGGTGTTATCGATGATTATGAGCAGTCGGCGGAAAAATGCAAAACAGAATCCGCTAGAATTAGCGCGCTGCTTCAAGAAAAGTACTCAGAAAAATCCGACTTTCAAAACGAACTCGCTCAGAAAAAGCTCCGCTCAGAATCCCTTTCTCAACGAATTGAAAACTTTAAAAACATGGAAGAGCATTTTGAGGGCTATAATAACAGCGTTCGTTATATAATGAAGCAGTATGCCGATGGTGCAGTCACAGATGAACACGGTGTGCGTTGCGCAAAAATATATGGTCCGCTATCCCGCGTGATTTCTGTGGAAAACAAATATCTCACTGCCATTGAAACAGCTCTCGGCGCAAATCTACAAAACATAGTAGTTGAGGACGAAAGCGTTGCAAAAGCGGCTATGTACACTTTAAAGCGTGCAGAGGCAGGACGAGCAACCTTTTTCCCGCTTACCTCCATGCGTCCCTCAAATCTGACTGCCGAGCTTACTCGTGCCGCTGATTTTAAAGGCTTTATCGCATATGCTGACAAGCTGGTTTCCTCCGACAGCAAATTTTTAAATGTAATATCCAATCTGCTTGGAAAAACAGCTATCTTTGACAATATCGACAATGCAACCGTCATGGCAAGAGCCCTTAGATTCAACATTCGCGCGGTTACTCTTGACGGTCAACAACTCAACGTTGGTGGTTCGTTCACGGGCGGTTCAGTAAAACAGCGCGGCGGAATACTCGGTCGTGCAGGCGAGATAAAAGATTTATCCTCTCAGCTTGAAAAACTAAAAATTGAAATAAACGATGACGAAAAGAAACTGCTTTCGTATAATCAGGATATTCAAAAAACGGAACAGTCAAAAAACAACTCGGACGACAAACTAAAACTCATTTTGACAATGCAAAACTCCGAAAAAGCACAGCTTGAGCAATACAGGGCAAAAATTGATGCCAACGAAACGCTAATTGGAAAGCTTGTTGATGATTACGGAAAAATTGAAATTCAAAAACAGCAAAACGAAGAAAGCATCAAATCGTTGTATGCAGAGCAGAAATACTTGCGTGACCAGGTTTCCGAGCTTACGCAAATGCGCTCAGAGCTTGATATAAAATATCACGAACAAATGTCTTATGCAGAAGAATTAACCACATCAATCACAAATATGACCATGCAAATAAACGACATCAAAAAAGACATAGAAACCGAGAAAACGCTGCTTGAAACAGCACAAAAACGAATTGATGAATGTTCGTGCGATATTGAAAGGCAAAAAGAAAAAACCGATAATTTCAAAAGGCTTATTGCCGAATATGAGCAAAAACAAACCGCCAACAGGCAAAATTACAACGAGGGTTGCTCTGTTCTCGACCTTCTCAATGCACAACGTGCCCAACTTGAAGTTGGTACACTTGAGTTTGAGAGAAAGCTTAGTATAATAACTCAAAAGTCGAGAGAAAAAGCAGCACAAAAGGAAAACCTTTTCCGTCAATTTACAAAATGTGAGACAAAGCTTAATCAACTGCGAAGTGAGCAGGACAAGCTGTCTGGAAAGCTGTTTGACGAATACGAGCTTACAAGAAATGCGGCAGCAGAGTTTGGCTATCCTCCCATTACGCCGGAAAATCGTGCGGAAGTTTACGCAAAGCTCACGGAGTGCAAAAACAAACTACGCACAGTTGGAAATGTTGACCTTGACGCTATTGAAAAATACAAAGAAGTCAAATCACGTTATGACTATATGAAAGTGCAAATTGAGGACTTAAACCGTGCAAAATCCGAGCTTGTCTCAATTATCGGTACTCTCGAAAAAGACATGAAGACGGCTTTTGTTGATTCATTTGACAAAATCAACGAGAATTTCAACAGGGTTTTCGGAGAGCTTTTCGGTGGCGGTACAGCTCAATTATCTCTTTCAGATCCTGATGATATTTTAAACAGCGGTATCGAAATCAAAGCCGCTCCTCCCGGAAAAATTATAAAAAATCTTATGCAATTGTCCGGCGGCGAGCAAGCTTTTATCGGAATTGCTCTGTTCTTTGCAATATTGCAGGTTAATCCTACTCCTTTCTGTATACTCGATGAGATAGAGGCGGCACTCGACGAGATCAATGTTGTTCGATTTGCGGAATACATAAAAAGATACAGCTTGGATACACAGTTCATTATAATAACACACCGTCGCGGAACTATGGAAGCGGCAGACTGTCTTTACGGCGTAACAATGCCAGAACGTGGTATATCCAAGGTTCTTGTTCTTAATATTGCCGACATCTCAAAAGACAAAGGAGAAGATTGGAATGGCATTCTTTGATAAACTTAAAGCTGGACTTTCAAAAACTAAAAATGCGATTTTCGGTCAGATAGACAATATTCTAAAAGCCTTCGGAAAAATCGATGATGATTTTCTGGAAGAACTTGAAGAATTGTTGATATCAGCCGACATCGGTGTGGGTGCAACGGAAGAAATAATTGAACGGTTGCGCGCTGAAATAAAAGAAGACAAAATAAAAAACAAAGAAGACATTAAAAAAACACTAAAAGAAATTCTTGTGGAAATGATAGGCGAAGGCGAACCCTTACACCTTGATAGCACACCGTCCGTTATCCTAATAATAGGCGTTAATGGAGCTGGAAAAACTACTTCTATCGGAAAAATTGCAAACAAACTGAAAAAATCAGGCAAAAAAGTCGTCGTTGCAGCAGCTGATACCTTCCGCGCGGCTGCTATTGACCAGCTTGAAATATGGTGCGACCGCGCAAACGTCGAAATTATCAAGCAACAAGAAGGCTCCGACCCCGCAGCAGTCGTTTTTGATGCGGTCAATTACGCAAAAAATAAAAAAGCTGATGTGCTAATAATTGATACCGCAGGCAGACTTCATAACAAGAAAAATTTGATGAACGAACTGTCAAAAATCAATCGCGTTATCTCAAAAGAATTGCCTAACGCAACAAGGGAAAACTTGCTCGTGCTTGACGCAACAACAGGTCAAAACGCAATAATTCAAGCAAAAGAATTCAAAAAGTGTACCGATATTACTGGCCTTATCCTTAATAAACTCGATGGCACAGCTAAAGGCGGTATCGTTATTTCTATTAAAAAAGAACTCGGTATCCCAGTTAAATTTATAGGCGTCGGCGAAAAAATAGACGATATGCAGGAATTTGTCGCCGAGGATTTTATAAACGCATTGTTTGAATGACGGGGCGCGAGAGAACGTGAGAACGTGAGAACGTGAGAACGTG
>Ga0172378_10001922_pt1 | contig 19292 bp, 15 predicted proteins | sample GrowelOW332metaG_FD_119755 | JGI IMG/M metagenome (GOLD analysis project Ga0172378, IMG submission 119755) | Groundwater microbial communities from an aquifer near a municipal landfill in Southern Ontario, Canada - Pumphouse #3_1 metaG | ecosystem: Environmental > Aquatic > Deep subsurface >... | reverse complement strand
TACATTAAGCATTTAGCGGAGCTTTCTCCAGACACAAAAGTTTTTGCTCCGACAGATTCTTCAATGGTAAATTTTAAGAGCGTTTCTTCTGGAGCAGATATTGCTGTTGGAAAAGACATTGCGCCTTATTTTCCAAACGCGGCTCTTGTTGGGTGGAATTGCGAAGCGCAGCCTTTTGGTTTTAAGGGTGTTGTTGATTTCTTTAACGACTGCAAGAGCTCTTTAACTGGAGGTGAAAAATGAGGGGGCTTTTTAGATACCTTTCGCCTTTTACTCCAGACCAGTCAGGGGCGGCTTCTGTTTTATTTGAGCTTGGCGGAATAATAATAATTTGTGATGCGGGTGGCTGCGCGGGCAACGTTTGTGGCTTTGACGAGCCACGGTTTCAAATGCAAAAGAGCGCTGTGTTTTCTGCTTGCTTGCGTGACATGGACGCTATTATGGGGCGCGATGATAAGCTTGTTGCAAAAGTAGGGGACGCTTTGAAGTCTTTGCCTGACGCTAAATTTGTTGCATATATTGGAACGCCTGTGCCTTCTGTTATTGCAACTGACTACAAGGCTTTGTGCCGTATGACAGAAAAAAAGTTTGGTGTTCCAACTATTGCTTGTGCAACTAACGGCATGGACAGCTACGACAAAGGTGAAGAAAAAATTTACATTTCTTTAATAGAGCGGTTTGCGGATGGCTGTAAAAAAGATGACAGCTTAGTTGGAGTGTGGGGTGCGACACCGCTTGATGTTGCGGCTTTAGATAGTGGAAATGTTTTGCGTGAAAGTCTTGGCGTTGAAGGAAAAAAAGTTGTTGTTTATGGAATGGGCTCTACACTTGATGACTTTAAAAACTGCGGTGCGGCTTCTGTAAACTATGTTGTGTCTGTGGCGGGACTTACCGCGGCAAAATATTTGGAGAAGAAGTTTGGCACTAAGTACAAGGTTATTTCTCCAGTATCATTTGATGAGATTTTGAAATTAGATGGAGCTTTGTCTTGTGGAGAAAAATATTTGTCACCTAACAATGGGAAAAGATCTACTTTGAAATTAGATGAAAATTTAACTTCTGAAGAAAAACATTTGTCATCTAACAATGGCGCATGGGCTTTGGCAAGATTAGATAATGCTTCGTCTTCTGTAGAAAAAGATTTGTACAGTAACAGCGACGCGAAAAATATTAAAGTAGACGGTCCTGTGCTAATCATCTCACAACAGTTTATGGCGAACGGGGTGCGTGAGTTTATTCGCGGCAAAATGTTGCACGGTGAAAATCAGAATGTAAAGATTGACTGCGCGACATTCTTTGATTTTGAAAAAAGCTACACTGAAAATGGCGACTGTTACTTGCCTGGTGAAGATGACTTGATCCGCTTAGTGGAAGAAAAAAAATATAGGACAATAATTTGCGACACTCTTTTTATGAGAGCATTGCCTGACTTTGACGGAAAACATATTCCTTTACCACATTACGCTGTTTCTGGGCAGTTGAACGCTGTTAAATCAGAAAAAGAATTTGTTGAGCAAATAATTAGAGGCTTTGAAAAATGAACGAGGAACTTGATGACAAAAAAATCAGACTTCTCATTCGCGTGTACGGAATTGTGCAAGGCGTAGGCTTTAGGCCTTTTGTTTCACGAATTGCTATGGCTACAAAAATTGCTGGCAGTGTTTGCAACAAAGGACCTTATGTTGAAATATTTGCAGAAGGCAGCACTTACCAAGTAGAAGATTTTCTTTTTAAACTTACACATGAAGCCCCAGAACGTTCATCAATTTTAAAAGTAGAAAAACAAAATGTCGAAGTAAAAAATGAAACTGATTTTAAAATAATTCAAAGTGAAAAAGTAAAAGGCGACATTTTTGTTTCTCCAGATATTGCAATCTGCCCTAAATGCAAAGCGGAACTTTTTGACAAAAAAAACAGACGGTACCTTCATCCATTTATCAACTGCACTGCTTGCGGGCCCCGTTTAACAATTTTAGATTCAATGCCTTACGACAGAGTTAGAACAAGCATGGGCGAATTTCCAATGTGCCCTGAATGTGAGTACGAATACACTCACGCAGAAACACGACGCTACCATGCGCAGCCTGTTTGCTGCAACAAGTGCGGGCCAGAACTTTATCTTGTTGGAAGAAGTGAAAAAAATAAAGACGCGTTGCTCTACACAAGAAAAATAATTCGTGAAGGCGGAATTGCGGCTGTTAAAGGAATAGGCGGATTCCATCTTTGCTGCGATGCGACAAATAGTTCTGCTGTTGCCCGTTTAAGAAAACTAAAGAACAGACCGTTCAAACCTTTTGCAGTTATGATGCGCGACATGGAAACTGTAAAACGCGAATGTTATGTGCTTGAAAATCAGGAAGCATTTATTGAAGGACCACAAAAACCAATTCTACTTTTGGAAAGAAAAAATTCAAGCGGAACAAAATTGTGTGAAGAAGTTGCTCCCGGAAATCCAAGCGTTGGTGTTATGCTGCCTTATGCTCCAGTTCAGCTCTTGCTTTTTACATATCCTAACGATGAAGAAATGAGCGACTGTTTTGTAATGACAAGTGGTAATCCAAGGGGCGCTCCAATTTGCCATAACGATGAAGAAGCAGTTGCATATCTATCGACAATGTGCGATGTGATTCTTTCTAACAACAGAAAGATTCGTCTCCGTGCCGATGACTCTGTGATGTCTTGGCAAAACGGTACGCCTTACATGATTCGCCGTTCCCGTGGATATGCTCCGCTGCCGTTTATGCTTTCTGAAAAAAACAAAGTTGCAGTCTTGGCTGTAGGCGGTGAACTAAAAAATACTTTCTGCCTTTCTAGCGGAAATTTATTTTACCCTTCGCCTTATATTGGTGACCTTGCTGATGTTAGAAGTGTTGAAGCGTTAAGTGAAGCTGTAAAAAGAATGGAAACACTTTTGGAAATTAAGCCTAGCGTTGTTGCGTGTGATATGCATCCTAAATATAACTCAACTGTTTTTGCGCAAGAGCTGGGGCTGCCTGTAATTGAAGTTCAGCATCACTTTGCGCACATTGCGTCTTGCATGGCTGAAAATAATTTTACAGGTGACGAAGTGATTGGCGTTTCTTTTGATGGAACAGGGTACGGCACTGACGGAACAATTTGGGGCGGTGAATTTATTAGAGCCTCTTATAAAACATTTACTCGCTTGGGAAGTGTAATGCCTTTTGCTCAAGCGGGCGGGGACTCTTCTTCCAAAGACGGCTGGCGTATTGCGGTGTCTTTGCTTTCTGATGAAAAAGTTCGTAAGCTTAATTTGTGCAATGAACAGATGCTGTCTTTTGAACGCACAATGATTTCTAGAAAAATCAACACTGTGACTTCAACAAGTGCGGGACGTTTGTTCGACAGCGTTAGCGCAATCTTAGGGTACAAAACAAGCTCCACGTTTGAAGGCGAAGCGTCTATGGCGCTAGAGTTTGCGGCTGAACGTGAATGGAAAAAGATTTGCGAAACAAAAGAAAATTCTTGCAGTAAATCAGAAGACTCTGTTGAAGCAACAGTGGCAGGCACAAAAGAAAATCATTTTGCAAAAACAGATTGCAATGTTGAAACAACGGGTGCGTGTTCAAAAGAAAATGATTTTGAAAAAATAGACATCATGATTGAAGCAACAGTGCCGGAATTAAAATCGCAAGAATTAATCTCAGAAGAAAAAGGCAATGACGGAAGATTCTTACTAAACACAACAATCCTTGTAAATAAAATTGCAGAAGCTGTGTTACGTGGAGTTGAATCAGATAAACTTGCGCTTTTCTTTCATAAAATTTTAGCTGATATGATTGTAGCAGGTTGTAAAAAATGCAAGGAAGAAACTAACATAAACACAGTTGCCCTAAGCGGTGGAGTTTTCCAAAACTTGTTGCTAGTAGATATGTGCAGAAAAAGCTTGGAGAAAAATAATTTCACTGTCTTAACCCACAGCCTAGTTCCTTCAAATGACGGTGGAATTGCGTTAGGGCAAGCGGTAGTGGCGGAAAATAATTATCAATTGTGAATTGTCAATTGTTAATTTTTTTGAGAATGAAAAGAGTAGGTAATCAAAGCAAAAAAAAGAATTTGAAATAAAAGAAGGTAATTGAGATTGATTAAAAATTACAAAGCGACACTTAGAAAAATATATTAAAAAACTCAGCAGACAACAGTTTGGGTGATGCTCTCGACCTGTTCAGCCCGCATTTACCACGAGAGCCGCAGCAGGACCTGAACTGTTGCCTGCTGAGTTATAAGGTATATGGCTATTTGTTATTTTATAATTTTTAGTCAATCTCAATTTAATGAAAAATTATAGGAGGTTTTATATGTGTGTAGGATTAACTGCTAAGGTAATGAAGGTTCATGACGGCATGGCTGTTGTTGATGCGACAGGCGCTCAAAGAACAGTATCTGCAGAATTGTTAAGCGACCTTGAGCCGGGCGATTATGTAATGGTCCACGCAGGAATGGCAATTGCAAAAATCACTTCCGACGACAAAAAGGAAACTGACAAATTGGTGAATGAAATTAAATAGGAGAAGATTATGGCTGATGAAAAAGATGACTCCATAAAAGAAGCGGAAAAAATAATCAAATCGTACAACGGCCGTCCTCTTAGAATTATGGAAGTGTGCGGCACTCATACTCACGAAATATTCAGGCTTGGAATAAGAAATGTTCTTCCAAAAAACATCAATTTAATTTCCGGCCCTGGCTGCCCAGTGTGCGTTACTCCAACAGGCTTTATAGACGAAGCAGTAATGCTTGCTTTGGAAAAACATTGCACAATAACAACGTTCGGCGATTTGGTAAGAGTCCCTGGAACTGAAATGAGTTTAGCTGGAGCTAGAACAAAAGGCGCTCATATTGAAGTTGTGTATTCTCCATTGGATTCAGTTGTGTATGCGGAAAATCATCCAGAAGAACAAGTTGTATTTCTTTCTGTAGGATTTGAAACTACAACTCCTGCAAGCTGCATTGCTGTAAGGCAGGCAAAACAAAAAGGCTTGAAGAATTTTTCACTTCTTACTGCTAACAAAACAATGGACAATGCGTACAATGCTTTAAAAAATTCAGCGGACGCTTTTTTATATCCAGGACATGTCAGCGTGGTTACTGGAACAAAAATTTATGAAAAGCTAAAAGCAGAAGGCGTGTCTGGTGTTGTAACAGGTTTTACTGCTGGAGAAATACTTGCGGCAATTGCAACAATTGTAACAGAAATACAAAAAGGAAAACCTTTCTTCAAAAACTGCTACCCACGTGTTGTAACAGACGAAGGCAATCTTAATGCGCAAAAGTTTATAAAAGAAACAATGAAGCCTGTAGACGCAGAGTGGCGTGGAATTGGAATTATCTCAATGTCAGGACTTGCATTGAATGACAGTTATGCTGATTACGATGCGCGTAAAAAATATTCTCTTCCAAAAATAACAGGCAAACCTAATCCTGCATGCCGTTGCGGTGAAGTGCTAAAAGGCAACTGCAAGCCGGACGACTGCAAATGTTTTGGAACAGCGTGCACACCAGAGCATCCAGTTGGAGCGTGCATGGTTTCTAGCGAAGGCGCATGTGCGGCATATTATAAATACGGAATGCAGTAATAGTTTTTAAGAAAATAAATCAAAGAGGTAGCAATATGACAGACGTAGTGACAATAGCAATGGGCGGTGGTGGAAAAGAGACAAACGAACTTATAGACACAATCTTTAAAAAGCATTTTGAAAATCCAGACTTCACAGCGGACGATGCTGCTGTTTTAAAATTTGAATCAGGAAAACTTGCTTTTACAACAGACGGCTTTATAGTTTCACCAGTAGATTTTTCTGGTGGAAACATTGGCAAGCTTTCTATTTGCGGAACAGTGAACGACCTTTCTTGCATGGGAGCCGTTCCACTTTACCTTTCATGCGCGTTTGTAATTGAAGAGGGCTTCCCTGTAAAGAAGCTTGACGAAATTGCTGCCGCTATGGAAAAAACAGCAAAAGAAGCTGGCATTAAAATTGTAGCAGGCGACACAAAAGTTGCAGGCAAAGGACAAGTTGACGGCGTGTTCATTACAACAACAGGTGTTGGCCGTGTAATGGATGGTGTTCATACAGCGGGCGCTTCTGCAAAACCAGGTGATGTTGTAATTGTAACAGGCGATGTTGGCCGCCACGGATGCGCAATTCTTTTAGCAAGAAATCAATTTGACATTAAAGCAGAAAATCTTACAAGCGACTGCGCTCCACTTGCTGGCACTGTTCAGTCAATGCTTGCCGCAACAAAAAATATTCACGTAATTAGAGATGCGACCCGCGGCGGAGTTGGCACTGTTCTTTATGAAATAGCACATCAGAGCAATGTAGGAATTGTTCTTAATCAAAAAGATATTCCTGTTCAAAATGAAGTGAAGGGTGTTTGCGGCATGTTGGGCTTAGAGCCACTTTATCTTGCATGCGAAGGAAGAATGGTTGTGTTTGCTCCAGAATCAGAAGCGGATAAAATTATTGAAGCACTTCACAAAGGCAAGTACTCTTCAAACGCAGCTGTAATTGGAAAAGTGATTGCAGACCACGAAGGCAAAGTAATTGTGAACACAGAAATTGGCTCACAGACAATGCTCCCTCAGCCGGGCGGAGAATTGCTTCCTAGAATCTGCTGAAGTTTGTGAAAAACTAGAGGGGCTTAACAAAAAAAGCTTCTCTAGACTGTTTTAAGTTTTTGTAATATCTCTTTATTTTTACAAGTTTTAGTGTTATGCTTAAACAAATGAAAAACTTAGGAATAAAAACATCATTAAAAATGATTGTTCCTTTTTTAATTACAGGAATTTTTGGAACGCTAATAGGCGCATGTTTTTATATGCTTTATGAAACATGCACAATGCTTGTTGCTGGAACTTCTTCAAATGCTATTTCGCTAAACCTTTTTCTAAAAGGAGTGTTTATATCATTTCCAATTAGCATGGGGTTAAGTGCTATGATGCTCACTTTGTATTTTATTAGGCATCCTGCTCTTCCTTTTATTCCTATCTTAACTTATGCAGTTTTAATTCTTGTAGCATGGCTTGTTTTAATTCCTTCTTGTACAAAATTATCTTTGAATTATGATACAAAAACAGAATCTGTAAAAAACAAAAATAGTCTTTCTTCAAATTTATTCAGAAAAAGTAATTCTTTAGTTACATATTTTTCAAAAGTTTATAATGATAATTTTGCAAACGGTATGTGCATAAATATTTCGAATGATGCTTCAACAATTTATACATTTAAAAATGTTCCACTTGAAGATAATAAAAAAACATTTAGTGATTCTTTGATTGCAGAGTCAATTGAAATGCCAAGGCTGATTTCATATATAATGAATGATATTTCTACACTTATGGAAGCTGGAAAAAAGGCAATTAAATCTTGGAAGGCAGAAAATCAATTAACATTTGGTGCTTCTTTTTTTAAGGGAATAAGTTATTGGCTTTGTTATATTTCAATGGGGCTTGCTCTTCTGTCTGTGATTGGTCTTCGTAGAGTTTCTAATTGGCGGCTGTTAAATACATTCATTGTTATTCTTTCAACTTTTTGCATTACTTCTTTTAATTCAATTTACTACAGAAAAACTATTTATGAAGGAGCAGCTGCAATTGTAGATAAATGGTTTTCTAAAATGATATTCATACATGATCCTTTTGCAGTTCTTGTAAATATAGTTATATTTATTTTATTTTCTGTGACAGGCTTGTTGATTGATATATTTAAAAAAAATAATGATCTTGATAAAATGGGGAATCCTGTATGAAAAGAGTAATTCAAGTAATAGCAATTTATACAGTTATAATTTTTGGCTTATGTATAGGCATGTCTTTTTTGTACGGACATCTTCCAACACTTCTTGCTCCAGAAATAAATGAATATGTATTTTCAAGGGGCATGCTTTGGTTTTTAACAATTCTCCCAGCAATAGTTATTAGTGGCTTCATGGTTGGCTGTGCTATCCAATGGAAAAACAATACAGAAAATAGTAGAGAAAAATATTCCACTGCTATGGGACAAAGATTTCAAAAAGTGATTATTATAGGAATTGTTATTACAGCGGTTCTAACATTTACAGCAGAAATATTTGTTCCACAATTCAAACACAATATGAACAATGCAGAAGAAAATCCTGCATTGCTAAATAAGTATCTGTATCTTGGTCGTGTGGCCGCAAATGAAGGACATGCAACATTGGCTTTTCAATATGCAGAACAGGCATATAAAATTTATCCAGAAGATAAGGCTGTTGCCGAATTTTATAAAGAGTCAACAGATGCAAAAGATATAGAAATTTCTTCTGATCAATTAAGTGAAGTTGCTATTCCTAAAATTATAGCTCCTATAGAAGATGCAAACCGTGGTTACACAATAAAAGAAATGCTAGAAAAATCACAAACAGCAGCTGATGAAAAAAAGTGGTTTGATTCTCATTATTGGGCAACTTTAGCATTAACTGCTTGTGGTGGAACTGATACAAATCTTTCTGCAGTTCAGAATGCTGCAAATAAAGCTTGGAACGAATTGAATAATCCTGTAAAGTTCGACAACGAAAAAGAAGAAAAACTTTTTGCAACAAAGAAAGAAGGTTATTCAAATTTAACGCGCGGTGATAATTTAAAAGCATATTATATTTTTAAAGAGCTTGATTCAAATATAGAAAATAAAAATGATCCTGATATAAAACAATATCTTGCAATTTCAGAAGAACGCGTTAAGAATGAATATTTTTTTATTGATGAAACAAATGAGTTGAAAAAATTAAAAACTCAACGAAATATATTTTTCTCTATTTCCAATCCAGATGGCTCTAATGATGTTGTTTCAATAAGCGGTGATTTAGTTTTAAAAGATGCTGACAGTATGATTCGTTACCTTGAAGGGTTAACAATTGTAAGTTTTGATAAGTATGGAAATTTTAAGCGTTCTATGTGTGTTCCATTTGCTAAGATGCTTGAAGTGCCATCTTCTATTTTTAGCGAAACTGAATTAACAAGAATGGGCATTTCTAAAAAAACAAAAACTATTCCTTATATTCTTTTGCAATCAATTGACAGAAATACAGAAGGAATTGTTAGCCGGCCAACATATTCTTATTCAGCTACAGGTTTGCCATACGATGTTGCTTCTAAATTTTTGAACATGGAAAAAATAAGAAAAATTCAATCAGTGAATAATGATTATTCTTCAATAGGAAATACAGCACAGCCTTATTTGCTTGATGATGATTTTGATGAACCTAATTCAGTTATATTACCAATGCCATATTCTGATTTTGATTTATTAGATTCTGCATCTAAAGGCGCAGAAGTTATGCCTTATCCTTCTCTTGTAGAATTTGTTTCAAAGAGTAATTCTTATGGATACTCAAAAGAAGTCTATGCTCAAGATATGCTTAAACGTGGTGTTTATCCTTTATTTATTTTAATAATTATAATTTTTTCAGCATCATTTGCTTGGAACTACAGGCTAGGAGCAAAAGAAATATTTCAGTTTAAATGGCTTTTCTTATTTCCTCTTTTTAGTTTTGTAGTTTATATAGTGCTTGAATGTTGCCAATATATTTTTACACTTTTAAATTATCTTATAGTTTGTTTGTGTGGAAGCTACTCTTTGATTATTGCCGCAATTGCATATATTGTAATTTTGATTAGCGTGTCAATTCAATTTTTGGCAAGAAGAAGCAGTTAATACATGGAAGTTCTTATTTCAATTCTAATTTCTATTCTTGCTCTTGCTGCGTTGGGCTTATGTATTTATAAAATTGTCACAAGCATTTTTTTAGAGGCAAAATATAAAGCGGTTCTTTCTCAAAATGTTTCTTATTCATCAGTTAAAGGTGAGCCGTTCCAAGGTTCACTTTTTCTTTCTGCACTCTTAGTTTATATTTATCAGAATGCTTATGACGCTGAACACGAAATGCGTTTTACTTTTAAAAGCATATTTAAGGCTGACTACGGGCCTTACTGTCGTGCCGCTGAGTCCCTTCACACTTCATTAAATGGAGATTTGCTAGTTGAATCTTTGGCGGCTGTACTTAGCAAGTCTTCCTATGATAAAGATTTGTTGTCTTTAATTTTTTCCTCTTTGACTCAAGCAGAATTTGTTTGGAATGAAAAAGACAGAGGAACAAAACCTTCATTGTATTTAGCACGGCTTCTTGATTATTCATTTGAAGATGACGAGCTTTTAAAAGCGTATAAAACTTTAGGACTTTCAAGAGGCGCAACTTTGGCCCAAGTAAAATCAGCTCATAGAAAATTAGCTGCGCGTTTTCACCCAGACAGATTTGCAATAAAAAAGACTTCCACTTCAGCCGCAACTGAAATAGAAGCCTTTATGAAAATACAAAATGCTTACGAACTGATTATTAAAAACAACAATGCCAACAAATAAGATTTGTTACTGAACTTCAACACGCGTGATGTGCGCGCCCAATCCCTGAAGACGCTCTACAAGATGCTCGTATCCTCTTTCAATTTGATACACGTTGCTAATTACACTTTCTCCATGAGCCGCCATTGCAGCTATTACCATTGCCATGCCAGCTCTTACGTCTGGAGAAACAAGATGGTCTCCGTGCAAAGTGCTAGGTCCAGAAACAACAGCCCTGTGTGGATCGCATAAAGTAATTCGTGCGCCCATGTTGATTAACTTGTCAACAAAGAACATTCTGCTTTCAAACATTTTTTCAAATATTAAAACAGTGCCTTCCACTTGCGTTGAAACAACAGTCATTATGCTTGTTAAGTCCGGCGGAAATCCTGGCCACGGTGAATCATCAATTTTAGGAATCATGCCGCCTAAGTCAGAATTTATTTTCATCTCTTGACCGGTTGGTACAGTAAGAGTTGTTCCTTCAATGTTCCATCTAATTCCAAGTCTGCTGAATGCAATTTTCAAAGGCCTCATGTCTGGTGGATTTATTCCTGTAATAGAAATAGAGCCTTTAGTTGCAGCCGCCATTCCTATAAAAGAGCCAATCTCCATAAAGTCAGGTCCAATTGAAAAGTCGCAGCCGTGAAGTTTTTTTACACCTTCAATGATAAGTATGTTGCTTCCAACACCTGAGATTTTTGCGCCCATTGCGTTAAGCATATTGCACAAGTCTTGAACATGAGGTTCACTTGCCGCATTTGTAATTGTGGTTTTTCCTTCTGCAAGTGCCGCCGCCATTACTGCGTTTTCTGTAGCTGTTACTGAAGTTTCATCCAAGAAAATATCTGTGCCCGCAAGTTTGTTCGCTACAAATTCAAAACGACCGTCTGTGGAAACTCGTGCGCCTAAATCTGTAAGAGCTAAAAAGTGCGTGTCAAGTCTTCTTCTTCCAATGACATCGCCTCCAGGTGGTGGCATGACTGCTTTGCCAGTTCGAGCAAGAAGAGGTCCTGCAAACAAAATGGAAGCTCTTATTTTTTTGCTAAGCTCCTGCGGAATATCATTGCGAGAAATATTTAAAGCGTCAATTTTCCAATCGTGTGGTTCAATCTTATCAACTGTTGCTCCAAGTGACTGAAGAATTAAAAGCATTACTCCTGTGTCTTCAATCTCTGGAATGTTTCTAAGAATAACAGTGTCTGAAGTTAGCAAACTTGCCGCAATGCACGGAAGCGCTGAATTTTTATTTCCAGAGGCTTTTACTGTTCCCTTAATTGGAAAGCCGCCTTCTACATGGTATTCGTACATTTATTTTTCCTCCGTTGTAAGAGAAGAATTTTGTGAATCATTTTGATTATTTGAAGAAGCCCAAATACGAGCGAGTTGAATTAAAACTTCTGTAGCGGAAATCATTTGAGAAAAACTAGCCCACTCGTACCTTGAATGATAGTTGTGTCCGCCAGTGAAAATATTTGGAGTAGGAATGCCCATCTCTGTTAAGCGTGAGCCGTCTGTTCCTCCGCGAATTGGTGGAAATGTTGGGGTAAGTCCCGCCGCTTTGTAAGCAGAAATTAAATTTTTTACAACCGCTGGATTTTTTTCAAGCCCGTCTTTCATATTTAAATACTGCTGAGTATGAGTGACATTGGCTGTCCCACCAAAAGTGCTGGCCGCTGTTAATGCAACAAGCTCAACAATCTTCTTGCGTTTTTCCATGCCGATTTTTGTAAAGTCCCTTAAGAACAAGCAGACAGAAGCAGTTTCAATTGAGCCGTTTATTGTCATTGGCGCGTAGAAGCCTTGGTAGCCGTCAGTAGTCTCTGGTATTTCTCCATGCGGAAGATTCGCAATAAAAGAGGAAGCCATTTCAATTGCGTTCACCATGTCGGGGCGGGCAGTGCCTGTGTGTTTTGATTTTCCTGTAAAAACAATGTCGCTTTTAAATGCGTTAAAACATTCTGTCTCTAGTTCTCCAATATGACCACCGTCTACAGTGTAGCACATTTTTGAAGTAAGAAGATTCAGTGGAACTTTGTCCATGCCGTGACCTGTCTCTTCATCAGGAGAAAAAATCACTTCTATTTTACCGTGCTTTATTTCATCATTCTTTAACAAGAAAGTAAGTGCCGTCATTATTTCTGCAACACCTGCCTTGTCATCAGCGCCAAGCAAAGTTGTTCCATCGCTTGTGATTATTGTATCTTTTAACTTGCCAGCTTCCTTTAAATATTCATCATTATTTGAATCAAGAACATAATTTTCAGAAAGATGTATTTTTTCACCGGTGTAATTTTTGTGCACTTGAGGTTGTACATTCTTGCCGCTTACTTCTTCAACAGTATCAATATGTGCTAAAAGACAAAATGATGTGCATTTTTCAAAGCCTTTTGTCGCTGGAACTGAAGCATAGACATAGCAATTTTCTGTGACCTGTACATTTTCAAAACCGCTGCTTCTCATTTCCTGCGCAAGTGAATCTGCAAATTCTCTTTCTTGCGGAGTGCTGGGCATTATTCCTTCGTCAGCTCTTTCTGAAGAGCTTGTGCTGTACGTTTTTACATAACGCAAAAATCTTTCTAAAAGTGAATCAGCATAAGGTGTAAGAAAAATATCTTTTTGTAAATTATTCATGTGTAATAGGATATATCATTTTTAACGTGGTTGCAATGAGTGTTTATAAGAACAAATTTTTATCTTTGCCTATAAATATATTTGACTTCCAAAGTTAAGGAAAATTTACGAATTGCAATTTACAATATCAAATGTTTCCTTAATCATCTACTCATTTTTAAACTTGCTTTTTCTATAAGGTGGAGTAAAATCAAGATATGTCGAAGAAAAAAGAAGCAACTGAAAAGAAAGAAGAAAATCCTTTTCACAAAGATTACGGTTTAATAAAAAACACAGGTTACATTTTAGGCAAAATCTGGCAATATAAAAAAATAGTAATTGCAATTATGATTGTTGGAGCGGTGGCTTCTTCTTCAAATAATTTTATTTGGACTTTTATAACTAAATATATTGTTGATCTAGTTCAAACTTGCATTGCTTCAAACACAGAAGGAATAAAGCAGCTTGCTAAGCTGATAATAATTGCAGTGGCAATAGAAATTGTGGTTACAGTGACAAACACTCAAGTTAACAATAGAAGTATGTTCTTGTTTTTTTATGTAAGAATGAAAATTATAAAAGAAAGAATTGCAAAAGCGCTTACATTGAATTATGAAAAGCTGGAAGATCCAAATGCGCTTGATATGATGCAAAGAGCGCTAAATGCAACTGGCAGTGACACTGAAGGCGTTGAAGGCATGATGCATTCAATGCAAGATGCACTTGTTCAAATTGTAAGCGTAATAGCGGCAGTTGGAATTGTTGCAAAGTTTAGCCCTGTGCTTCTTTTTATAATGATTGCAATTGAAATTGTACGTTTTTTTATTTTAGATTTTTTTATTAAGCGTGACAAAAAAAATGTGTGGAACTTTCTTTCTCCTTACTGGCGAAAAATAAATTACATGGAATATTCTACTCAAGACTTTTCTTATGGCAAGGACATAAGGCTTTACGGAATGAAAGACTGGCTCTTAAAAAAAATGAGCGAGCTGTATGCAATTAAGCATAAACGCATTTGTCTTTCAAAGAATTATTGGATTATAAACAACGCACTCTCTTGGATTTTTATTATCCTTAGACAAGTTCTTATTTATGCATACTTGATTTACAGAGTAATCAATAAAGGGCTGTCAATTGGAGACTTCATTCTTTACTCTGGCTGTATAGAAGTTTTTGCTAATGCTTTGTTGAATCTACTTGGTAAGCTAAATGAATTCAAACAGCGCTCTATGCAAGTTGACGACTTCCGTTCTTTTTTAGACATGCCAGATCCTGATGATAATAAAATTCTAAAGCATATTCCTGAATCAGACAAATGGGAATTTAAATTTGAAAATGTTTCTTTTAAATATCCTGAGCAAGAAAACTACTGTCTTAAAAACATAAACGTTACGCTTGAGTCTGGAAAAAGGCTTGCAATTGTTGGACTTAACGGCGCTGGTAAAACTACTTTTGTAAAACTTCTTCTTAGACTTTACGATGTTACAGAAGGTCGCATTTTATTGAACGGAGTTGATGTTAGGGAATATGACAGAGGCGAATATTACAAAATATTTTCTCCTGTATTCCAAGATGTGAATATTTTTGCATTCCCTTTAAGCGAAAATGTTTCTATGAAGTCTACAGAAAAAACAGATGTTAGCAAAGCAAAAGAAAAACTTTATGAAGCTGACATGAAAGAAAAAGTAGACTCTTTGCCAAAAGGTGTTAACACTGAACTTTTAAAAGTGTTGGTTGAAGACGGCATAGATTTGTCAGGTGGCGAAAAACAAAAGCTTGGGCTTGCGCGTGCTCTGTACAAAGATGCGCCTGTAATTATTTTGGACGAACCAACTGCCGCTTTGGACGCGCTTGCTGAATACAAATTGTACCAGAACTTTGATAAACTTATTGGAAACAAAACTGCAATCTATATTTCACACAGACTTTCTTCAACAAGGTTTTGCGACAGTGTAGCAATGTTTATGCACGGAAATCTTGTTGAATATGGAACGCATGAAAGTTTGCTAAAAAAAGGCGGAGAGTATGCGCACATGTTTGAAGTGCAGGCGCAATATTATAAGGAAGGAAAATCCGCAACAGGGGAAAGCGTTTCTGATGAAAACATAAAATCAAATTTATCAGAGCTGAACAAAATTCTTGTTGGCAAAAAAAATAAATCAAAGGGAAAAAAGTAATATGAAAAGCAAGATTAACAAAGATAAAATTTCCTCAACTCAAATAACATACAAAACATTAAAATATTTTTTTCCAGCCGCATGGAATTACAAAAAAAGTTTTTTCTTTTTATATAGTCTGCACACTTTGTTTTCTGCGCTTCAGCCATTTATAAACCTTTACTTTTTACCAATCATTATAAATGAACTTACAAAAGGCTCTGGCGCTGATTTTAAATTAATAATGACTTATGCAGTGGAAATGATTTTAACAAACGCACTTGTATATTTTATTTCAACTTTCTTAGATTTGACTTTGCAAAAATATGCTCACTTGTTTGAAGTTTTTGTTTCTAAGACATGCTCAGAAAAATGTATGACAATGGACTTTTATCTTACAGAAGACAAGAATGCGCTTGACCAAAGAGAAAAGGCAGTGCAGGGAATGTCTTGGTATTCAGGTGGAATTTATGGAATGACATCAAGCTTTTTTCAAATTATAAACAATATAATAAAGTTTGTTGGCGTTGTGTCACTTATTGCTTTAAATGCACCGTGGTTAATTTTAATTATTGTCATTGTAGTAATATTGCAGGCATTTGTTCAAAAAAAGCTAAATGAAATTCAGTTCAAAGGATTTAGAAATATGTCTAAGTCAAATAGAATTTTTGGCTATTATCTTTTTAATATTACAAATTTTCAAAATGCAAAAGATTTCAGACTTTACAATGCAAAAGATATGATTCTTTCAAAATGCGACTCTTCAATAAATGAACTTATAAAGTTCTGGAAAAAGCAGGCTGACGATAGCAATCCACATTCGCACTTTCAATCTTTAGTTGCAGTTCTAAGTGATTTTCCAAAGTTTTTTTATATTGGAATGTTGGCTTTGACAAAAGCAATCTCTATTGGAACATTCCAGCAAATGTTTTCTTCATGCGGCGTTCTTAATCAAGCGCTGAATGGAATTGTTAGCGGTGTTCAATGGATAAATCAGAGGTGCAGCTATGCGTATGAATTTGTAAAGTTCATGGAATATCCTTCCACTATGAAAAAGGGTGACAAGGTTCCGTTGAAACAAAAACATACAGTTGAATTCAAACATGTTTCATTTAAATATCCTGGGAGTGAAGTTGAAGTTTTAAAAGATGTTTCTATAAAAATAAATTCAGGAGAGCATCTTTCAATTGTTGGTTTGAACGGAGCAGGCAAAACAACTTTTATAAAATTGCTCTGCAGGCTTTACGATGTTACAAGCGGAGAAATTTTAGTTGATGGTATAAATATAAAAGATTATTCGTTTGACGAATATATAAAATTATTTTCTGTAGTGTTCCAGGATTTTAAAATATTTTCATTCTCAATAAAAGAAAATATCACAATTGGAAAAGACAATTCAAATATAGAAGGCCTTTATAAAGAAGTTGGCTTGGACAAAAAAATAAAATCACTTAATAAAGGCGACAGCACAAATATATTTCGTTCGTTTGACGAAAAAGGAATAGAGCTTTCTGGCGGCGAGCAACAGAAGCTTGCAATTGCACGTGCGCTTTATAAAAACTCTCCAATCGTAATTTTAGACGAGCCAACAGCGGCACTTGATCCAATTGCGGAATATGAAATCTACAAACAGTTCAACACAATGATTGGCGGCAAGACAGCGTTCTATATTTCTCACAGGCTTTCTTCATGCCAGTTCTGTGATAAAATTGCTTTGTTCAGCGAAGGCACAATAAAAGAGTACGGCACCCACAGCGAGCTTGTAAAAAAGAAGGGCGGTCTGTACGCAAAAATGTTCGAAGCCCAGGCGCAGTACTACAGGTGAAAGTCCAAAAAAAAGCAAATTATGTAACAAAAAGAGACGGCAACATATAAAAAAGCTTGATTTTTTTAGACAAACCACTTCTTCATTCTTTTGTTGAGTCAAATGTAAGCGCAGTTAATGCGGCTTGGCTTTTAGGATAAATTCGCTTTATTACAAATGATTTTTTACAGAGAGGAATATTGAAAAGAGAAAAACTTTTGAAAAAACAAAGAGGCAGAAAATGACAATGTATGAATTACAAATATTAGATTTTATACAAAACCACATGAGAAATAGTGTGATGGATGTAATAATGAAAACTGTATCTCTTACAGGAACAGTTGGCGCAATATGGTTTTTATTTGCAATGATATTGTTCATTAAAAAAGACACACGAATTACTTCAATAAGTTTGTGCTTCTCTCTTGTGATTGGAGTAATAATATGCAGTGCAATAATAAAACCTCTTGTAGCAAGAATTAGACCTTGCGTTGTAAACAACATTGTGAATATGTTAGTCGCTTGTCCACATGACTATTCATTCCCTTCAGGACACACAACAGCCGCATTTGCAGCAGCCTCTTGCTTGATGTTTTGTAAAAATAAATTCTGGCCATACTTTATGGTGTTCGCATTTATAATGGCATTTTCAAGAATGTATTTGTATGTTCATTTCCCAACAGACGTAATTGCGGGCTGTGCTCTTGGATTTATTTGCGGATACGTAGGATATAAATTAGGAAAGCTTTCTGTGTGGCAAAAACTGTAAAAAAATAAAATCAGTGCATCAACACAAAATTAAGCACTAGCAGCATTTTTTTTCTATTTTAGATTTATAAAATTTGATGAAGCGACTGAACTGAATTCTGTAATCCGTGCAAAGAAGAGTGTTCACATTCCTGTCGTATTTAGCAGAAGTGAAATTCATTCAATCTTCCAAAATTTAAACGGAACAAAATTATTAATAGCCCGTGCTGTACGGAACAGGCAGAGGCTTAACGAGTGTTTATCCCTAAGAATACTTGATGTTGATTTTGAACAGAATGAAATTATAATTCATAACGGCAAAGGTTCAAAAGACCGCCGCAAAATGATTCCTCAGCAAAATCGTTGGAAAAATTCAACCACTAATCTTGAAGGAAGATATCAAATTGATTCTTCAATTAACGAAATTATTCAGACATGGGTAAAAGTGCAGGCGATGAATTAGCAAAGTCTATGTTGGAAAACCAAGCGTTGACACAAGAAGAATACGACACAATCATAATTGAAATAGATAAGATAATTTCAAATTATGAAAGTTTTATTTCTAAGAATAATTCTAGTTGTTGATAATTGTTTTTTTACTATTGATTCACCTCCATATTGTGGTGTAATAAGGCCTGATATGGAGGCTAGACAATGCCTAAGAAAAACTGGAAGAAGCAAAACTTGATTTGAAAAATAAGAAAGTCTGCAAGCCTGAAGATTCTGTAAAACGTATAAAAGAAAAATATGGCTTATAAAGTTCAGATGACAGAATCCGCCGATAGGGATTTGGAGGAAATAGCAAAATATATTACTGTTAAACTTTCAAATTCTAAATCTGTGGCAGAATTATTGGATGAGTTCTTGGAAAAGAAAAAACTTCTTGAAAAATCTCCGCTCATGTATCCTTTATGCTCCTATTTAAGATTACAAGAAGAAGGATATCATAGGTTCGTGGTCAAAAATAATTTCATCGCATTATATTTAATTAATGAAAACAATAAGATTGTAACAATAATGCGAATATTTTATACAAAAAGAGATTATGAGAAGTTGATATAAAACCTAACACAATTTTCAATCTGATATTTTGAGCAGACAGTTTTACAGTCTGTGTAATGAAAACCTACGAATACAAATTAGAACTAATGGCATTGGGTTGCCGGGGAAGCAAATTGATTGGTTTTCAGGGAATGGAATAAAACAAACTGTACATTACCGATGGAAACGAAGTTATTTCGATTCCTACAAAAAAAGGCTATACCATATTATTTAGTTCAAAACATGCTACAGAAATAGTCAATGAAATAAAAAAAACTCTGACTCTATATAGAATGTGCAGACAATGTTAAAACCAAAGACTACCATTTAATGACAAATTGCCAAATATTCATACGGCGATTCGTTTTTCAAAGTTCTTTGGCACAACGGCAGAATTCTGGCTTAATCTTCAAAATCTTTATGATTTGTAAAAAGAAGAAAACAATCGCGCAACAAAGTTTAATTCAATAAAAATATTTGAATATGCATAGAAATTTTGTCTAACAAAATTTTCATTTAGTAGAATATCCCTTAGAAAATCTCTTCAATACATGT
>Ga0172378_10001921_pt1 | contig 19321 bp, 18 predicted proteins | sample GrowelOW332metaG_FD_119755 | JGI IMG/M metagenome (GOLD analysis project Ga0172378, IMG submission 119755) | Groundwater microbial communities from an aquifer near a municipal landfill in Southern Ontario, Canada - Pumphouse #3_1 metaG | ecosystem: Environmental > Aquatic > Deep subsurface >... | reverse complement strand
TTATATCTCTTTTGCGATTATAATTAAATTTAATCACTTTTTACAAGCGAAATTTATAATTTCAAAAGATAAAGCATTTTTTCTTTTATATGGTAGAATTAAGGTAGATTAGAAAATTATATTTTCTAACAAAAAGGAGGCCGTAAAATGAAAAAAACATTTTTAAAGATAATGTTGGTTCCTGCTCTTTGCACAGCGTTAGCATCTTGCAATGATACAGTATAAGCATCTTCCAATTCGGAAAGTAACTCAAATCAAGAGGATACTTCGAGTAGTAGTGACTCAGAAACAACATCAGAAATAACATCAGAAATATCATCAGAAACATCATCAGAAACATTAACAGAATCTTCATCCGTAGATGAAGAGGATCCAAAAGACCAAGCAGTTATGGATTTATTAGATGCGTATAAAGAAGGGAATTTATTGGAAGAAGCTTTTTCCAATAGTTTTTCAATGCTTCAAACTTCTCATACTGAAATTGATGCAGAGGTTGATGATAAAATTTCTGATATGAACGATATGACATGGTACTCAAATTTAGAGAATAGTTTATCTATTAATTCGTTTATGGGAGATGAGAGCAATCTATTTGTTGATGCTTCCGTCTCTGGCGACGTTGCTTTTACAGAGTACGATTATATGGAAACTGAATCTGACGAAGAAGAACCTGAAATGATACAGTTTGGCTTAGATACAGATTTGGATTTGAATGGTAGAATGGAAATTGGCGATGCAACATACATAACTGCAGAAGGTAAATTGCCTAGTACAAATATACAGCCAGTTGATGAGATGACTGAAGAGACTCCTGAGGAATTAGAGGCTAGATCAAATTTCAGTTATGAAGGATATTCAGAAATCGACTATATTGATTTTGGAATGATGATCGAAAGTATAATTAATGATGAATACGACATGGGAGATGAAGAAGAACCCATGGCATATGTAGAAGACAGTTCTGAAGAAGAAGAAATGGAGATCCCTTCACTAATCGACCTTAACGACCAGGAAACTTATGACTCCATTTATAACTTCTTGACAGGTAAGGACAATCAAGAATATGTAACTACATCAGTCGAACTCAATACTGATGAAACTATCACTTTGAACTTTGAAGTGGAATTAGACAAACTAAGCATGGCAAGCACGGTTGGCAAAATATTGATAGCTGCCTTAGTATCCGAAGCTTTGGAAGTGGATATATCTGATTATTTAGATAATTTAAATATCGAGTTTAACGGAATGGATAATATGATTGAAGCTAGCTTAACCTTCGATGAAAATTATTTACCTCAAAAAATTGAAACCAATGTCAATTTAGATGAAACAGAAATTGAATTAAAGATGGAAAGCGTAGACGAAGAAATCGAATATGACGAAAATGTGATGATGACATTAGATAAATTCAATAGTATGATAACTACAATGTATGACTATGGAGACGATGTAGAAAAAATTGGTTTCACCGATGAAGAGAAAGAAGAAATCGAAGAAAATGGTAATGATATTACTGAATATATAGAAGGCCAGTTCTCTGCATTAAACGAATTAATTAATGGGGAAGATATGGAGTATTAGATCGTTAATTTAACTAAACAAAAAGTTTCGAGATAAAACTCGAAACTTTTTAATTGATAAAATTATTAAAAACAAAACTTAATTTCCTTTGAGAACTGAGATAATTAGAGTTTTTAAAATATTAGTTGCTTTTGATTCGCTTTCCTTAGTTCCTTCGTTATAAATAATTGCATCTGCATAAACTTCGGTTGGTTTTATATAAAGATCGAACATTGGTTTAACTGTTGAAAAGTACTGATTTATGATGAATTCATATGGTCGATGAGTACGTTCGCTGTGGTCACGAATAAGACGTCTCAAGAAACGTCGTTCAGGTGAAGCGTCAACAAATATTTTTAGATCGGATAATTTTCTTATTTTGGAATTCTCCAAAGCCATTATGCCTTCAAATATTACAACTTTTTTTGGCTTTACTAATTCTGTCTTTTTAGATCTAGTTAAAATTTCAAAATCGTAAATTGGCTTTTCAATGGTTTCTCCTCTTTTTAAGGCAGATACTTGCTCTAGTAGTAGATCCCAGTCAAAAGCGTCAGGATGGTCAAAGTTTTCCTTCTTTCTCTCCTCGATTGTCAAATGTGAAATATCGCGATAATAATCATCGAAACTGATGTAAGTTATGTCATTGGAATCAATTTCTTTTAAAGCTCCATTAGTGATGAAAGTTTTTCCTGATGACGATCCACCTCCTATAAGAATTATTTTTGTCATAATTTTCTCCCCCTCATGAAATTAATCTTCTTTGTTCTATTATAAGAAAAGGAACTAGAAAGAATAAATGTAAAAATACAAATTTTATATAAAACTAATAATTGAACATAATTAATTTTTATTAACCTATACATGAATAAGCGCAATAAAGTTATAGTAACTAGAGAGTTTTAAGTCTATAATGTGAATATGTAGATTTAGGATGCTGCGTATATTTTAATATTAGCAATATACTAGTTTTGCTTTATCTATGCGTTGTGATAAAATTTCAATGTTGGAAACAAATTATGGCAGAACAACAAAAAATGGAAGAAAAGTCCAAGGCAAAATATAAGAAAAGCTTTTCTCCGCTATTAACAATCTTCTTATCATTTGTACTTGTTATTTTTATCGGTACTATTCTTTTATCTTTGCCCTTTGCTGTAAGCTCATCTTCGAACTCATTAAGCTTCATTGATGCTTTGTTTATATCTACATCTGCTGTTTGTGTTACAGGATTAACAACAATAGCTAACTTATCTATAACCCTTTCTATTTTCGGAAAGGTTGTCTTAGCATTGTTGATACAAATTGGAGGACTAGGATTAGTTACAATCGTTTCTTTCTTTTTGCTATCTACTGGAAAGCGCATAACTTTCCGGACTAAAAAAATTATGAGAGACGCCTTAAATCAATCGTCTTTTGCCAAGATAAAATCCATAGTTAAATATATTGTTATAATTAGTGTTACTTTTGAATTGTTGGGAACAATTATGAACATGTTCGTTTTCACCAACGATTATCCTTTTTGGACAGCTTTGGGAATATCGATATTTCATTCTATTTCTTCCTTTAATAACGCCGGTTTCGATATTATTGGATCGACGAGTATGAGTGTCTATAGCGATAACATTCTTCTAAATTTCTCAACATGCTTTTTAGTTTTGTGCGGAGGATTGGGATTCTTGGTTATTCACGATATTTTGAAAAAGCGCAAATGGAAAGATTTTTCCATACAGTCCAAAATTGTATTGATAATGAATACTTCAATTCTTGCTTTTTCTATATTGGTGGTTAAGCTTCTCGAAGGAAATGCTATAACATGGATGCAAGCTGTCTTTTATTCAGTCAACTTAAGAACAGCTGGATTTTCAACTTTCAACCTTGGTAAATCTTTGACATCAGGCGCATCTTTCTTGTCATTGTTGCTTATGTTCATCGGTGGATCCCCACTATCTACCGCTGGAGGTATTAAGACCACGACTTTCTTTGTTTTAATAATGGCATTTATATCGTATGCTAAAGGAAAGAAAACGATTGTCTTCAAACGCGAAGTAACATCGAGAGCAAAGTATAAAGCTTTCATATTGGTGATTTCAGCCTTGTTAGGTGTATCATTAGGAATATTCTTGATTTTGATATTTGAAAAAGGAAGATTCTCAATGCAAGATATAATATTTGAATGCTTCTCTGCTTTTGGAACAGTAGGTTTATCTAGAGGAATAACTAGCCAGTTAGGTTCGGCTAGCAAAGTTGTCATTTGCTTGTTGATGTACTTTGGTAGAATTGGTCCGGTTTCTGTCTTAACAATATGGAATCCGATGATAAACAATCCGCAAAAGGAAACAGTCGGTTATCTATCTACTGACATAATGATTGGTTAATAAATATAAGAAAAAATACTTGGAGGTAATCTTATGAGAAAAACTATTGTTGTAATTGGCCTCGGAAGATTTGGCTTGGGGCTAGTAAAGAATCTCGCTTTGAGGGATGTCGATATAATTGCTATTGACAAGGATAAGAAAAATGTCGCTAAAGTAGGTGATATTATCAATAACGCAATTGTGTGTGATTCTACCAAAGCTGATGTGCTAGAGGAAGTTGGAGTAACTGATGCAGACAATGCAATTGTCGCCTTTGGGCAAGATTCCCAAGAAAATATAGCGACAACAATATTGACGGTGGTCGCTTTGAAAAAAGTTGGAGTTAAAAAAATAACTTGTCGAATTGATGACACAATGTATGAAGAATTGCTTATCAAGATAGGAGCGGACAATGTCATATATCCCTTTGACATCGCTTCGAGATCTCTTGCCTTAAAAGTTTCTTCCTCATCTGTCATGGATTATTATAATATTTCAGAAGGATATAAAGTTTTTGATATTCTCGTGAGAGAAGGAACTCAACCCATTAGTTTAATGAAACTAAACGCACCGACAAACTTCGGAGTTAATATTATTTTGGTTCATCGTGGAAGCAGTACATTCATGCCAAATCGCGAATCAATTATCAAACCTGGAGATCACATTTTCGCTTTCGGAGAGGAAAAAGGCGTATATAAATTAGAGGCTTTTTTGGAAAAGCCTGAACTAGAGAACTAAATTAGTATTTCTAAGCAGTTTAGATAAATTCTAAACTGCTTTTTATTTAAAGCGTTTCCTTCTTTTGAAAACGAAGATGATATAATATTTACATAGGTGAGAAAAATGAAAGATATATATAAATTAGAAAACAACAATGGCATAACAGTTTTGCTATCTCCAATTGGAGCAGGAATTGTCGATATTATTGTTCCTGATAAGAATAATAAACGAGAATCTATTTTAGTTCATCCTCTTCAGATAGATGATTATGAGACATCTAAATGCTACTTTGGAAAGCCAACTGGAAGAACAGCAGGAAGGATTGAAAATGGAAAGTTCAATTTAGAAGGCAAAACATATTCCATCAAAAAACGCGAAGAAAATAAGCACGCATTGCACGGTGGAGTTGACGGATTTGCCTTTAAAAAGTTTAAGGTTGTGAAAAAGGAAACTAACGAGTACAAGTATTTAATCTTTAAATATTTTTCTAAGGATGGCGAAGGCGGATATCCTGGAAATTTAAATGTCGAAATAAGTTATCGATTGAGCAAGTTTAAAAATAATTTGCGTATTGAACATTATGGAATCAGCGACCGAACGACATTGTTAAATTTAACAAATCACTCATATTTCAACCTTTCCGGAAATTGTAAAAGGGACATATTAGATGAAGTTCTTTATTTAGACTCTTCCTATTATGGAGAAGTTAATGAAGATGTAATATCCACTGGAATAAAACAAGCTGATGAAATATTTGATTTTAAGGCTCCACACGAAATTGGAAAATATATCGAGACAAAAGAATGCCAAAAAAACACCCGCGGATACGACAATCCTTTTATTGTTGATGATCCTGGAGAGCATAACGTCTCTGCCTTTCTATTTGATAAAATCTCTGGTAGATGTGTAAAGATAAAATCAAGTTACAATTGCGTAGTTTTATATACGACAAATTACATAGATCCTGTTATTGTTAACAATGGAAAATCCTTGGAGAGATACGAAGGATGCTGTTTAGAATTTCAGCATTTTCCAAACGGAGTCAACTCGAGTTTCATCAAAGATAAGAGAGATATTTTAAAAGGTAATACTGAGTATAAAGAATTTATCGAATACGATTTCAGTTTTGAAAAGTAACTCCTATTAGGTCGGAATATTAAAATTATTTATTTGCTCTAAATATTATTCAAATCTATACTAATGGTAGTTGATTAGTAAGAAAGGAAAAACTAATGAAAAAAAAGGTCTTTTTATCCTTGGTTTCAATCGGAATTTTAGCTCTTGCTGGATGTGGTGAATATGCCGAATTTACTTTGATTGAAGATGACCAAGAAGCAGAACAAAAATTTGAAGAGGCGAAGTCTAAGAACGAAGATGCCGATGATTATAACGAACGAGAATTAGAAAGTGTAATTATCGGAAGTTACACGGAGGATGAGGAAGTAATAGATATTGATACAACATTAAAAGAAAGAATAGGAATTGAAGATTCCCGTTACTATTTTGATTTATTAGTTGAATCAAACTACGGAACTTGTTATTCATATACTAGATATAATTCAACCGATAATTTGTATTATGACTATATAAATCTCAACTTTACATACGAAAGTGATGGAACTGAAATTAACTTTAATGGATCGCTTATGAGCGTCAATGATGATTATGATCCTACAGTAGACTATGATAGAGAAATGATAGATACTCAACTGGGAGTCTACTCGCTGGCGTCCGTTGATTTTTCAGATGATATTGAAGTATATACCAATGCAGATGGATATTACAAAATAGAAATTAATGATGATGAATATGTGAAAGATATCATTATTGATGACAGCGGACACACTTTAGAAATGAGCGTTGTTGCTGGCGATGTGACAGAAACCGATAAAATAAATTACCAGGTAGAATTTGATGAGGTTTTGCCCGATGATTATGAAGAAAAAACTTTCAAAGAACAATTTCAATTCTTGTTTTCCGTTATTCAATTTTATTCATTGTCCTTTGGTGAGATATCTCTTGGCATCTAACAATCTAAATTAAAGTAATATGTAAAAGAACACAGATAGCTTGTGTTCTTTTTTATTTGCCATATATTCGGAGATAAATATAGTAAAATAAAAAAATTATGTAACATGATTAGAAATTGTTATCATTTAGGTGTGAAAATAACAATCTAGACCTTAACAAAGGTCTAGATAGATACATCTAAAAAGGCGCTATTCTTCAATTATTTGGTGAAATAATATAGAAATTTGTCTATTATCTAAACAAGCAAAATAGAGTCTTGATTGAATGTATTATGAGAGAAAACCAATTTCTACTGGATTGAATATATGCTTTTTTTAATGGAGTTAGAATTAGATGAAAACGCAGCAAGAAAATCAAAAAAACACATAAGTTAACGATACTAACTACAGACCTTTGTTAAGGTATATTTTAATGATTTTACACAATAAAAATATCACTTTGTTTATTTAAGACAAAATGCCTGTTTAAAAATATGTTGATCAGTTAATAGATGAAAAAATTGTCTGCGAAAAAAAGTCGAGAAAATAATGAGTTGAAATGGCGATATGAAACTTTTTTTGTGGTAACATATATGTATTGTTAATAGGAGAATTTAGATATAAGGCAGTAAGATATCACATCGAGAAATTAAAGGTCATTGAAAACATTAATAACTCGATCTATTTATCTTTTGAAGAATTTCTATTAGTGGACTTTCAAGTTTTCTATTAGCTAACGAAAAATTATATTTATTTCAAACATTATTAAGGAGAGAAAAATGAATTACAGATTTATCAGAGCTCAATTTATAGAAGATATTAATTCTGAAGTTAAAATTTATGAGCACATTAAAACTGGAGCTAGGGTAGCTTGCATTAAAAACGAAGATAAAAATAAAGTTTTTACCATAGGCTTCCGAACACCAGTAGAAAATTCGACAGGCGTTCCTCACATTATTGAACATTCAGTATTGTGCGGATCTAAGAAGTATCCGGTTAAAGATCCTTTTGCTGAAATGACGAAAAGATCACTAAATACATTCTTGAACGCTATGACATATCCAGACAAAACAATATACCCTTGTGCATCTCAAAATCTTTCTGATTTTAAGAATTTAATGTCAGTATATTTGGATGCAGTTTTGTTTCCAAACATTTATACCGACAAGAATATTTTTCTTCAAGAAGGATGGCACTATGAAATATTAGACAAAGACGATCCAATAAAATATAACGGTGTCGTATACAACGAGATGAAAGGTGCTTTTTCGAATCCTCAACAAGTACTATATAGAACTTTGTTTAATGCTATTTCTCCCGATACATCATATGCATTTGAATCTGGTGGAGATCCTGAAATAATTCCCACACTCAGTTATGAGGAATTTAAAAATTTCCACAAAAGATATTATCATCCATCTAACAGTTATATCTTCCTCTATGGTGACTTAGATATGGAAGAAAGAATGGATTGGATTGATAGAGAATATTTGTCGAAGTTTGACAAGATTGATATTGACTCCAAAGTTAAGTCTCAGCCTGCTTTTTCAAAAATGAGAAATGTTACTTTGGAATATCCAATCGGTCCAAACGAAGATGCGGGGCAGCGCGCTCAGTTTGCTTATGCGTTGAGTCTTAAAGACACCAAGGATGTAAAGCTACAATTAGCTTTGAATATACTTGCTTCGACTTTAGTAAACTCGACAGGAGCTGAAATTAAACAAGCTATATTTGATGCGAAAATCGCTGAAGATTTCCAAGCGGACTTAGAGGTGGATATTAAGCAACCAATCTTTGCATTTATCGCTACAAACGCTAAGCCAGATAAAAAGCAAGAAATGTTAGATATCATAAAATCTAAATTAACTGAAGCATTAACTAATTTAAATCACGAACAAGTTTTATCTAATATTAATTTTTATGAGTTCAAAGCAAGAGAAGGAGAATTTTCTTACACTCCTCGCGGACTTGGATATATTACAACAATGCTTGGCGAATGGCTTTATGATGAAGATCCTTGCTTAGGCTTAGAAAAAATTAAGTATTATGAAGAATTGAAAGAAGATTTGAAAAAAGGATATTTTGAAAAAGTTATTGAGAATTATTTGCTTAGAAATAATCACGCCGCGTTCGTGGAACTTTTACCTTCAAAGACAATATTGGCAGAGAGAGAAAAGAAGACAGAAGAAAAACTTGCTAAATTTAAATCGTCTTTGAGCGATAAAGAACTCGATGAACTAATCGAAATGAATGTTCAATTGAAAAAATATCAAACTGAGAAGAATACAAAAGAAGAGATAGATACATTGCCTACTCTAACGGAGGAAGACATAAAAGAGAAGCCCGCTGAATTTAAGTGCGAGAAGGTTCAAAATAAAGATTTCGATCTTTATATTGAAGAGGGATTTACCAATGATATTCTCTACGGAACATTTGCATTCAACCTTGGAAAGAACAGCGTACAAGATACGAAGTATATAAATTTATTAACTGATTTGTACACTAAGCTCCCCACAAAGAATTACAGCGTAGTTGAATTAAATAGCTTGTTGAAGAGATACTTGGGTAAGCTAAATATTTCTTTCTCGCGCATTAGAAAAGTTGACGATACTTTTTATAATGTAGTTATGATTAAGTTCTCCACGCTTAAAGAGAATTTGGAAAAAGCAAAGGAATTGATCGAAGAAATTATTAAAAATTCTAAATTTGATTCATATAAAGAAATGCTTCAAAGCCTTGTTACAGCAAAGGCGAATTTCCAATCATACGCCACAAGTGTAGGACACCGCGCTTCATTTATTAGAGCTGGTTCATTTATCAATGAGGATTATTTCTTCAATGATAATGTAAGTGGATTTGGATACTATGACTTTATTAGTGAAAAAATTAAAGAGTTTGAATCGACAAAGGAAAAGATCTCTGAGAAATTAAATAATATTGCGGAAATTATTTTTGCAAAGAAAAGATACTTTGCGAGTTGCACATGCTCTAAAGAGGATTTTGAAGTCTTCGCTGATTGTGCGAAGAGAGTCTATGACAATTTGAATGGTAAAGGTGATTTCCAGGAGGCAGAAGAGTTTATACCTCAAAAGATTTCCGAGGGTATAAAAACACAATCCAATGTCAATTATGTTTCGAGAGTGGGTGATTCTAAAAAAGTTAAGAGTGATTTTGGTGGAGAGCTAAATGTTATTAACTCGTTAGTAGGAAGAACTTATTTTTGGAACGAAATTAGAGTTAAAGGAGGGGCTTATGGTTGCTTCTTTAAAGGCAGCGAAGAAGGAGATGTTCTCATGAGCACCTATAGAGATCCTCACATAATTGAATCTGATAATGTATTTAAAGGTACTCCGAAATATCTCATGGAATTAGATATTGATGATGAATTGTTGTTCAATACAAAAGTTGGAAGTTTGAGCGGATTCAATCCTCCAATTCACATTTCCAATCGCGGAGAAATTGCCCTTGTTAGAACTTTGAAAGGTAAGACTTATGAAGATTTATGTAAGTCGCAAGAAGAGTTGATCAATACAAGCGAAGAATCAATTCGAGAATTCGGAAAAGTTTTAAAAGATTTACTTGAGAACTCAGCACTTTGTGTGGTAGGTAATTCGAAGCAAATTGAAGATAATAAAGATTACTTTGACAAAATTAGAGAATTATAAAAAGTTATAATTAGAGAATAAAAAAAGCTGAAAATTGATATGCTCCATATTGAGTAAACAAAGATACCATTTAAAGATAAGTAACCATCTTGGGTTATAAATATTTAAACTAATGCTTGTAACTTAATAGGAACACTTCAAATTCAGCTTTTTTAATTAGTTAGACTTTTTACTAGTGATTGTGCATTGTGTGTTCGTGACATATGGATCCAGTGGATTCTAAATCACCGGCAATGTATTTTTCGACCGCAACATCTGAATCACCAGAGATACCCAGTATAACCTCAATCTTGTTTTCATTGAAGAGATCAACTGCGCTTCCACCCATTCCACCAGCGATAATAACTTCAACACCTTTGTTGTTTAAAAACGCAGGAAGGAATCCAGGTTTGTGTCCGGGATTGGCTATATCCTCTTTACTGACGATCTTCCCTTCGGATATATTGTAAACTCTAAATAATTCACAAAATCCGAAATGTTGAGAAACTTTGTTCTCGCTAATTGCAACTGCTACTTTCATTCTTTTTCTCCTTTTCCTTATTAGCTTTTATTATATTTAGTAATGCGTATACTATTTCATCCATCTTCTTGAAGAAGAAAGATTCTTTGTCGTAGAGATCTAAATTGTTTTTGGCAATAACATTTTTATCATATGGAAGATTTCCTAAATGTACTATTCCATTTTCTTCTAAATACTTTTGTATTGATTTAGATAATTCTATATTTAGATCTGCTTTATTTATTATAACCAGCGGCGTAGTTTTTAATAGCGTCGCAGTTTCGATTATCCTTTTTAAATCAGATAATCCAGACTGTGAAGGCTCTGTCACAATCAAGGCGTAATTTGTATTAGTCATTGATGCTATTACTGGACAGCCTATGCCAGGAGGACCATCGATGACTTTGAATTTGCTGTATCGATGTTCCGACTGAATTTGATTTCTCATTTCCGTTACTAGTTTTCCAGAGTTGCCGGAACCGATATTTGTTTGAGCTGTTCCGAATAATTTACTTTTTCCTTTGTATATATAAGTGTGACCATCTACTTGTTTTACTTCTTCAATTGCTTTGGCTGGACATTTTACATAGCAAAGTGAGCAGCCTTCACACCGATAAGTATCTATCGAGTAAATATTGTCAATTTTTTGTATTGCACCGTAAGCACATAAAGAATAGCACAAACCACATCCTATGCATTTATTTAAATCAATTTTGTATTTAGATAATCCGACATATCCCATTTCGATTGGATGAGTGCTCATATTTTGAACTAAGTGAAGATTAGGTGCATCAACATCACAATCGAGGAAAACTTTTGACTCTAGTTTATCGATGAGGATGTTGCTTACAGTTGTTTTTCCCGTTCCACCCTTTCCAGAGAGAACAACTATTGTAGTCATGTTTTTTTGTTTATTCATTTTGTTCACCTAAATGTAATTGATGCAATATTTTCTTGTACATAATTTTAAATCTAGACGCATATAAAGGATTATTTGAGATAAGATTTCCTGCGGAAGTTTTCTCGGCAATATCTCTATCAAAGGGGAAAATATCCAATATTTTTACATTATATTTAGCGGCAAAATCTTTGATCAAAGAATTTTCACCATCGTATTTGTTGATAACAATGCCGATAGGCTTATTCAGCTTTTTGCAAATGTTGTAAACCATTTTAAAGTTGTGAAAACCAAATAAAGTCGATTCAACAACTAATACACAATAGTCGACATCGTGTATAGCTTCGAGGACTAAGCATGAGCTACCGGGAGGACAATCAATGGCAATTAAATCCTTTGTTGACGTTTCTTTCGCACATTTTATAACTGGAGTACCACTCATCTCTCCGACTTTCATTTTGCCAGAAATTATCTCGTGGCCTCGACAAAGTGACTTTTCGACTTCTCCAACTTTCTTGTCTACAAGTTTAATTGCTCCATAGTTGCAAACGTGATAGCATCCCTCACAAGAGTGACAAACCTCAGGCACTAAAAATGGACGCTTAATAAAGATTAGAGCGTTGTATTTACAAAAATCCACACAAGCTCGACATCCGGTACATTTTTCTCGGTCAAACTGCGGTATTTTTACTGAGACATTCTCAGTAGTTTTATTTTCTGTTGGAAAGAATATACTGCCATTTGGTTCTTCTACATCAGTATCGATATATGATGCATTCGGAACAGAATTTGCAAAGTTGGTCGAGATAAATGTTTTACCTGTACCGCCTTTGCCAGAAAGAAAAGCAATCGAAAGTTTATCCATGATGATGCAAACCTTTTGAAATACAATCTAATTTATTCAACTGGTTTGATTCGCAAAGATGGAAAATATTCTCTAAAGTATCTTCCGGTGTTTGGAGTATTTCTATATTGGCCAATTGCAATACTCTATATGAATTTTCACCCAAACGAACAACAATCAATTTATCGATATTTTGATCGACGATAAATTGAGCCGCTTTTACTCCTGCCCCACCTTGAGCAAGTCGAGCTTTGTTCTCAATGAATTTCATATTCTTTGTCTCCGTGTCGTAAATGCCAAAATAATGTGCTCTGGCAAAGACGGGAGATATGGTTGAGTGAATGTCTTTGTCATTAGTAGCAAGAATGTATTTCATAATGTCCTCCAATTAGTAAGTTACCTTACTAATATATTATAGACACCGCTTTTCAATATTGCAATTAAATTTATTAATACTTTCCAGAATGAAAGTTTGGACAGTTATCCATCAGAGTTTTCTTGTGCCAAGGTTTTTCATTATAATACCAACCTTGTTTTTTCCAATAGCGAGTGTCAGATTCATTCATGTCTATATGTTTTATCAATTTTCTAATGATAAAGAATTTAAAGCGTGCCTTAAATGACGGCGTTACTTTGTTGTATCTCTTTTTTATTTTTTTAGCAATTTTTGTTGTAGAAGCATATATGGATTTTAGAATTTTAGGATTGGCCTTTTCAATTCTTGCCGCTTTTAAAGAAACACCGAGAGTATAAATTCTAGGGACACCCCAATATTCAAGTGAGTCTGTAACATCTTTTATAGCTTCCTTTTGTCCTTTTCCCGCTGATGTGGATATGACGACAGCTTGTTTTAAAAACATTGAAGGAAGTGGTTTGTGCAAAAGCCACAGTGAACAAAAGTGATCTAAAAAATTCATTAGAGAACTTGGAGCATGATAAACATATGTTGGTACGACAAAAATCAAGATGTCAGCATTATCCATTTTTTCTTCCAACGGTTTTGTAAAAGTGCGATGAGGACATAAGTCAATATTCTCTTTGAAACATGCGCCGCAACCAGCACAAAAAGATGGCAAATCCCGCGGTAGAGAAATTTCATCAACCTTTGTAGTTTCGTTAGAAATCTTATTAACAAGTTGTTTTGCAATGTAATAAGTGTTCTTTTTATAATTTGTTCCATTAATTATTAATATATTCATAGTACTATCAATCCAATCTAAATGTTATTATTAATGTATATCAATTAATTTTTTAATACAACGAAATAAAAAAGGAATAAATTTTGTGAACTTTGAAAAGTAGATAATTAATAAAGCAAAAAAAAAGATTCCTATAATGAGTCATTTGGAAAGGAGAAAAAATGAAAATCTTGACCATTGGAAGTTCAAACATTGATCAAACCTATTATGTCGATAAGTTTCCTGAAAAAGGGGAAACGATTAGAGCTTTGACATCTTATGTTTCTCCTGGAGGAAAAGGACTTAATCAAGCAGTTGCTATAGCTAGAAGCGGAGGAGAAGTTACTTTTCTATCCGCTGTTGGAAATGATCGAAAGGGTGAATATTTAAAAGAGGTTTTGCAAGGAGAGAACATGGAAGTTCACCTTAAGAGTTTGGATGATGAAAACACAGGGACAGCAAATATTATCGTTGATTCGGCAGGAGAAAACGAAATTATCATAGTCGAGGGAGCGAATGGAAAAATCAATAGAGAATTTATCGACGATAATTCTCGCCTGATTTTTGAAAACGATATTATTGTTTTGCAAAATGAAATTGAAAAATCGACAAGTGAATATATTTTAGAATTAGCCGGAAAACGGAATAAAATTATTCTACTTAATCCGGCACCTAAAGGAATTATCAACCCTAAATATTTTAAATATATAACTTATTTTACTCCAAATGAAAACGAATTGGACTATTACGTGGGCAACCCAAAAGCATGTATTCAAGTTAAGTGCGCTGAGCTGATTGAAAAGGGAATACAAAATGTAATTGTCACCTTAGGAGCAAAGGGTGTTTATTATCAAAATAAGAAACACAGCGGGTTGATTCCAGCTGAGAAAGTGAAAGTTGTCGACAGCGTTTGCGCTGGCGATACCTTCAATGGATATTTTATAAATTCTATCTCTGCTGGAAAGACAATTAAAGAAGCGATACACGTAGGTGTTTATGCTGCATCAATTGCTATCCAAAGAAAAGGCGCAATGACATCAATTCCTTTTGTCAAAGAATTGATACAGTAAATTAATCTGATTAAAAATTAAAGTTGTCGGGATCAGCTCCTGACCTTGTATTGGTATTTAATTCGTTTATTGTTTTCATCTCTTCTGGAGATAATTCAAAATCAAAACTATTGATATTGTTTATTATATATTCTTTGTGAACTGATTTTGGAAGGACAACTAGGCCTCTTTGCAAGCACCATCTAATTATTATATTTGCGACGCTTTTGTTGTGCTTTGATGCAATTTTCATTAGAGTAGGATTACTAAAAATTCTGGAGCCAGTTCCTCCCAGCGGAGAATAAGCTTCCACGACAATCCCATTCGATTGGCAATAGTCGATTAATTCCTGGTTATTCATTCTTGGATTAGATTCAATTTGATTTACCATCGGTAAAATATTCATTGTGCTTTCTAGTTCTTGGAAGTGATGAACGTGAAAATTGGAAACACCAATAGAACGAATTTTACCCTCATTGTATAATTTTTCCAATTCAGTCCAAGCCTCTTGGAATCCTTTGGCCGGCCAGTGTATTAAGCATAAGTCGACATAATTTAAGTCGAGTCGCTTTAGACTTTCAAAATAAGCTTCTCTAACTCTATGATTGCGAATATCATCATTCCATATTTTTGTAGTGACAAAGATTTCTTTACGATCAATTCCGCTTGCTTTTATAGCTTTACCTACAGAAGTTTCATTTCCGTATATCATCGCAGTATCAATATGACGATAACCTGTTTCAAGTGCCCATTTTACTGCATTGAAGGTTTCCTCACCTTCCTTAGAACGAAATACCCCTAATCCTATGGATGGAATTTTTGCTCCATTCATCAATTTTATCTTATCCATAAAAGCACCTCCTTTTTTCTATATATAAAAATCATACCATTAAAAAGCGAAAACTGCTTTTTGATTTTTTTATATTTTAAATCTAAGTAATCTCATTGAATTAAGCAAACACAAAATTGCAACTCCTGTATCAGCAAACACTGCTGCCCATAGATTGGTTAATCCAGCGAAAGCTAATCCCAAGATGACAGCTTTAAAAGCTAAGGCAAAAACTATATTGCCTTTAGCGATAGATTGGGTTCGTTTGCTGAGAGAGAGAGCAGAAGTAAGCGAAGATAAATTTGAATTCATGAATACAACATCAGAAGCTTCGATGGCCGCGTCTGTTCCGCTTCCCATAGCTATTCCACAATCAGCGTTAGCTATAACAGGAGCGTCATTTATTCCATCACCAATAAATAGAACAGGACCTTTTTTTCTCAAGTCTTGCATAATTTTTAATTTGTCATCAGGAAGTAAATCGCTGAAAATCTGATTCACTCCTGTTTCTTTTTGGACAGCAAGAGCTGAGAATTTTGTATCCCCAGTCAACATGACTGTTTCCAAATTTAAGCGACTTAATCGTTCAATTGTTTCTTTCGCATCTGGTTTGATAGTGTCGGAAATAGTAGCGGAACCTATTACTTTTGAACCGTTGGATAAATAAATTGTTGTTCCAAAGATAGCAGTTGATTTAGGTATATTATTTATGCCATTTTCTTTCATGAACGTTCCATTTCCTAAATAATAGGTTTTTCCCTCAATTTTCCCGACGATTCCCTTACCAGATACTTCTTGAATATTGGTTGCTTTGAAGGTGGTAACTTTGCTTTGTTTTATTTCCTTCAATATACTTTTAGCAATTGGATGATTTGAGTTATTCTCGAGGCTTCCCATGATGGATATAACATCAGTGGATGAGAAATTCTTGTCGAATGTATTTATCTTTTGTACGGAAAAATCACCTTTAGTGATTGTTCCAGTTTTATCTAAAACCACAATTTTGACCTTTGTTAAGGTCTCTAATGAGATTCCCCCTTTAAATAAAATTCCACTTTTTGAAGCTCGCCCGACTCCCGAAAAGTAGGCAAGGGGAACGGAAAGAACAAGAGCGCAGGGACAACTGATAACTAAAAGAGTCAAGGAAGAGGTGATCCATTTTACCCATTCTCCATCAAACAATGGAGGAACGATAGCTACTAGTAAGGCCATTCCGACTACGATTGGTGTATAAAACTTAGCGAAGCGAGAAATAAATCTATCCATTTTTGGCTTTTTCTCGGTTGCATCCTCGACCGATTTTAGTATTCTAGTAACCATAGAATTAGATAGTTCTTTTTTAATTTCCATTTCGATGACTCCGCTTGTATTCATACAACCGGAATAAATCAAATCGTTTTTCCTGACGTGAACAGGAAGAGATTCTCCTGTTATTGGAGAGGTATCTAAGAACGTTTCTCCCTTAACGACAAGTCCGTCTAGTGGAACACGTTCTCCAACTTTTATGATAATTCGTTGGCCGATTTGAGCATCTTTGGCAGGAATTCTTTTTTGATTTCCAAAATCATCAATGAGCATAACTGATTCTTCTCTCATATCTATTGCGCTCATAATTGAATTTCTACTTTTTGAAACTGCGTAATGTTCGAATGCTTCTCCGATTTTGTAGAATAGCATTACTCCAATTGCTTCTGGATATTGTTGAATTGCAAAAGCACCAATTGTTGCTATGGCCATCAAGAAGTTCTCATCTAAAAAACCGCCATGAGCAATATTTTTAACAGCCTCAATTAGGACTTCATATCCGAGGATAATATAGGAAATTATGTATAAGGAAAGACCCAAATAAAAATTTAAATCAATCGTAAAATATGCCGCAATCGCAAGCAGCAACCCAATTGAGGAAGTGATGATATCTTTGATTGGTAAGACTCTTTGAACAATCTTATCCTTTTTTTGATAATTATCAGCTATATTGCAGTGCTCACATTCGGTCATATGGGATACGAGCGAAATGTTTGAATCTACTGAATGGACAATTTTTTCGATGAAATCCTTGCTCAAAGTAGATTGAGAACTGATTTTTAATTTATTATCAGGAAAGGAAATTTTTGATTTTACTCCATCGATTTTGTTAATTGCTTTTACAACTTTGTTGGCTTTATTTGTACAGCAAAGATTGTTTAGTGTGAATGTATATTGATTTTTCATGATAACTATTCTCCGTAATTAAAAGTGGTAGCGAGCAATTTTTTTACAAGTTGCCCTTGTTCGTTGTCGGCAATTGAATAATGAACTCTCTGACCAATTCGTCTACTCTTCAAGACTCTCATTTGTTTTAGAGTTTTCAAGTGATGGGATATTGCCGGAGAACTCATCTTTATTACTTTAGATATGTTTAATACACAAAGTTCACGATCTTTTATTAAATACAATATTCTCAATCTAGTGCTGTCGCTTAGAAGAGAATAAATATTTGCAGCTTCGATAGAAAACTCCTCATCTGGAATTATTTTTTGTAATTCTTCAACGTTATCTCCACGACCGTGAAGTTCTTTGTTTTCTCTTTTTTCCATAGTACAATCTCCAATTCAACATTTAAATATTAAGCAATCGTTTAATATTTATATTAATACCCTAACACCGCTTATGCTGAATATCAAATAAATAGTTCAAAAATTTTATATATATAAATAAAAATCAGTTCAACGAATTAATCTTCATATCTAATTTAGAAAGCTTATGGATCAATTTAGAGTAAATCCATTGTTTCATCCATATTTCATTTACTTTTTTATCTAACTCATTTAATGGGATCCACATTACAGCACTATTTTCATCCGCCTTTATGGTTAGAGGGTCTCTTTCATCTGCTTCAAATAAATAAGTGAGATTAAAATGAAGGTGAGAAGGAACGTATTTTCCGTTTTTCATGTGACCATCAACTGTCAAAGATTCCAAGGAAAAAATTCCATCATATATCAACTTTAAATCTTGTATTCCAGTCTCTTCTCTAGCCTCTTTTTTTGCTACTTCCAAAAAATCCTCTTCTCCGTCATTGTGACCTCCTGTCCAGGAAAAGGATTTATAAATATTGTGAAATACCATTAGAACTTTTGTGTGATCTTTATTTACTATCCAACTGGATGCGGAAAAGTGACCGGTTAAATTTTTCCGGCTAAGAGCATCGGGATTTCTTCTAATGAATGAAAGCATTTCCTCCTTATCTCGTTGTTCCTGTTCTATATCAGTTTGATAATTCATTATTGTTTCGTATATCTTATTTATCATATGTGCTTTCTCCATTTTTTAATATATCTTGAAGGTAGATATAAATGTATTAAATAAAAATATACTGATCTATTTTTAAATATATTTTTTTCTAATTATAGACTATCGACTAATCAATTTATAAAAGTATATCTAATTATATAACTGGATATTGATTTGGAAAAGTGAAAAAAATAATCACAGTGAAATATATATAACTTCCTGATATGTAAAAAGAAGTAAAAGTTAGTTGGATAAAAAAGAAAGAATAAAACATTGCTAGTATAATATTTAATCTATTCTTCTTTATTTACGTTATTTCAAAGTTAACGAAACAACTGTCTCAACATGGCTTGAGCGGAAGTTATAGCTGTCAAATACTAGTAACCAAAATATTTTTATCAGAAATTCTCTTTGTGCGAACATATCCACTGTGGGCTTTCGTGTGT